>Ga0307515_10015252_pt1 | contig 14171 bp, 11 predicted proteins | sample 17_EM_MG_FD_194513 | JGI IMG/M metagenome (GOLD analysis project Ga0307515, IMG submission 194513) | Populus trichocarpa ectomycorrhiza microbial communities from riparian zone in the Pacific Northwest, United States - 17_EM | ecosystem: Host-associated > Plants > Roots > Unclassified | place...
CGCCGATCGGGACGCTGACCGCGACCGGCGCGATGATCGGGACGCCGGTCTACATGGCGCCCGAGCAGCTCGCCCGCAAGCACGCCGACGCCCGGAGCGATCAGTTCTCGTACTGCGCCACGGTGTACGAGGCGCTGTTCGGCACCCGGCCGTTCGCGGGTGACACGGTCGAGGAGCTCGCGAAGCGGATCGCGCAGGGCCCGCCGCGGCCGGCCCACCAGGGCGGCGTCCCGGCGGGCGTCGCGCGCTGCCTGGCGCGCGGCCTGGCGGCCGATCCGGCGGCGCGGTGGCCGTCGATGACGGCGCTGCTCGACGAGCTCGAGCGGGCGGCGCGGCGGCCCCGGCCGCGGCGGATCGCGGCGCTGGTCGCCGGCGGGGCGCTGGTGGCGGCCGCGGCGGCGCTCGTGATCTCGCGCCGTCCCGATCCGTTCGAGCTCGCGGCGCGCACCGCCGAGCAGCGGATCGCGGCGGTGTGGAGCCCGGTGAAGGCCGCGGGGCTCGAGGCCCGGTTCGTGGCCACCGGGGCGCCGCTCGCCCGCGAGCGCGCAGCCACGACGACCCGGCTGCTCGACGGCTACCGCGCGGCGTGGACCGCGCAGCGGCTCGATGCCTGGTCCGCGGCCCACGTCCGCGGGCAACAGACGCCGGAGGTGCTCGAGCGCCGGCTGGCCTGCTTCGACCAGCTCGCCGACGCGCTGGACGGGCTGGTGTCGCTGTTCCTGGCGCCGAGCGTCCGCGACGTCGAGCAGGCGCCGCAGATCGTGCACCGGCTCGATCCGGTCGCGAGCTGCGGCGACGTCGATCGGCTGCTGGCGCGCCCGATCGCGCCGGCCGCGCCGCAGGGCCGGCGGATCGAGCGCGAGCTGCGCGAGCTCCAGGTGGCGATGATCGCGGGCCGCCACGCCGAGGTCGTGCAGCGCGCGACCGCGCTGATCGAGGATGCGACGCGGCTCGGCGAGCCGGGGCTGCGGGCGCGGGCCCGCCACCTGCTGGGCTCGGCCCTGGCCAGCGGCGGCCACCTGGTCGAGGCCGAGGCCGCGCTGCGGCTCGCGGTGCAGGAGGCCGCGGCGGCGCGCGATCACTTCCTGGTCGCCGACTGCTGGTTGCGGCTGTTGACCCTGATCGGGCTCGAGCTCGGCCACCTGGGCGACACCGCCGCCACCGAGCCCGCGGTGCGCGCCGCCGTGGCGCAGGCCGGCAACGATCCGCGCCAGCTGGCCGACCTGGCCGAGACCCTGGGGCTGGCCGCGATCGCCCGCGGCGACCTCGCCACCGCGCACGACCGGCTGCTCGAGGCGCGCGATCGCCGCGCCGCCACGCGCGGCGCCGATGATCCCTCGGTCGCCAACGACGAGGCCAACCTCGGCGCGATCCTGATGCAGCTCGGCCGGAGCGACGAGGCGGTCCAGCACCTCGAGCGCGCGATCGCGATCGTCCGCGCCAGCTTCGGCGAGCATCACCCCGTGCTGGCGCAGGCCGAGCACAACCTCGCCACGCTCGCCGGCGATCGCCACGACTGGGTCGCGGCGGAGCGCCACGCCCGGGCCGCGGTCGCGATGAACGTCGCGGTGCGCGGCGCCGATCACCCCGACATCGCGCGGGTTCGCATCAACCTGGCGCGCATCCTGCGCGAGCAGCGCCGGTTCGACGACGCGCGCGCCGAGCTCGCCCTGGCGCGCGCGACCCTCGCGCGATCGCTGCCGCCGAGCCATCCGAGCGTGATCGTGTTCGACATCTACCCCGCGCAGGTCGCGGAGGCCGAGGGCCGCTGGGACGAGGCCGTGCGGCTCACCCGGCCGGTGGTCGAGGCCACGCGCCGCGCCGGCAACCCGGCGCTCCAGCGGTTCGCGCTCAGCGAGCTGGCGCGCATGGTCGGGCACACCGCGCCGCGCGATGCCATGCCGCTCTACGACGAGATGCTCCGGCTCAACCTCGGGCAAAACGGCCGCTCGGTCCGCGACGACGTCGAGGTGCTCACGGAGTTCATCGACGTCGCCCTGCGGGCCGGCCAGCCCGCGGCGGCGCTGGCGTGGCTCGATCGGATGCCGGAAGCAGCCAGCCAGCTGGCCGAGCCGCGCCGCCGCCTGCAAGACGCGCTCGCTCGTCGCCCGTGACACCGGCGCACGCGCCCGCGAAGCTCACAGGATCCGGCCGGTTCGCGAGAGATCGCGCGGCGGCCTCAGAAATCCTGCGACGGGAGCGACGGAGCTGGAACTAGCCGAGGCACCAACCTATACAGGAGCTTGTTCATGAGGATGTTGAAAATCGCAATGTGGATTACGCTGTCGGCTCTGGCTGCATGTGCGGTGACCGAGACTGCTCCCGCCGAGGACCAGGTCAGCACCGCGGCCGCGAGCGAGGAGGACACATCCGCGCAGGACTCCGCGCTGACCTCCGACCCGGAGGCGAACGCGGCCGGCTGTAGCGGCACGCTTCGCGTGTGCCTGTCGGCGTTCAACTGCCACCACCAGGAGGGCAGGAACGTCGGCGTCCTGGGATGCAAGACTGGTACGATCTGCTGTCAGTTCTGAAGATCGACCGGCAACACCGAGACTTGATGCGCCTGCGCCTCGGGTGAGGCGCGGTCGCCGATCGCGCGCGCTGCTCCCGCGGGATCGCGGCGCGACAGTCGTGCGACATGGCATGTCGACCGCGGCGGGGTGCGTGCAATGCCGCGTCAGCCGCGCACGCATGGAATTCTGATTACCACTCCGAGTCGACGTCATATGTGCCATCGCGAGTGCGAACAGTCACCGCGATAATCAGAAGATCTCGTGTTGTGAAGTCAAGAGCGCTATGCTCACTGCCCATGAAGCGCCGAGATTTTATTCGCAACACCGGTTGGTTCGTGGTCGGGGCCGCGGTGGTCCCCGGCTGCATCGCCGACCGTAGTCCGGACGCCGAGGCCGAGGCCGGCGAGCTCCCCGCCGACGACCTCACCGCGCGGCGCAGCTTTCCGCAGGGCGTCGCGTCGGGCGATCCGCGGGCGACCTCCGTCGTGCTGTGGACCCGCGTGATCGCCGCGTCGGGCGACACCCCCGCGCCGATCCGCGTCCGGGTCCAGGTCGCGATCGACGCGGGCTGCAACGACCGCGTGGTCGATCGCGAGATCGTCGCCACCGCCGCCAGCGACCACACGGTGCGCGTGCTGGTCACCGGGCTCCGGCCGGCGACCCGGTATCACTATCGCTTCGTCGCCGGCCGCGACGCGATCATCGGCCAGACCCGCACCGCGCCGGCGGCCAACGCCGACGTCCAGGTCAACCTCGCGTGGGTCTCGTGTCAGGACTACACCGCCGGGAGCTACGGCGCGTATCGCCAGCTGATCGTCGATGACGACGCGCGGGCCGAGGCCGACAAGATCCACGCGGTGGTCCACCTCGGCGACATGATCTACGAGACCCGCGGCGACGGCTTCCAGGCGGCGCTGGACGACAACTTCAACCCGATCGCGCTGACCAACGCCGACGGCACGCCGCGCCAGGTCGCCGCGTTCCCGTCGGGCGGCGGCCACCGCGCCGGCCACGACTTCGCGGCCACGCTCGCGGACTACCGCCACCTCTACAAGACGTACCTGTCCGATCCCGATCTCCGGGCCGCCCGCGCGCGCTGGCCGTTCGTGTCGACCTGGGACGATCACGAGTTCACCGATGACGCGTGGCAGAGCCAGGCCAACTATACCGACGCCGCGGGCCTGGACGAGGCCGATCAGACCCGCCGGGTCGCGGCGAGCCAGGCGTGGTTCGAGTTCGTGCCGGTGCAGCTGACCGGCGCCGGCGGCGTGCCGCACGTGCCCAACCAGGCCCACGACTTCACGCCGGTCGCGGTGACCGACGCGCCGTTCGCGGTGCCGCCCAACGACGACAACTTCGTGCCCGAGCCCAACAACGTCGCCGCGGTCGGCGCGATCTCGATCTATCGCTCGCTGCGGTTCGGCAAGCACGTCGAGCTGGTGATGACCGACCAGCGCAGCTACCGCAGCGACCACGCGATCCCCGAGGAGCTGACCCAGAACCCGGTGTTCTTCGCGCCGCGCGCGGTGCTGCCGCTGCCGCTGGTCAACACGCTCGACGCCGGCCGGACCGCCAACCAGGGCAACCCGCCGGACGCGGTCTCGTTCCTCGGCGGCGCGGTCGTGTTCCCCAACCTGCGCAAGGCCAGCCCGCCGGGCACCGTGCTGGGCAAGCAGCAGAAGGCGTGGTGGAAGGCCACGATGAAGGGCTCCGACGCGACCTGGAAGCTGTGGGGCAACGAGGTCACGCTGATGCGGCTCAAGATCCAGCAGCTCGGCGCGACCGACGTGTCCGATCGCGTCGTCGCCGGCGACTCGTGGGACGGCTACACCACCGAGCGCACCGAGCTGATGACGTTCCTGCGCAGCGAGGCGATCAACAACGTGGTGGTGCTGACCGGCGACATCCACGCCGCGTTCGCCGGCACGATCATGGACGACTTCGACGCGGCCGCGCCCACGCCGGTGGCGTGCGAGCTGGTCGCGCCCGGCATCAGCTCCAACTCGCTGTTCTCGTTCTTCGAGGCCGCGACCCGCGCGGCGGATCCCGCGCTGCGCGGCCTGATCACGGTGGACGCGTCGGCCACCGGCGGCGCCCGGTTCACCGAGAACCTGAACCTGCTGCTGCTCGACGGCGTCCAGTCGGCGGGGACGTTCGCCGGCGCGATCGCTCAGGGCGCGCCGCCGCAGGTCGCGCTCGCGCTCGCGCTCGGCGCCGCCGATCCGACCACCAACCCGCACCTCAAGTACGTCGACTCCAACGCCCAGGGCTACGGCTACGCCCGGATCACGGCGAACCAGATCGCCGCGACGATCGTGACGATCAACCGGCCGGTCGGGGCCCCGAGCGCCGCCGGCCCCGGCGTCAAGCGCACCGCGAGCTTCACGATCCCGCGCAACAACCCGGCGGGGATGACCGGCCCGACGGTGACCGGCACCAAGCCGTTCCCGCTGACCTGAGGCATTCGTTCTCGGGGCGCGAACCGGAGGTCGGCCGAGATCCGCCGCTGCGACGCGCGACTAGTCTCGGGACCGGACGCCTCGTAGCTCGGCGTCTCGCGTTACCGCGCTCCCGTGGATGAGCCCCGGGACCACGGTGCGGAGGTAGACGGCGAACGCCCGGGCGTGGAGCGCGACCAGCAGGTCTCGCCGCCAGACCGCCTCGTAGGTGAGCCGGATCGGCTTCCGGTCGCGGTGCAGGGCCGCGCTCCGCGCCGACCGGATGTGCGACGCGGGCAGGATGGCGCCGCCGATGCCGAGCTCGGTCCACTGCTCGAGCGCGGCGTAGCTCATCGCGTGGCCGGCGTACTCGTCGATCGCGAGCCGCGCCTGCGCGAACAGCCGGCGGGCGGCGGGCGCCAGGCCGCAGGAGCCGTCGGTGAACACCAGGCGGTGGCGCGCGACCTCGGCGAGCGCAACGCGATCAGCCACGGGCGTGCCGCTCGGCGGGATCCAGCGCAGCGGGTCGTGGTACAGCACCTGGCGCGCGCGGTTCCTGGCCCGGCCGAGGCCGGTGCCGCACACGACGTCGACCGAGCTCGCGTCCAGGCGGCTCTCCATGTCGCCCTGCGAGCACTCCTTGTAGATGACCTCGACGTCGGGGTGGCGGCGGGCGAACGGCTCGAACATCAGGCCGAGCCACTGCGCGCCGACCAGCGGCGAGAACCCGATCCGCAGCAGCTTGCGCGCCGGCGCCTTCAGCGCGCTCGCCTCGCGATCGAGGTCCGCGACGGCGCCCAGCACGCCGTGCACCAGGGGCAGGAGCCGCTCGCCCGCCGGCGTCAGCGCGAGCTTGCGCGTGGTGCGCTCGAACAGCCGGGCGCCGAGCGCGTCCTCGAGCGTGGCGATCGCGTTGGAGATCGTGGGCTGCGAGACGCCGCAGTCGCGGGCCGCGGCGCTGAACGAGCCGCGCCGGATCACCGCGGTCGCGTAGCGCAGCATCGGGAGCGTGATCGCGTCGCTCATAGGATTGAACTATGGATCGATAGCATTCATCAACCTACCGGCGAGCCGGCCGGGCGCCAGGCTGGAGGTGCGCGCATCTGCGCGTCGAAAGACGGAGGGTTCACGTGACAAAGCGACATTCGTTCATGGTTGCCGGTGTGCTGGTCTCGGGGGGGTGGTGGTCCGGCTGCGGCGCGGCCCACGACGCGGGCTCGCCGGCCGCGTCGGTGCCGAGCGGGCTCGGCGACGGCCAGGTGCTGGCGATCTACAACCAGACCAACGCGTTCGATATCGACACCGGCCAGCTCGGCGGCGAGCGCGGCGCGTCCGAGGAGGTCCGCGCGCTCGGCCGCATGGTCGTCGCCGATCACACCGCGGTGTTGCGGCGAGCCTCGCGGCTCGGCGCCGAGCTCGGCATCGCGCCCGCGCTCCCCGCGGAGCGGGCGCACGCCGCGGCGGAGCACGAGCGCGCAATGGCGGAGCTGCGAGCCCGCACGGGCGCCGAGTTCGATCGCGTGTACCTGCGACACGAGATCCGGTTCCACACCGACGCGATCCAGGCGGTGCGAACCCTGCTGATCCCGGCGACCGCCAGCTCCGAGCTCCGCCAGCTGATGATCGACGTCCTGCCCGGCTTCCAGCACCACCTCGACGAGACCGTCGCGGCGGCCCGCACGCTCGGCTACGAGTAGTTATCGGTGGTTGCGCCGCGCGCACGCAGGGCGCGAACAGTTTCGGCGCCGCGGACCGTCCTGGCATCAGGAGGTATCCGTGAAGCTCTACGATTTTCCATTCTCGCCCAACTGCCGCAAGGTCCGCGCCGTGGCCTACGAGCTCGGCATCGCGCTCGACCACGAGCACGTCGATCTGCTGACCGGCGGGTCGCGGTCGCCCGCGTTCCTGGCCCGGAATCCGAACGGCCGCGTGCCGGTGCTCGAGGACGGCGACCTGGTGCTGTGGGAATCGACCGCGATCATCCGCTACCTGGCGGCCGGATCGCCGCTCTCGCCGGTGGCGCCGCGGGCGGCGGCCGAGGTCGATCGCTGGATCGCGTGGCAGCTCGCGCACCTGGCGCCGGCGATGAGCAAGGTCGCGTACGAGAACATCGTCAAGCGGCTGACCCGGCGCGGCGAGCCCGATCCGGCGCGGATCGCCGAGGGCACGGCCGAGTTCGAGCGCCTGACCGAGATCCTCGACGCGGCGCTCGCCGGGCGCGAGTTCGTCGCCGGTCCGCTGACCCTGGCGGACTTCGCGCTCGCCGCGCACTACAGCCTGGCCGCAGCGGCGGGGCTCTCGATCGCGCGCCACCACCGCGTCGAATCGTGGCTGGCGCGGATCTCGGGCCGCGATAGCATGAAGCGCGCGCTCCACGATGCGCAGGCGTCCCTGTGACCGAGACCTCGGTAGACTTCACCGTCACCGTCGAGCCGCTGCGGCGCGCGCTGCGGCTGCATTGCTACCGGATGCTGGGCTCGTCGCACGATAGCGACGACATGGTCCAGGAGACCATGCTGCGGGCGTGGCGCGCGCGTGCCTCGCTCGAGGATCCGGCGCGGGTCAAGCCGTGGCTGTACCGGATCGCGACCAACGCCTGCCTCGACGAGCTCGCGAAGCGGTCGCGACGCGGGCTCGCGGGCGATGTCGCGCCGCCGGCGCCCGGTGATGCGTATCCGCCCGCCGCGGCGATCGATGACGCGGCCTGGCTCGAGCCGATGCCCGACGCGTGGCTGGCGAGCAGCGCCGAGGATCCGGCGGCGCGCTACACGCTGCGCGAGAGCGTCGCGCTCGCGTTCGTCGCGGTGCTGCAGGTGCTGGTGCCAGCGCAGCGCGCGACCCTGCTGCTGCGCGACGTGGTCGGGCTCAGCGCCGAGGAGGCCGCCGAGGCGCTGGACCAGTCGGTCTCGGCGGCCAACAGCGCGCTGCACCGGGCGCGCGCCGCGATCGAGCACAAGGTCGCGCGCCGCGATCCCGACGCGTTCGCCGGCGCGCTGGCCGACGAGCCGGTGGTCGCCCGCTACCTGCGCGCGCTCGCCGCCCACGACATCGACGCGATGATCGCGCTGGTCCACGACGACATGCACACGACGATGCCGCCGTCGCCGACCTGGCTCTCGGGGTACGCCGACAACGTCGAGTTCTATCGCCGGATGTTCGCGCGCTGGGACGGCGAGGACATCGCCGCGGTGCCGGTCGGCGTCAACGGCGGCGCGGGCTGCGAGTTCCGCCGCGGCGGCGTGGTCCGCGCGATCGAGGCGATCGAGGTCCGCGATGGCAAGATCTTCCGCATGCACCACTTCATGCAGCCCGGCGTGATCGCGCTGTTCGCGCGGCCGTGACGGTCACTGGGGGAAGCCGAGGATCAACCCGTCGCTCGCGCCGCCCTTGGTCGTTGCGCCGCAGACCAGGATCCGGCCGTGGCCGTCGATCGCGACCGCCTGGCCGCTCGCGCCGTCGACGATCCGTTGCCAGATCAGCGCGCCGGCCGGGCTGTACTTGCGGACCACGAGATCGGCGCCGAGGCTGCCGGCGACCACGACGTCGCCGGCGGCATCGATCGCCACGCCGGCCCAGCTGGTCCCGTCGGCGGCGGTGACGTCCCAGCGCGGGGCGCCGGCGGCGGTGTAGGCGCGGATCGAGCTCGCGCCGTCGAGGCCGCCGACCGCCGCGACGCCGTCGTCGGGGCCGACCGCGACGTCGGCGAGCCAGTCGGCGTCGGGGCCGGCGAGCGCCGCCGACCAGCGCAGCGCGCCGTCGGGCGAGTACTTGGCGATCCAGCCGTCGGTCCCGGTGGTGGCGTTGGTCTCGCTGCCGACCGCGACCACGGCGCCTGCGGAGTCGACCGCGACGCCGGCGGCGTGGTCGGCGCCGGGCGCGGTGCCGTCGCGGTGGACCGCCCACAGCTCGCTGCCGCCATCGGACGCGAGCGCGCGGATCCAGGCCTGCGCCTGGCCGGAGGCGTCGGCCTGCGATCCGGCGACGAACAGCCGACCGCCCGCGTCGCGCGCGATCGCGGCGTAGCGATCCTCGCCCACGGCCTCGCTCAGCTGGGACCCGGCGAGCGCGCCGCCGGCATCGAAGTCGAGCACGAAGCTGTTCCACTGCGAGTTCGAGCCCGAGAACCAGGTGCCGGCGATCCGCGCGCTGCCGTCGGAGAGCGCGACCACACCGGAGGCGAGATCGTGGCCCTCGCTGGGGGTCGACAGCTCGTACGACCACAGCGCGTGGCCGCTGGCGTCGAAGCCGCCCGCCCAGGCGTCGTCGCCCTGCGAGAACCGCTGGACCGAGCCGGCGACGATGATCGAGTCACCGGCACCGGCCGCGATCGCGTTGCACGCGTCGGAGCCGTGGTCGGCACCGTCGAAGGTGACGCGCAGCGGCGCGAAGGTCTCGGCGGTCACGGCGCGGTCGGCGCCGAGTGCGACGGCGCAGTCACCGTTGCCGCTGCACGCCCCGCTCCAGCGCACCGTGGTGGCGCCGTCGGTGGTCAGCACCACGGCCTTGTCGCTGAACCGCGCGGTGCAGGCGGTCCCGCCGTTGCCGCAGTCGATCCCGGCCGGCGTCGAGGTGATGCGGCCGGGGCCGCTGATCGCGACGGTGATGGCCGAGCCCTCGCCGCTGGTGGCGGAGCCGCTGTCCGTGCTCGGTGAGTCATCGGCATCGGATGGCGGCACACCATCGTCGTCGCCGGTGATCTGCTGCGAACCACCGCACGCCGCGAGGCTCAGAAAAATGATCACGCCACGCGCACGTGGCGTCACAGCCCAGTGCGACGGCGATCCACCGCTGCGCTGCTTGGAATGAGACATGAGCGCATTGCGAGCAATCCCCATGCCGCAGCGCGCGCGACGTCGGCGCTCACCGTCTCAGCCGCTCGGCGGCGTGACCAGCGCGAACGCGGCGCCCTGCGGATCCATGAGCTGCACGATGCGCTGGCCGCCGGGGACGTCCATCGGTCCGTTGAGCACGGTCGCTCCGCCGGCCTTCGCGCGCGCGAGCGCGGCGTCGAGATCGTCGGTCGTGACGTAGAACATCCACGACGGCGGCACCTCGCGGCCGTCGGGCGTCTTCATGCCCGGTGGCTTGTTCATCATGCCGCCGAGCTGCTTGCCGCCGCGGCCCCACAGCACGTACTTGCCCATCGGGCCCATGTCGAACTCGCCGAGCTGCTCCCAGCCCGCGATCTGGTGATAGAACGCGAACCCGGCCTCGTGATCGGTGGTGTAGAGCTCGTGCCACGAGAACTCGCCCGGCTTCGCGCGATCCTTGGCGGCCATGCCCGCGCCGCTGGGCGTGAAGATCGCGATCACGGCGCCCTGCGGATCCGCGATCACCGCGATCCGGCCGACCTCGGGGACGTCCTCGACGTGATAGACCTTGCCGCCGAGCTGCTTGACCTTGGCGATCGTGTCGTCGACGCTGGCGACCTGGATGTTGGCCTGCCAGTACGGCCCGGCGCCCATCGCCTTCGCCGCGTCGGGGAGCTGGCTCACGCCGCCGAGCGGGCCCTGGCCGCTGACCCACATCGTGTAGTTGCCCGCTTCCCACAGCTGGGTCTTCCAGCCCGCGACGTCGGTATAGAACGCGATCGCCGCCTTCGGATCGCTGGTCAGCAGCTCGTACCAGACAAGGTCGCCGGTGTTCGTCATACCGCGGAGCATCCATGGCTTCGGCTCGCCCGGCAAGCGCCAGCCGGAATGTTGCGAGCGCGATGTCGCGCGTGGCGAGTTCGTGGTCTGCTCAGCGCGCCGATGCCACAGATCGATGCCAACGGGATCAAGCTCGAGTACGAGGCCAGCGGCGATCGGGGCGCGCCGCCGATCCTGCTGATCATGGGGCTGGGTGCCCAGCTCACGCGCTGGCCCGAGGCGTTCCATCGCGCGCTGGCCGACGCCGGGTTCCACGTCATCCGCTACGACAACCGCGACACCGGGCTGTCGACCCGGTTCGATCAGGCCGGCCCGCCGCCGCTGGCGAGCGCGGCGCTGCGGGCGGCGATCGGGCTGCGGGTCGCGGCGCCGTACAGCCTCGGCGACATGGCGGCCGACGCGGTCGGGCTGCTCGACGCGCTCGGCCTGGGCAGCGCGCACATCGTCGGCGCCTCGATGGGCGGCATGATCGGCCAGATCCTCGCCGCGCGCCACGGCGCCCGCGTGCGCACGCTGGTGTCGATCATGTCGAGCAGCGGCGACCGGCGGCTGCCGCAGCCGGACTGGCGGCTCCGCCTCGCGCTGATCCGGCGGCCTCCGCCGGGCGACCGCGCGCAGACGATCGAGTCGACGGTGGCGCTGCTCAAGCGGATCGCGAGCCCCGGGTACCCGCCCGACGACGCGGTGGTGCGCGCGAACGTCGCGCGCGACATCGATCGCGGCTACTACCCGCGCGGCGTGGGCCGCCAGCTGCTCGCGATCGTGGCGTCGGGCAGCCGCGGTCCGATCCTCGGCCAGATCGCGGCGCCGACCTTGATCCTGCACGGCGCCGACGATCCGTTGATCCCGGTCGCGGCGGCGCACGATCTGCAGCGCCGGATCCGCGGTGCGCGGCTCGAGGTGTTCGCCGGGATGGGTCACGACCTGCCGGCCGCGCTGATCCCCGCGATCACCGGGCACATCGTCGATCACCTGCGCCGCGCCGAGGCTGGTCCGCGCGCCGCCCGCGGCGACGGGTCGGCGGTGTCCTGACCGGCGGCGGGCCGCGGGAGGTATCGTCCGGCGCATGCGCCCGCTCGACCGCTTCCTCCGCGCCCGTGATCTGCTGGTGTCGCTCCGCGGCGACCACGAGGCGGCCTGCCGCGAGTTCCGCTGGCCCGAGCTCGCGGAGTTCAACTGGGTCAGCGACTACTTCGACGTCCTCGCCGCCGGCAACGCGCGCAAGGCGCTGGTCATCGTCGACGACGCTGGCGCGGTGACCACGGCGGTGTCGTTCTCCGAGCTGGCCGAGCGCTCGCGCCGGGTCACCCGGTTCCTCGCGCACCTCGGCGTGCAGCGCGGCGATCGGGTGCTGGTCATGCTGTCCAACGTCGCGCCGCTGTGGGAGACGCTGCTCGGCGCCGCGCGGCTGGGCGCGGTGGTCATCCCGGCCACGACCCAGCTGACCCGCGACGACGTCGCCGACCGGCTGGTGCGCGGCGAGGTCCGCTGCGCGGTCGTCGAGTCGGCGGTGACCGACCGGTTCGACGGCGAGGCGCCGGGCCTGATCCGGGTCGCGGTCGGCGATCCGGTCGCGGGCTGGACCGCGTTCGACGACGCCTACGCCCAGGACGGCGGCGCCTGGCTGGCCGCGGCGCCGACCCCGGCCGGCGATCCGCTGCTGCTCTACTTCACGTCGGGGACGACGGCGCGGCCCAAGCTCGTGCTCCACACCCACACCAGCTACCCGGTCGGCCACCTGTCGACGATGTACTGGATCGGTGTGCGCGAGGGCGATCGCCACCTCAACATCAGCTCGCCGGGCTGGGCCAAGCACGCCTGGTCGTGCTTGTTCGCGCCGTGGAACGCCGGGGCAACCGTGGTCGTGCACAACTACGCCCGGTTCCGGCCCCAGGCCACGCTCGAGCTCCTGGTGCGCGAGCGGATCGACACCCTGTGCGCACCGCCGACGGTGTGGCGCATGCTCGTGCTCGAGGACCTGGCGGCGCATCCGGTCCGGTTGCGCGAGGTCATCTCCGCCGGCGAGCCGCTCAACCCCGAGGTCATCGAGGCGGTCCGCCGGGCCTGGAAGCTCACGATCCGCGACGGCTACGGCCAGACCGAGACCACCGCGCTGATCGGCAACTGCCCGGGCGACGACATCGTCCCGGGATCGATGGGCCAGCCGCTCCCCGGCTACCGGGTGACCTTGCTCGACGCGGCCGGCGCGGAGCGCGACGACGGCGAGATCGCGGTCGGGCTCGCGCCGCGCCCGACCGGCCTCATGGCCGCGTACGTCGGCGATCCCGAGAAGCTCGGTGCCGCGACCGCGGGCGGCTACTACCGCACCGGCGACGAGGCGGTGCGCGACGCCTCGGGCCGGTTCACCTTCGTCGGCCGCGGCGACGACGTGTTCAAGAGCTCGGACTACCGGATCAGCCCGTTCGAGCTCGAGAGCGTGCTGGTCGAGCACCCCGCGGTGGCCGAGGCCGCGGTGGTGCCGTCGCCCGACCCGGTCCGCACGGCGGTGCCCAAGGCGTTCGTCGCGCTCGCGCCGGGCCACGCGCCGTCGCGCGCGCTCGGCCTGGAGATCCTCGCGTTCGTGCGCGATCGCCTCGCGCCCTACAAGCGGATCCGCAAGCTCGAGTTCGCCGTCCTGCCCAAGACGATCTCCGGAAAGATCCGCCGCGTCGAGCTCCGCCGGCTCGAGGTCACTCGCCAGGCGCAGGCCGAGCGCGGCGAGCACGAGGTGGCGTGGGACGACGAGCGGTAGCTGCTCAGACCGCCTGGGCGATCTGCTGCTTGGCGGTCACGAACCGGGCGTCGAGCACCTCGGCTTGGTCCTTGCCGATCGCGTCCTGCGCTCTGGGGAAGATCTCGGACTCCTCCTCGTGGGCGTGGTGCACCACGGTGTCGATCAGGCGCTGGAACAGATCGCGCCGCGCGGGCGAGCCGATGCCGAGCCCGTCGATCGCCGCGATCATCTGCTCGAGCTGAGCGGCCTCGGTGTCGTGGTGATCGGCCAGCCGGCGCGTGACCTCGTGGGCGCGCAGCGCCGGGTAGACCTCGCGGACCTCGGCCTTCTCGTGCGAGATCAGCTCGCGGCGGATCGTCGGCCACAGCTCGGTGAACTTCTCGTCGCTCGACTTCGCGCGCTCGAGCAGCACGGTCACCTCACCGTGCTGCGCGGCGAGCGTCTTGAACACGCCGACCAGGCCGGCGAGCCGCGCCCTGGCGCCCTTCACCTTGCCCATTCCCTGGGACAGCATCGAATCCATACGATTTGGCATGTCAGTCTCCTTTGCCCGCACAGCGATGCATCGCGCACGCCGGTGACACGGGCGCGCGGCGTGGCGCCTCGGCGCTGCGAGGATCGCCGGCCGCGGCGGCGCGGGCGCGACGGCCGGTGATCCGGATCGGTGTCGGGCGCCATGCCGCCGACCCGCTCGGACTCGGCGACCTTGCGGCCGTCATCGGTGAACTCGCGGTCGCCGGAGGGCGCGCGCACCTGATCGTCGGACGGCCAGATCGGACGCTTGTTTCGGGTCATACCGCCAACGCAGCAAGCCTCGTGCCGGCATATGCTGCGG
>Ga0307515_10015253_pt1 | contig 14170 bp, 9 predicted proteins | sample 17_EM_MG_FD_194513 | JGI IMG/M metagenome (GOLD analysis project Ga0307515, IMG submission 194513) | Populus trichocarpa ectomycorrhiza microbial communities from riparian zone in the Pacific Northwest, United States - 17_EM | ecosystem: Host-associated > Plants > Roots > Unclassified | place...
CCCCCCCCGCGTTGAAGAAAGCAAAGTAACGTTTCAAACAATGTCCAACAATAGAGGTGATAAGGGTGATTTCAGCCTCCAAATCACATAGGTGGGTAAACAAATTTAAACGGCCAGTGACAGCCAATTGGTTAATATATTCTTCCTTTTTTTCTTGTTGACACAATTTAGTTTGATTAATTGAGTATACGGAAGTGATACATTGATCAGGGTCATACTGTCCTTTGGGATTTGTTGCACCAAAGACAATGGTCCTAGTACTTAAAGTAGTAACAAGACCAGCCTGGAAAAAAAAAAGAACAAATACAAAATTGGATTCAAGCTTAAGACCAAGCAGTCAATAGACAAGAACAACTAATAAAAAATGATAAAAAGAAATTTCAGAGAATCTCAAACAGAATACTGAAAGCATATAAAGCATACAGTAGTATAGCCCTAGGGGCCATGGATACATGTATGAAAATTTGATGCGTGATAACATCTATGACACATGACGTGATGATACAACATGTATTTTCTGTCATCAATATGATCTGTATTTCTTCCACCCTCAATGATGCAGAACCAATTTATGAACATTAAGGAAACAACCTCCAAAACTCATGAGAACCAAATCTCTGAAAACTCATTTATCAATCTTCTAGATTATCAATTGATCATGGAGTAAGAGGAGCCTGAGAAACTTCCTACAGTTCCTTGTTTAGGTGAAACCGAAAACTGTACTGATTGAACAAGAGTTTCTTTCTAATGTTTAACTAGGGTGCTATTCATGGACATAATGCATATAGAAATATGTAAGCCAAATGCTATAGGGAAACTAAACAACAGTACAACCCACTAGATAGGAGATATAACCATATTATTTGTAAAACAGACTTTATTTAAATAACCAATGAGCATGTGGCTCAATTGCCACCCCTATCCCTCTCGTTTAAGAAGTCTTGGGTTAAAGCTTCTCCCCTGTTTCTTTTTAAAAAAACCCAGCTAAATGGTAGATATTGATACTTCTAAGAATCTCAAACAAGCCTCCATCTTAAGCAATCAAATGTTAATTCCCATATTATTTTTCTTCATTTTCCATCACTCAATCAAGGCAGAATTCTACAGAGCATTAGAAGTTAACATAGCAATTGCTACATTATTTTCAGAAGTTTTAGTCAATGCATATTCTATATGCTGTGTAAAAGAGAATTATTGCGAGGCTAACAGATTTTGGGCTACACAATGGGGCTTGAAATGGAGGATATCTTAATTGTTGGGGCATATTGAACGTAAATATCAAATAACAATCTCTTGTTTGAAGACCTATGGGATGGTTTCTATAAAAGATGATATTTCAAGAACAAATGAATACTTGTGAAAGACAAATGAGACAACATTATATTACATTCTGCAATCATATTTAGACATCAAAGTAAATATATTAAAAAAAAAAAAAACAGAGGAGCAACCTTAGCAACACTTATAGTCTGTTGCTCCATTGCTTCATGTATCGTTGCCCTGTCATGCTCCCTCATGCTGCCAACAGAAGTTGGTTTAGCTCAATATCAAGCACTCATAAGCATAATCGGTGGAAAACTATTCTGTTATTGGTGATCAGTTCTGCAAATCAAATCTTTGGTGATCTGTATTGAATACAAAATTACAAGTTCTAATAAAGAGTGGTTTCATGCTGAGATTACCTGTCAAATTCATCAATGCAACAAAGCCCTCCATCTGCCAGAACAAGGGCTCCAGCTTCCAACATCCACTCCCCTATTTCCATCAAAGACATTGATTAGTCCTTCGAGATTTCAAAATAATGCATAATTTCATTTATATGGCATGCTAGTATTCTCCATGGATAACAATCAGTGTTCCTCAAACGAAAGATACAAGATTCCAGGCAATGGCCAAAATATCAATTCAGCAACGGAGCATAAACAGGAAAAAACTGTTACCGTATTTTCTTAAAATGCCAAATTTTGATCCAAGAATATTTATCTTTAGTAGATGTCAGAAAAACATGAAAAAGATAGTGCACAACATATATAACAAAGCGCATCCTAACTGACCATGTGATTTCCATCATAACATTTCTTTTTTAGTGTGTTTTTTCTTGTGTTACAATCAGTTTTTTAAAATGCCTTTCAAATTGTTTTTAACCCAAAAAAGCATTTTTAGATGTTTTTGAATGGTTTTGATGTACTGATGTCAAGAATGAAAAACAAATTTGAAAAAAAAAATCATTTTGATGTATTTTCAATTGAAAAGCACTCGTACCACAATCCCAAGCACACACTTGTCATGAGCAGACATGTTTTCAGCAACATTGATTCCTTGGAAGGCTCTAGAAGCTAATAGTAAAATACCAAATTGAGTTCAAGAATTTAACCCATTTAGGTAATTTCAGATTAATAGAGAACAGGGAATCAGTGGAAGAAACTGTTACAACTATGGACAAAGTTCCAATATTTTTAGCTTCAGTGAATAGAAATACCTCCATCCTTGACTGCAGTGACAGTTAATCCTGCACTAGTACTCCCCAACCCAGTAGTGATAACAGACCGGTTGCTCAGCTTTGCAGCAAATTTTAAGAACTGAGACTTCCCCGTACCTGTGAGATTAATTCCATATTGTCTAAGCATTATTATTTATTTTCAGATGGCATCATAATAATCAAGGAATTTAATTTATGCATAATGAAACTTGTAGTCTATTAAAGCCAAACAATCATTATGGACAAGGTCAAATTTTAAGTTCAAAGTACAGATTTATGCAAGAGTCGTTAATCATAACAACTACATCACACAGCTCAGACAAAAAGCATTTATATCAGGAACTCAAAGGTAGATCTCACTTTACTCTGTAATATGTATTGTGTACCTAAACAGAACCGCACAGACTATCTCACTTACAGCTCGGACAATAAACATTTATATCAGGAACTCGAAGGTAGATCTCACTTCACTCTATAATATGTATGGTGTACCTAAACAGAACCATGTGGAACATCTCACTCACATAATTGGAGAAATTGGTCTAATCTTGTTCGAGCATTTTCTGCTTTCCTAGTTTTCATTGAAAGGATGAATGGATGGGCAAACAAAGCACATGATTGTTGGATCTCTTTGCACATGTTCCCAGCAGGGGATTGTGTCTTAACAAAAGTATAAGATGTGTTGGCAGGGTAAATGAATCCCAAATTCCCAATGCAAGGCATTATATCACAGATTAGTCTTGCAGCTTAAAACCAATAAAATGCATGTCAACTCATGCCAAATTTCAGAAATATATGTGAACAATGAGAGTATTTGAGCTATCATCCAGTTTTGATACACATTAGGAAAGCGATCAGCAATCACCTGTAATGCCTAATCCACCATTGCTTACCGCCAGGTAAATGCATAACTCTTCTTATATGCTATACATAAACTTAGTTCAACAGTCTTCCCATAGATAAAATAAATTTTATTCCAACAAAAACAATCATGCAACTAACTCAAAAAATGAAGCATAAGGCAAATTTTCCGATTTAAGTAGAATTCAAGGAATCAATTCTTGTTATAAAATAAATATACATGTACCAGTAAAGAGGAAAATTCACCTGGATCACCAACCAAAAGCAAATGAGACTCTCCTCGAATCTTTGAACCAGAAGCATCAACATGTTGCACCCCTCCAATAAGTGTTAATGCAACTAAATTTAAGGAATGTCAATGTGTCATTCAAGTAAACAATGATGAAGAATTCTAACACATGAGAAAACATGCATCATTGCATAATTATATTCAATCCACATAATCATCAGTTTCACAAATGTTAAAGTAGTGTAATACAATCAGACTTCCATCTTTTAGAACAATAGAATGGAATGACACAAAATGGCAACATACCAGCAAGCTTCACAGTGAAGAGTCCAAAAATTTGGGGGCAGAGACCTCGCAGAATGGCATTTCTCCCTGATACCAAGCTCATTTAAAAACTTGAAATAGAAAAAATAAGCTAAAGGACCAAATATAACAGTAAAATCATATGCAATAAGTCAAAAGAAAGGATAACATCCAAGGAGTGTTATCTCAGTATTTCTCATAAACGGTTATAAAGATGAACTACTACTCTACATAAACATCTTAAAGATAAGAACATTGCAAATAGTTTTTACCTTTCAAAGGAGTATCATTGAAATCTGACCAGAACTGCTTGAATTTCATTATAACATCACTGGGGATGTCAATATCTGCTTTCAGCTCGTTAGTTCTCCTGAGAACAACAGAGAGACAAAATTTGAAGGAAAAGGATACAGATTTAATATTATGGCAGGGATATATTCTAGAAACACTTCCACATGTGCTCAAAATGGGCTATACTGCTGTAGATTCCACTTTCACAGTTAAGAATTTAAAAGAAAAGGTTTGGTCAAGAAATAAATTAAAAAACAGCAGGAACTGAGAATATTGTGGAGAGATTTAAGAGAATGAAAGGATGAAAGAACAATAACTGCACTCTTAGGAAAGCAAAAGACAATGGACACTAAGAAAGCATGCACTCAGAAGCAAGTCTTCAGGGGTGTGACTGTGGAAAGTGGTGTAAAATGATAAGTTATCTACAGGGTGAAGCAGCAGATGCATCAATAGATAGAGTTTGGCTGCCAAATACTTAACAAAGGTACAAGCCCACAATAACTTCAGTAGACAGAATAAGATAGAACCCATAAGAAAGATCTCATTACCTCACATAATTAGCAATTAATACAGGATCAAGATTGGATCGAACATCTTTTAAATCAGGAGACCATTTTGCAGTCAAAATCCCAGTAACAATGATATCATCTGCAACAAAAACATATCCATAATGCCCCAATTCACCACACCCCATCCACACAGAAATGAGGGACTCCTTTTGGTATTCCAAAACAATGTATAAAACAGGGTTAATATGAAAGGACAAGAAGCAGATACTGAAACAAGAATGCCAAGGTAAATTTCCAAATGTTATTCTTTAATAATATAATGAACCTATTAAGTAGTTTTGTCGTAGTTATTTCTTAACAAAAAAAGAATTTAAAAGATCATATTACTTTAGATAAATTGGAAAAAAAAATCATACAGGTAGCATACACATATACATCATAAAGTCATGTTTGGTAAAGGTATTTATTATGGACCAATATCCCAGAAATGTTTTTAAAAAAATCAGATAAAAAAAAAAAAATCATCAATGCTTAGGTTTTACAATAAATTCAGGTTAAATACAGAATGAGATTTAACGTCTCCAGATTAACAAGAAATAGACAATAAATGCTGTGAATCACGACAAAAATTGGATTTAGAAGCTCAATGTTCCAAGCAACCAAGACATACTTATTGAAAATAGTCATTTTAATACAAAATGCACTTTTCCAAAAAACATTAGTAATCTGAATGGATAAATCAAAGCAGAATTGAGAAATGAATCTTTCATATTTTTTAACGGTTAATAAAGATAGAACAAGTCCCAGCTTGATTTCACGTCATTTTAATTAAGGTACAAGTTCATATTAGCAATTCAAGAAAGCAAATCTTAAGAACTGGAATACAAGGCTTCCTTGAAATTGGTACCTCCTGTTTTTACAATGTCAACAAGATCATCCATGAGAATAACAGGAATTGACCGAGGAATGACCCCAACACCCAACACCTGTGTGCTCTCTTGGATTTTGATTTCCTGGTAATCATGGCGTATTACAGATTCATCGACACAGTCGAACCTCGTGCCTTCACAGGATTTAGACCTCTGTCATTGGATACAGTGGATTAGTGATCGCAAAGTTCATAACACCAAAAGAGACTACATCTACCACAAAAGACCAACTAATGCCTTGTTGTAAATCATGTACTGAAAGATATCAATAAATTCTAAAATTCACCCTGAAAAGGTACAACAGAAAGAGTAAGCTTATCCTTCAATCTATAATTCCATAACGTTAATGCAATACAATAAAAGATTAAAGATATCAGTCCAAAGAATTACACCGCAGATGCCAATGGTATCAGCATGAATTAGGAAAAGACTAAGCATGAAGCTTCATAATTGTGCTCAATAATATGCTGTCAAAAGGGTGTTGCAAACAACTTTCTATGTGTTGTCCGCAAACCTTGCAAAATTGCACTGGGATAAGAATTAACAAGAGAAAATCAAGGATAGAGACAATGAACCTGAGAAGGGCAAAACAAAGGTAGTGTTATGGAGTTTCTACTTTCCAACTCAGGGTGAACCGGGAAACTGCACAAGAAGAATGTTGGCTCAAAAACTGGCACACAAATTCCATTTTCCCCCTAAATGAAATCAAATTTGGTGAAAAAATGAAAATTGATATAGCACCTAGAAGGTATGCCCATTGGATTCACCAGTGAAATGTTTGTTTGAAACAAAAAAATTGAAGGAAAATTTTCTGATTGAGAATACAATTATAGTAAGAGATTTCTTGGTCATGTATCTCAAGAAAAAATCATATAAATGTTATTTGCAATAAAACATGTTAAACCATCTAAAAGTAATCCCACTCCAGGACCTTAACCCATGTTAAGCCTGGATTTCTCTGAGTCACCTGACAAGAGCTCGTTTAAAAGAGCTTCTCTTATCTAAATAAACCCATAGTGATTTTCCTAAAAACAATAAGCTGACTCCAGCAATTCACACCAATCTACACGATTTCAGCATTTGTCAATGTAAGTCAATCAGATGAGAAACAACCTCAAATAAATTTTTGGATTCTGATCCATTTACATAAGCAAGTCACTCATGGTCTTGTAGGAAAATTCCCGTTCTTCACAAAACCCAAGAATAAACTAAATCAACAAGAAAACCTTACCCTTTTCCCTCCAAAACCTATACATAGCCATGGACTAGGCCAATAAACTTAAGCTAAAGGAAACTTAGACAAAAACATAAGCAAGCAAACAAAAAAATAAACCTACACATGCTTGCATTTCCGACACTGATACATCCTTTCCCCTTCATACATCTTAATCGCTCCAGACCTGATTAAAGTCCCCTTAAGAGTGAGAAGAATTCCGCGATGCTTCACTCTCACACGCCCAATGCTCGGAAACGTCTCTACGAACCCCATAACCAAAACAAACCAATCAATGATCCCATCCAAAAACATTAAAAACAAAAAATTTGACAAGAAACAAAACCATAACCGTACCAGGGCATTCAAGTGGAGATCCACATACATTAACCCGCACATGAATGAACTTCTTCTCAACCCCTTTCTCCCCGAATTTCAAACCCTTGATCACAATTTTCTACAGCCCAGATCAAAATTCTCAATTTACCATTATAACTACTAAGAACATGAATTCAATGAAATTGGTAAAAATAATAAAGGAAAAGAAAATCATACATGAGCCCAGAAGGCAGCCCGGTCGAAAAGCAGCAAGTACACAGTTGGCTGAGCCAAAACAAGATGAGCAAGTCGAGAATTCTCGTTCAGAAAATCTGTAAAACTGAAACAGAGAACAAAATCAAGGGCCAAACTTTTTATGAAAAACAAAGAAGGGTTTGAACTTAGAATGTAAATGGATGGCATACTCGATGTAGAGAGGGTAATGAAGCTTAGGGTCTGGAGAGACGACTATGGAATGAAGCTGTTCAGAGTGATGGGTCATCAGAAACTCAGCTAAGGACTTCACTTCACTGTCTTCTTCCTTCTCCATGCATTCGGATTCATTGACCGGTTTCATGGTTTGCTGAATTTTCCCGCTCAGTTCCTTCACTCACCTTCTCAATGAATTTTGGTTTTATTTTTTAAATGTTATTTTGGGTCTTTTAAGTAGGAAATGATATTATAAGTAGGGTTATTTAGTACTCTCTTTCTTTAATCCATTCTTTTAAAAAATATATTTTTAAAGTTTATAAGTTTATAATATTTTATATATTTAATATTTTTAATATGTTAAAAAAATCAATAAAAAATATAAATTATTTATAAATTTATTATTATATTTTATTTAATAACTAAAAATATTTTATATTTTATATTATAATTTTATAATTGAATTAAAAAAACAAAATCATTATAGCCATCACTCTCTTAACTGAAACTTGAATCTCTAACAACAAAATTTAGGAGATAAAAAAATTTCTTCCATCACTAGTTGCGGGTTTAGAAATGTAGTAAAAATTATTTTTAAAATAACTTTTTATTTAAAAATATATAAAATAATTTTTTTTATATATATAATTACATTAAAATTATTAAAAAAATACTAATTTAATATATTTAAAAAAGCACCTAAAACTAGAAATATAAGCATCCTCGAAAACCCCTTTCCTCAAAATCATATTTATTTGTCCAATCCAACCATGTTTTAAAAAAATAATAATTTTAAATTAATGTTTTTTAGCATGATTGTTAGAACTAAATTGCTTAAAATATTCTACATATTTTTAATATTATTTTTACATTTAAAAACAATTAATACCGACCTTAAATTGATATTTTTTGGACAATATACTAAGAATATATTATATGCTGCAGTTCCGGGAAACCATATGATTATAGGGGTGATGTTGAGGCACAACTGAGTCCAGTTCTTGGAGAAATGGATAGCATATGGCTTCGCCTAAGATCCATTCATTGTCATCACCAGTAAACTTCTTCAATGAGCCAGAGGACCATTATTCCATTTTATATAAGGCTATGGATTTCTTCGGGTAAGAACTGTTGGCAGGTTCCTGGGCTCTCTGCTGTGATTGGGTGATGCAGACACTTTGTCCTATTATCCTGATTGTCTTTTGGGGCACAGCTGATTATATGGGCAGGACTCTAGTTTCTTTAATAGAGAGGCAAGATTTTGGATTTCATTGAAGCTGCCGGGAGACAGGTTGAAAATACAGTTGAAATTACATTTTTTAAAAATTTAAATTTGTTAAAAAATTAATTATTCTTATATGTTTAGATTGTTTTGACGTGTTAAAGTCATGAAAAAATATTATTTTGATGTATTTTAAACGAAAAATATTTTAAACTACAACTGCAACTACATTCTCAAACATTAATAGATCCTGTTTATTTTTTAGTTTAAAAAATATTTTTGAAAATATTTAAATTTTTTATTTTTTTCTTTACTTTAAATTAATATTTTTTTATGTTTTCATATCATTTTGATGTATTGATGTCAAAAATAATTTTTAAAAATTAAAAAAAAATCATTTTAATATATTTTCAAGTGAAAAATAATTTAAAAAATAATTGCTATCATGATCCGAACACCCAAGACAATTATTGTTCTGAGAATCTAAAGGATTTGACTAGGGATGGATCTCTTATTGTTCTAAACTACAGCCTTTGGGTTATATTTCTTTTGCTTGGTCTCTCTGTTTCTATTGTATCTATTGATTCTATTTACAATCTACTCATTGGGTTGCTGGTTCTGCCTTTTCTAGGCTTTATTTATTTTGCTTATATATATAGACATAAAAGAGCCAGAGGAACATGTGTATGATTGGAGTGGCATATTACCTTCTTGATCAATCAATTAGCTAGCTGCATAATTAACAAAATAATAATTGTTTGGAAACATATTTAATTGTGACGTAAAATATGGACTTGGCACAGAAAGAATCCGCTGCAAAATGGAAGGTTGTAGGAGGTCACCATGCAATTAAAAGTACTGGACGACATGGTAGCACTGTTGAGCTCACAAGTCCTCCCGATGCTTCAGGTAATTATTTATATATATTGAATTAAATGTTTTAATTTATGCGAACAATTCAATAGCTTTTCTTCGAGCAAACTTAAGTTAATTAATTAGGTTGCAACATTTATTGATTATCGATTCTTTTAATTTTCAGGCGAATGACCATTGCTTGGATCTCATATGTAGCAGTGACTGATTGAAAGTCTTTGTTTATGATCCTTTACTCTGATAGCATCTAGGATTTCTATGTGGTTTTTTTTCACAGATTGCAAAATAGAAAGTACTAATTTATCACTCCTAAATCAAACTAGGATTTAAACATAAAAATAACGTGTCTATATTATATAGAAAAAAACAAAGTATTCATCTTAACAAATAGAGGTTAAGTTTTTTTTTTTTGCCACCAGAATCCAACCGATAAGTATAAAAAGAACAAAAGAATTTTTTTGTAGGTAAAGTTGAATGATATGTTACACTGCTAGTATCGTTGGATGAAGAATTATATGTCGTGGTATCACAGCGCGAGGGCATTGCGTTTGGTTTTTAATCTAGTAAGCAAAAGTTTTCTGGTTTTAGTGTAACCCATAATTGGATAAAGCGAAGTAATTTTTGAAAATTTTCTTATTACAAGAATAAATTACTTTGTCATAATCTAGATGTCATGCATATAAAAAAGAACATGTTTGAAAATATTTTTAACATGGTGACGGATGTGAAAGGAAAGACAAGGGACAATATAAAAACTAGAAAATATATACCTTTATTTTTTCACCATAAGAATATGAAATAGATTTATGATGGGTCACGGGTCACAAAACCCAAAGTCATCTTCTCCTTAGACAATAATGTCTTATGGATATGCTTCAAACATATCTAAATTAGTGAATTTGATGGATGATAGATTTAATAAAATAAAGAGTCATGACTGTCACATGTTTATGCAAACACTCATTCCACTTGTGTGCTGAGATTAATTACAAAAAAGAGATATTAGATGCACTTACAAAGATAAATCACTTTTTGAAAGATATATGCTCTAACAAGTTACATACCTAACACATGAAGAAATTTAAAACGAATATCGTTCAGATAATCTGCAAACTTTACATGATATTTCCTCCATCCTTCTTAACTCAATGGAGCATCTACCCTTACATTTATTATTTGAGACAAAAGTTGGAGGTCATATTCAGTATAAATGGATGTATCTATTTAAGAGGTTAGTATAAATGGATGTATCTATTTAAGAGGTTAGAGATTACAAATGCATCCTAATTAAATTTATGTTGACTTTATTTTTTAATTTAAGACACTCATTTATTTCATGTAGATATTTATTCAACTTTAAGGAAAAAAATTTAAAACAAGGTGCATGTTGAGGCTTATATTTTTCAAGAGATCTCAAAATTTATCTTGTACTATTTTAAGTTGCACTTCAAAACAATAATCAAATGCGTTCCAAGACATGATAATGGTAGTGAAATGTCTTCTTATAAGAATTTATCAATATTTTCTCATCCTAGATGACCTTTATAAAAAGATAATTGATAGAAATCAAATTTAGACATGCACATAATTATATGTTATTTAACTATAATGAATTGAGATCTATTATCCAATAAGTACAATATTAACATGTTATTTTAAACATTTTTTCTCGTATACTCTCATAAACTGATAGATTGAATTATTTCTCGTAAACAACATCGTCAATTTTTACTATCTCAAAATTCACATATGATAATCTCAAAATTTTTCAATTACAAAATAAATAATTTATCATATGGTTCAAAACACATATAAACAATACTTAATAATTCTTAACTCATGTAATATTTAATTTCAATATATTTTTTTTCTTTAATTGTTAATGATTGCAATCATGTATGAGGTTTTTTTTTTCAAACTTCATTTAATTTGGTTTTTTCAAAAAATTAATAACTTCTTAGAAGTTATGCAATCAAACTCTTTTTTCACAATTTTGGATCCAACACCATTAGTCTAAATTTTTATTTCCCTCCATGTTAGAATGGAATGTGAAATTTTATTCTGACTTCTTCAATCGAGTAAATAAATGCACATTTTTTGTCTTTGATTTTTGATATAAATACGTTTGATTGTATAAACCTAGCCGCTCTCTTTCTCCCTCCCTCCCATCCTAAGTTTCCAAATCCATGTGGTACCGTAGTGCTTCTTCACCCGCGGGAGCACATACTGCATTGCACATATTTTGTGATCCCAGCAGGCTACAAATCTTAGATTATCTTCGGAAGTATTAGTGATTATTTTTTAAAATATTTTTTATTTAAAAATATATTAAAATAAAAAAAATTATTTTTGACATCAAAATGATCCAAAAACATAAAAAATATTATTTTAAAATAAAAAAATAAAAAATTTCAATTTTTTTTAAAATACTTTTAAAACATAAAAATAAATAGGATTTAGTTAAAAAGCTGTAAGTGAGTTAGTATCTTAATCAAAATAGTTAAGGGTTAAGAAATCAATTAAAAAAAGAAGACGTTTTTAATTTTCTGGTTGAATTCTATCCTTTATATTTTTCAATTTATAAATAAATATACAATCAACTAGAAATATCAAGGAATCATACTCATAACTTGGCTAGTGCCACTTACCCATGCACTTAACAAATGCACTTAGCAAATGCGTTGATAGTGTGAAGTTTCTCCATTAAATGAGACATTTCTTTCATGTACATGAAAAAAGAAGAGAAAAGAAAAGAAGGCATGATGACTTTTGCCTACTTTTTGGACAAACTTGTAACCTATTGTTGTGAGAACCTCTCTCTCAGAGATGCACACAAACAGTCCATTAGACCACCACTATAACTTCCACAAATAAGGTATGGCTACCAATTAATTGCTTAACTCATATAATAATTAAATGGATTGACCAAAACAACAACAAAAGACAGCATATTAACATAAACTAATTGAGGAGGGAAATTCAATGTTTCCCTCCTCACATGTTGTGATTTGTATTATTTTATATTTTTAAGCTTTGACATATTAACCTGAGTTGACTTGAGCTATTTGTTTTATGATATTTTTTTAATTAAATTTGTTTTTTATTTTTATCATTTCAACATTGGGTTGATTAAGAATTGAGTTTCATAATTTTTTCTAATTTGGTTTATATGGAGTTATTTCGGTCTCATGATTCTAGTCGTGGATTTGACAAGTTAATGGTTATTCTATTTTTATGATCCGGGTTGTGGATTTGATAATTAACTTGGATTGATTTGAGTCAATCCAATTTGTTTTTGTCTTTTTTCTTTTTAAATATCATCTTATTTTTTTTTATCAAACTATATTTTTAACGCTCATTCATATTATTTTTGAATCTGTTAAGTTAGCTGAGTTGCATCAAGTTAATTTTCATATAATTTTAATTTTTGTACTAAAAAACCATTGAATATTTTTTGTATTAAAAAAAATAATCCAACATGGAGCATATCGCATAATAGTTATCTACTAATCACCTAAAATGCAACTACACTTCACACTGTCAAAGCATTTGTAAAGTGCATGGGTTTTAAAAGGCAATTTTTATATATAAAAAAAAAACCTTAAAGGTTGACTGAGTATTATTGTCGCAACCTTAATTTTTTTTTTAAAAAAATTAACAATAACATTGTTTCAGCCAATAAAAATTTCGTTGAGCTTGTGTTAATGATGTTGCCGTAGCTCAACAAACTCTATTATATATCCATAAATAAGTTTTTTTTTTTTTTATTGTGTTAGTTTTAAGAAAACTCAAAGAAATTAAATTATTGTGAATTAAGTATACACTTAGCCATTCAGTATGCTTAGAACATCAAAGTTGATAAACATCAAACCAGTGGTGGTGGTGGTGGTGGTTTTCTTTATACACATCAATATATATCAGTGTCATGTCAAAGTTAAAAGGAATCGAAACAAATCCTTAGCAAGCAGACATCCATGGAGTTAGTGGATTGTCTGGTTATGTCTCATGAGATTTATTTAGAAATGTGATAGCAATTATTTAAAAAGTATTTTTTATTTAAAAATATATTAAAATAATAATTGTTTTTATTTTTTTAAAATTATTTTTGACATTAACATATTAAAATATCTGAAAATACTAAAAAAAATAATACTAATTTAAAATAAAAAATAAAAAACTTTTAAATCTTTTTAAAAATATTTTTTAAACACAAAACAATAAAAAAATTCGTGTTTCACGTTGCATGGTGCTTTCATGGCTGGTGGGTTACCGGGGTATAATTATTTTCAGTGGTGTCTGTAGGTATGTGAGATGACAATTTTCACATAGGCCATTATGGGCCTTGGCAACATGGCTTTAGTGCATTGCATTATTTTGTCTTGTCTAATTACAACAAAAATAAAAATAATTTCCCTTTCCCCTTGAGGGTTTTTTTGTTCTTTTCTTTTATTTTTGTAGTCAACAATCCCAAATCTGATGTCTAATCTGTCGATTTTTGCGTATTTTTCTTATTT
>Ga0307515_10015254_pt1 | contig 14170 bp, 20 predicted proteins | sample 17_EM_MG_FD_194513 | JGI IMG/M metagenome (GOLD analysis project Ga0307515, IMG submission 194513) | Populus trichocarpa ectomycorrhiza microbial communities from riparian zone in the Pacific Northwest, United States - 17_EM | ecosystem: Host-associated > Plants > Roots > Unclassified | place...
TACATACTTAAATTAATAATAGAAAATGATTTTTTTTATATCCATTCCTGATGACTCTACACGCCACACGAAATACTGAAATCGTCCTCCGATTCATATTCCGGCTCTTGAATGTCATAAATATTAATCCGTAGAGGTCCCATACTGCGATCGACGATTCCCCACCATTTCCCCATCTTCACACGACCAATCACGCAGTCAATTGTTGCCACACTGAATGCACGAACCGATCCCATGTCGCCGTCCTTGTACTGGGTTGGGGTTTTGCTTGCATATTCGCCCTTGGTGTTGCACATCCGAACTAGGCCACAATCGCAGGGACAACCTTCTTGACATCATGTCATGGGGCTGGGGCGGTAACAGCAAACGGAACAGCAGTATAGCATTGTGATCCATGTTTTAATGTATGGCCCATTCACGAAACTTCACCCTTCCACAACATTCCGTGAACAAATAGAGTTGCTGCAGTAGCTGCAGTAGCGATCTGTAGGAAGAGAAAGAAAGGCCAGGCCGGGGATCGAACCCCCCGCACTACCCGCACTAGTTCTGGAGTACGTTCTAGACGCGTTGCGCCTTGTTTGTATCGCGTCCCCAAACTTACGCCCTTTCTGAGCTTGACCTCCAACCACCTCCGACGCACCAACACCCTCTCATTCATCTCTCTCATGATCATCGTCCACCATGTCTATTACCAAGATCTACACTCGTTGGTTCATCCTTCCCCGGCAGACGAGCGACGAGCGTAAATATCCAAGCTGACCGTCCACCACATTCTTAGATATTTCGACTCGCGCGGTAACTCCATAGTCGAGGTCGATGTATGGACCGCAAAAGGTCAGTAATGGTGCTGTCTTCGATCGAGTTCCCCAGCGCGGACGAGTATGACCATCCAGTCAACCTACTCGCTGACGTTTCCCTCTCGCCCGCTTCTTCTAGCTCTCTCATGGCCACCTTACAATCCTGCATCCTACCCGTACCTATACCAAAAATCGCCGATCGCCCACCCATTACTTTTCGACGCCTGAACAATGATTTTATCGCTGAAATCACGACGCATAACGCCAACCCCAACATCTGTTCTCGTGATCATCCACCTTATACAAGTGTATCGCGCGGTTCTATAGGCCGATTCCGTGCCGCCGTCCCCTCTGGCTTCAACCTGTATTCACGAGGGCCGTCGAACTCCGTGACGGCGACAAGTCGTAATACGTTGGTAAAGGTACGTACCGATATTCCTCTGCTGTGAATCGTGTTGTATTATCATTCTTCTTGGCTCGCTCGCTCCATCATCCCACCTCCTACATTCGCCTGCCAGATTCATTTATGTACGAGTATTTATTGGTTCACGTTCCAGGTGTATCTAAAGCCGTTGCAAACGTCAACGAGATCATCGCTCCTCAGCTTATCGAGTCTGGCCCCAAGGTCACCCAGCAAAAGGATATTGGTGACTACCTCATCCAACTTGACGGTACACCCAGCAAGGGTAAACTTGGTGCCAACGCCACCCTTGGTGTCTCAATTGCCGTCGCTGAGGCTGGCGCCGGCGAAAAGGTGCGTTTTGAACATGAACCACTCTCAATCCTTTTGCTTCGCTCAGGGTATCCTTCTATACCGTCACTTCGCTGATCTCGCTGGTGTCAAGCCTCCATTCATCCTCCCGTACCCATGTCATCAACGGTGGCTCGCACGCCGACAATCGCCTCGCCTTCCAAGAGTTTATGCTTCTTCCCACTGGAGCTACAAGTTTCTCTGAAGCGATGAAGATTGGTACCGAGACGTATCATATCCTCGAAGAGATATGGACTCGATGGTGCGGATTTACTCCTCTCCTGGTCGATATACCTTATTAATACTGACCCCTTCTATCCCTTCTGCTCCATCTTCCCTGGCCCGTCCAGTCTGCGTGACTGCAGCTCCTTCCGCATCAGTGTCCCCCCCTCGCCGCTCCAGTCGCCTGACCGGCTCAGGATGATGACCCAGAGGAGAAACGGCAAGGCTGATCTGAAGGGAAAAGACAACGCTGATCTGGACAAGCCTGAGCAGAGGCCCAAGGTACGTTTATTAACCCAGCTGCTGATCTCTCACTAATTCCATATAGCGTGTGACCCGCGGTATCACGAGCCCCCGTAACCCGGTTTAGTCTGCCCCCTCAGATCATTGCTGCACCGATCCGGGTTCTTATACACCTTGGTCAGTTGTATTGTCACATTTACTACGCGTCTAATAATCTCTGCTAGCTTGCACTCATATTTACACCTCCCACGCTCATGCGTGTGTTCGCCCCACCCCCTCTCGCTTGCTCGCTCCACTTTGCTTCACAACCCTGGCTTCTCCCCTTGTGACTTAGCCGATTACGAGTTTTTGGTCTTCATAATTAAGTATATTGGATACGTAGTAAATAATACTATAATTTCTTTTCCATTCTATTGTGTGAAAATAAGCGAAAATAAGTACCAGGAAAACCTAGAAATAAATAGGTGAACCCCGGCTTTTGGACTGGTAAATGATAAACAGGTTACCAGTTATTGAAACAGGTATTACCTGCCTTATCTGCTGGATACCTGCTCCGGTTGTGCCTAGGAGGGAGACCTGGTGAAACTGGTGCGTGATTAAAAACTGGTTACCAATCTACTCACCTGGTTGAACCAGTTCCGGGAACAGGTATATTTGCATGGAAAAGCAGGAATACCAGTAGACTTAGCAGGTACCACCAGGTATATAGCCGGGTTCTTCACCATGCTTGGGTACTGGTTTGAGTAACCACAGAGGACGGCTCCGTGCGCTCCGCACGAGTCAAGGAACCATCATGGCTGAGAATACCTTTCCCGTGACAGTTGCTGCATCGTGAAATCCAATTTGGCAAGTCCAAGTCATTCCAACTCCGGATATTGTAGAGACTTAGATATCAACCGATATCAACCAACACAGTGCAGAAACCCGCACTGACGTACACGTATAGCCCCGATAATTCGCGAGGTATATTCAAATGCATCACAACACAAAGCGGGTTGAAGAGGATCGACAAGCATAAAAGCCACAAAAGTGTTCACGTTCACAGTATTCTCACATATCCACTCGACTCACACCACACCATCGTAGAGGCAACCCATACTGCTGAGGTTGAAAGACCCAAAAGGTCTTAAAATGCGTCAATTAATTCCCTCTGTGGTTACAAATACCGGGTCAGAGAACCGGTGAAGAACCGGGCGAGAGGACCGGTGGTCACCGGGTGGGGAGGTACCGGAACCAGGTGACAGACCCGGTCACCACCGGGTCCCGTCAAGCAGAATTAGTCCCGGGTCTCTGACCCCAAGCTGGTAACCGGGCTGGTGGCCCGGTGCTACCAGTCATAAGAGCTGGTGAACAGGCTTGAATAGCAGGTTGTTCCACCCATGATATGCACGATTGAAAATAAAACAAAATGTATATAACAAATATAATACATGCTGGTGATGCGACAAAAATGTGCAGAAAGTGAAACACATCAATAAGGAATGAATGTAAGACATTAATGAATGGGAAGCATGCAGTAGATAGACAGTCCAATTAATGGAGAAGCTAGTATAGGACTGACAAGACAAGGGAGCTGTGAGGTAGTACTGGCAATTGCAAATCAACAAGAAGACAATTGATCTGTTGGGTGTTTGTAATCAGTGCGGTGTATAATGAACCAAAAAATGTACTACTTAATGATGAAAAGAACCGCCAATTAAACCCTGGAATGACAGTGCTTGCGAGGGGACCACCTGGGGGGATCCTTGTGATTGGATCGGATCAGAGGTGCCCTTGCCTTTCCCTTGCTCTTTGTGAGCAGCAGGTCTTCCTCAGGGGGGGTGCAGCGGGTTGGGTGCTGTGAGTGGAGCTGAGGTCAGGAATAACGGACTACAGTCGTGAACTCACAGCAGTCTCGAGGTCACAATCAGTTTTGAGATCAGATCCGAGCACAAGCAGTGATGCCCCCATGAATGGCAGATCTGAATTATGAGGGAGAGGAGGCCAGTCGTGTTGCCTCTGCCTCTTATTTGGAGGCTCCTCGTCAGTGTCAGACTCCTGTATTTTGGTTAGTGGGAATAAAAGAGAAGGGTAGTATGGACCAAAACCACCAGAGCTGTTATGGCGCTGGGCCCTCTTGATGTCTGCGCTTGCGTGATTTCTTGCTGGCCAAGAACTCATGGAATTTGGTGATATTCTCTGTGGAGCACAAGGGCTAGTGAGCAGTGCATCGGGCGGGTCACCAGCAGTGCCTCGGGGACAAATCGGGACTTACCAGCATTGAGATTGTTCAAGGAGAACAAATTGTGAGACATTGGTGGTGAGATCGGTGAGGTGGATGAGGGGATGAGGAAGTGGTTGGGGTTTAAGTTGTTTAAAGTTCTGTCGCTTTGGACTTAAAGTTTTCAATGGCTAAAATCAAGGCACAGGGCAAAAAAAACACATACAACAGGCACTCAGCATCAAGTCTGTGGACCCAGTGGGCGCTGGTGCTCCTCAAGTATGCTGGTGTAAAGGATTCAGGGTTGGGTGCAGGGAGGTAAGGCTGGCAAGCACACATCAACATCATGCAACTCAACAGAGAAAGCATAGAGAGAGTGATTAATCCCTTATCTACATGTCTGCAATCAAGCACTGACCTTAGGGGATTGCAGGAGATCGCTACCAAATATATGAAGAGCCTGAAGAGCCGCTAGCCAGCCAGGGACACAGCCAAAGTCAGAGGGTAGGTTCTTAAATAATATATCATTATGAAACTTAAGCTCACTATAGGAGGAGGCTTTCGACATAGGCAACGATCCCTCCATCGACATGTCAATCCCTGTCGATCTGTGCAACGATTGGTCAGAAGAGATATACGGAAATGAAGAGATGTACCAATCATCAGAACACGGGATATCGCGCTCTCCCCGCCCAGAACTCTCTCATTCTGTCTTTCAGTGCGCAGTGGAGGACCACCGGACAAGCACTCATGACACCGAAGACAGCACCTCCGACTCAGGGATCGATAGTGATATCGTTGTCTTCAGCCCAGATGTTGAACTCGATACTCCCGATGAATATGAATATCATTTACTTTATTATCAATTCGCTACAACCTGTACATGCAAGGGACGTGACATCGATTCAAGGAATACAATTATATACTTTGAACTGTTCACCGGGGCTCCGACCCGGTGATCAAACGGGTCCCTGACCTGGTGATACTCACCGGGTGTCTGACACGATATACACCAGGTCCCGTGCCCGGTGTGCCCGGTGCCCGGGTCTGGGACCTGGTGTTTGTAACCACAGAGTTCCCCAGACTTCTGGATGTGCTCAGGCGGTAACCCTCCAGACACTCCAGCATACCAGGCGAGTTGAACACGTAGAGTACTGTATAGGATATGTTCTGGCCATCCGAGTCTGAACCTCTGGAAATAATTGGGCCGAAGATTCAAGAGTTGATTCGATTGAAAAAATATTCTACGGAGTGTCAACTGAATCACGCGAGCGAGCCCTGTGCAATGTCACCAAACTCAGATGCTTCGTTCGAATGCTCGAACAAGAAAGACGTACCACTGGATCCCAAAGGCATCGTTGTGGATGCTTGGGTTCCCGTCATCAAGAACCCTGATAATATCCTTACCCACGAGGGACTGTAGCAATGGTACCATTAATATGAGCTTGATCAATCGTTAATCGATCACGAACCCTCAGAATCACCACCTGGTAAGACAAATCTGCCAGCAGCCGTGTATGTACCCCTCCCTAGAAAGGCTGTAGTGACTCACTCGTCGAGTCAACGATCGGTCATAACGAAGAAGCCCTTGTCACCCGCCCCAACGCCATACGAATTCTCAACTCTGTATCTAACACGTCGCCCATCCACATCAAGGTGAGCGGCGGTGATGACCATAGTGTGTGTCATCGAACTTTCTCCAGTCTGGAGGCACTGCGCCTTGGTCGAAGTAAGCTTCTTGACTCCCAGCGCGCGCTCGCAGTCAAACAGGTCGAGATCCATGATTCCCATGGACGTGTTGGAGAACTACCCGACGTCGCACCTGAAGAAAAGAAGTTGGCCGGCTTTGGGCCTCTGCGGTGGGGCGTGGGGCGACGAGGGCAGCCAGCCAGCTAGAAAGAGGTATCACGGGGGGGGCGGAAGCAAGCATCAGACATACGGCGACCACGGCCTCCTTCATCCTCTCAACTGTCGTATTTACGCACGCGATATCCCGCCCACCCCACACGTTCCCAAGCTTCTCGACTGGTACAACTTGGTGTACTCGTTCCTCGGGTCGTTGATCAACGAGACGCCCGAGGTGGGCAGGAACTTCTCCGAGCTGAACTGCTTATAGAACTCCCGTGGTGTACTGGCCCACGAGTGCGCCTTTTCGTCCTTGCCTGTTTACTCGTATGTGAACGGGCGGTCGGGAAGCCGGGGGACGCCAAGGGTAACAGTGAGGATGTTGTATATTTCCTGCATCAACTCTCCCTTCTTCCTACGGAGGCAGTCGAGCAGTGCCGCGCTGGCTGCTTTGTACGTTGGGGACGACAATCTCGGACGAAGAGCGCAATGCAGAGTGAAATTGGCGGAGGGCGAGCCCATGTTCGCCGATCCTGTCCGGAGGATCGTGTCCATACGTCCCGAAGCGGAGGAGGCGAACGACTCGGGGAAGATGGCGCAGGACGCGTCGTACCGCTCAAAGAGACCGGCAACCTAAATAAAAAAACCCAAATCAGTACTGGTAAATGAAAGAGGTGTCTCAGAGCAGGGGGACACACCATTTCGTATTGTCCACCATCGCCTATCCCGTATTCCTGCGCCAGATGCCAGTCGATGCAAGAGTCGAGGGGTTCGTTCGCCAGCTCAATGCAAAGTTCGAGGTAATAATTGGGTTTCTCAAGCTTGTCCCAGAAGAAAAGGTACGACTGCGTGTTGGGTTACTATCCGTTAATAACCCGACCATTATTGAAATTGGAAGAAGCGCCAACACCGAACCCGAGAGAGTTGGAAGTTGGCCACATCGAGCTTCTGCGCCGCTGTGTACCTTACAACATTCGTCAATGCAATAAGCCAGCAAGGCCAGAGAACTTCTGGTTCGTGATATGTGTGGCGGTATACGTGCTGATCCGCAAAACTTGCTTCTCACTTCAGGAGCGTGGCCGAGATGTCCGTGTGCGAATGGATTATGCGCGAAAGGGTGAGGACAAAATCCTAAGTGCGTCCCAACATCAGTAGCAGTCACTCAAACACAGGAGATGGTGTACCTTCCCGGCCTGTTGCTCCCACTCCTACACATTTCGCTCAACGCGCCGTCTTTGGAGACGGCCTTCCCGAGGTTGCTTAGGTTGAGCACCCGCACGGTAGCTTGTTCAACTTCAGGTTGGGAGCTACATTTCTCTTCCACGGCTGGGGTCGAAAGCGGCTTTGAAGGAGCCCAACCCATGGTGGTGGGGAGGCAAGTCGAAGAAGGGCTGGCAAGGTTGGACACATTTCGACCACTGGAAAGCACGATTAAATCCACAATATTTGCGATCAGATACCAAATGGCGGTTTGGATCATGAGAAAGGCGCCAGTGACTGTATTGAACACGGAAGTCCGGCAACGGAGGGCCAAAATCAATATCTTCATATCCTCGATGCAGGGTTGTCAAAACCTCGCGCCTGGGCAGGCAGCTGCGCAGCTCTCAACCCGGCGATCACAGACTAGGCGCAGCTCGGAGCTCAGAGCGGAAAGAACCGTGGATCCTCGTTCCTTGAATACAGAATATAATAGTTTACAGTTCCACATGACGCGCGGCGTGGGGCATTGGAGCATTGGGGAATTGGGGAATTGGGAATTGGGAATACCCAAATAAACCCAATAACAAAACGCCCCTTGCTCCCCCAGTTCCGGGGATTGTCTGGCCAAACCAAACCCGTCTTTTCGCGTCTCGTATGTTTAGATTGGGCTGCTTCACAAATGTATATTAGGTTCCTACTGCTAATACATGTAATCTACTATGATTTATTTGGCTCCATGTGTTGTAAACGGTGCTCGGCGCCGACGTTTGCGCGACTCAACACAAAATTGTCAGTTTGTTCGGGCTGTGGTGTACTGGTTGAGCTAGCATAAATCATGTATGCGTTGATACGGGCAGTGGTACGGGTGCGAGGGAACATAACAAGGTTAGTATTGCAATCATCGTTTTTAAAAGGTCCATACGCGTTCTGTAGTGAGTTGGAGTCTGATTATGAAAGATTAGCTTCTCCTCTGTCCCTTACAACCTCTGTTTTGACTCACAAGGTGCCACTGCCGTCGTTTTACTCAAGTTTGTTGACAACAGTCTCAGCGTCCTCTTGATGGCGAACACGCCTGGTTGTAGTCTGAGCTGATCCATTGGGAGTAGGTGGAGTTTGGGATGGTTCTGCTTCGGACTGTTGGGCTTGTAACAGTGCCCTCTTCTTCTTCTACCTCCTCGCCCTATCCCTCTCGATGATCTGGACAGAGCCTCCTCCCTTTAGCAGGTGGGTGTACACATTCTCGACATTTTGGTGGCACTGTGGCTGGCTCCGACAAGGTGAAGCCGGTGGGGAGGGTGTTGAGTTGCGCAAGCGCCAAACTGGCTTGGTTCCGTGTGCCGATGGAGCCAAAAATTTCGTACTTAGCAGATTACATATATTAGCAGTAGGAACCTAATACACACTTTTGAAGCAGACCAATCTCAACATACGAGACGCGAAAAGACGTATTTGGGTTGGCCAAACAATCCCCGGAACTGGGGGAGAGCTGGGTCGGCTCCTTTCGACCTCTTGCTGATGGACGTGCTAAAGAAATTAAGGGTCACTAGATCCCATGAATGGGTCATAGAACTCTTCGATTATGAGGGGGAATGGCTCCTAAGCATGTATCACATTGGTAACTACGATCTGTAGTTATAGATACATCGTGTGACACCGGAATCATAATACTGCGGATCGCGTAAAAAAGGATTGTCCGTGATAGAGCAGTGTGCGTAGCACACGGAGGTTATATCACTTTGCCTCCAATAATCAGGCATAACTGTTCGAATAGGGCATGGCAGACGCATTGGGATTTTACCGAAAATTCCCGATATCCAACACACCCCCTCGTCAACATGCCTCATGCATACACCTCCTGGTCCTAGAGCAGCGTGCCCCCAGCAGGTTTCTTCGGTTTCTCCTTTTCCTTCTCCTGTTGGCACTCAGAGTGGTAGTGTCCCTTCTTCCCGCATCCAAAGCAGGTGATCTCCGAGCGGTCCTTGTGCTTCTTCTTTGCCACCAGTGCAACCGGGGTATCCTCCTGGTCTCTATCTCCAGTCTGGCGGCGTTCTTCCCCGATGAGTCGAGTGATAACGTAGCTGAGAGTCCGATCCTTTTCTTCCATAGAATCCAACTGGACGACGAGTGGCGCATACGATGCTGAGAGGGAATTCGTAAGGATAACAATGATTTCTTCGTCGGGTATATCGCCTTTGAGATCCTTGATTTGGCGTGCAAGGTCGCGGACAGACGTGACCCATTTCGACATTGGCATTTCGGGGGCCTTCTTCATCTTCGTTAATTCGCGGCGGAGTGCCATGCGGGTACCAAACCCTCCGGGTCTGTTCAGTCGTTGCAATTCGTCCCAAATCTTCTTGGGGTCGGTCTCAAGTCGTACAGCATTCAGCTGCGATGCGTTGACGTGTAGGGCGATACGTGCGCGTGCGGACTTTTGCTTTTGGAGGAACTCAGCTTTCTCCGTCTCTGTTGCATTCGCTGCCACTGTTTCTGTTCCAGCGACAACGTCCCATAATTCGTTAACGGTGAGGTACTGCTCCATTACAAAACTCCATGTCTCCCAATTGGTGTCGTTCAGCAGTTCGATATGCGCTTTCGAGGAGAGTCCGGCGTTTTTCGGCATCGTGTAGAGCGTGGTGATATTTCGAAATCGGTGACGTTGTTCTTTCGTGTTTCGGTGCGCCCTTCCTGGACGGCTTTACAGTACGTTCCCGAGCTGGGACTTCTGCGCCCTACCTGGACGACTTTACGGTACGTTCCCGACCTGGGACTTCTGCGTCCTACCTGGACGACTTGCGATACGGTGCCCGAGCTGGGACTTCTTGCGATCTTTCGGTTTGCGGTGCGCCTGACTGGTGACTTCCGGTGCCCAAACTGGGGCTTCTTGCGCTTGACTAATTTCGTTGCGCCAAGTTGGCGACTTTACGAGTAAATGCGAGTAAGTGGTTTCGTTGCGCTGAGCTGGCGACTTTACAATTACATGCGAGTAAGTGGAATTCAGAGCCTGCGACCGGCAGGGCTCATAACCTCTTCGATTATGAGGGGGAATGGCTCCTAAGCATGTATCACATTGGTAACTACGATCTGTAGTTATAGATACATCGTGTGACACCGGAATCATAATACTGCGGATCGCGTAAAAAAGGATTGTCCGTGATAGAGCAGTGTGCGTAGCACACGGAGGTTATATCACTTTGCCTCCAATAATCAGGCATAACTGTTCGAATAGGGCATGGCAGACGCATTGGGATTTTACCGAAAATTCCCGATATCCAACAAGAACATGTGTACGTAATATTCTGTGTATCGACTTCCCCCTTGACCTCGTCGCTATGAGGTGGTGATCGAGGAATTGGAGAGCTGAGCCATGAATGCTGTTAGAAGCAGATGATTCTCCAGCCATTGACACGACTCACAACTACAGTGGGCTTTGTCCTTGTCAGGTTCCTCAGCCTCAGACGTTTTGTCCCCGAACACGCCTGAGTTTCACCCTTTTATAACTGCGGGTCGGAGAACCCGAATGAAGCCAATCCCGCAACGTGACAGAGCGACAGGAACGCCTTTGAGAGAATACGGCGATTGCCACTGAATGTTCTGGTCTTTCAATTCAGTGTGTTAGCGCTGTGATATTTCCCGGATACTTCGTAGAATACCGGTCTTCTTTCTGATCTCATATATGACGTTTATGCTGATACGTTTGTTATGTACGCGTACGTTACATTATTTGTATAAAATACTCGATCCGATCGGGCTGGTCCAAACGCCAGCCGATCTTGAGCTCAGCCAGAACCTCCTCGTCCCGCCCGACCTCTTAGCTGTCGCCTTCGTGCCTCGGCTACGCTTGACTCTTGAATCCTGACAAGCGCCGCGCCAAGGAGCTTGACCACAACCACGTTCACATCGCAGACAGAATGCCGCTTTTCTCCACCAACCGAGGTTACATTGGTGGGTCCAATCTGTATCTACCATATTATCTACTGATTTCGTGCTGCCAAGACGAAGAGAATGTTCGCAAAATTGTCACCCGACTGCTCGGTGAGCCGCTTAGTGAGACGGAATAATACACGAGGTTGATGTTCCTCCAGAGTCCCATGGGAGTGAGAAATCGATATGGGAATACTACAACGAAATGGCCGCCGTGGAAGACAACATCCGGGAGGTCGAGTGGCGAGATTTGGCAGATACCGTGCTCGTTTTTGTATGTCCAGATACTCTCTACAGTACATGCCCGCTGACCTGGTTCCAGGATGGTCTATTTGCTGCCTTCCTTTCTGCTTTCCTTATCTTCTTGATCCCTCAGCTCCAGCCCAACAGCACTGACATCACAATGGACGTGCTCATCCACATTTCACAACAACTCAGCAACTCGACAACCCCTGCGTTTGAGCCCACCGCTTTTCAAGTTTCCTCCGATACAGCTGCGGTGAACATGCTCTTCTTCCTCAGCCTCGCGCTCGTTTTGATCGATGCATTTCTCGCGATGCTTGTCAAGGGCTGGTTGCAGGAGTTTGACCGTGGATGGAGAAAGTACACTGTTCCACATCTCCGTGCACAGGAACGCGAACGGCGACTGCGAGAACTCGAGCGCTGGAAGCTGCATGAGCTCGTCGCGCTCCTCCCGATCCTCATCCAAGGATCCCTCTTTTTATTCTGTATTGGCCTCCTTGTTCTTATCTTCCCTTTCCATCTGCCATCTGCCATTTTGTGCTCACTCATGTTTTTGTCTGTTGTCGGGTTCTACGTCTTCACTACATATGTTTCCATTGTAAACAACCATGCGCCATTCTCCTCTCCTGTGTCTCGTCTTTTCGCGCGTGGCCTCGCGATGCTGCAAACCCCGCATATCCCCATCACTCAAACCTTCCAGCGCATCGCTTCTGCCATCTCATTTCACAACTGCCCTCCTCTGTCTTCTCAGGGCCAGCAGGAATAAGCAGATACTCCCAATGAAGCCACACAACCGTTACCTTCGAACAACAGAGTGGCAAACGTTGCCCAACCCCACAACCCTGACGCGGTACCCCGTTCTCGCTCTGGTATTGATCCTCACACGCACGTTCATGTTCTGGAACGGCTCGTTACGACAACTGAGGAGGCTGTAGAGAATATTCCGATCTTCTTGGAGCTGCTTGATCAGCCAGTGAAAGATCTTACACTACGGCCATGCACGATGGAGAAGTGGAACGAATTGCTGCATATTACATTCAGGTTGCTTGGAGATCAATCCACCTTCCCAGTTTCTGCTGCCTGGACTCTTGCCCGTAATACGTTACATTACAAAACCATCTAGGTAGTAGGGAAACTGGTGATCAAGAATCCCGTATGCCACTCAATGTGCTCTTCTCTTCCTATTTGTCCTTTTGGCTTCATCAGTCCCGCGGGTATGACCTGTGGCACAAAATTGCATTTCTTGAACCAAGTGATGCTGCTGATGCTGAGCTCCTCTGGATAGTGAACACCTCCCACCGGACAGTGCGTATCAGCCAGGATCACTCCGATTATTTTCCGATTTTTGGGGAATGGGTTGATATGTATTTTTCATTTTTCACGGCCGTGCTTACATATGTTTCGAGTACAGAACAGAGTAGAAGATCCAAAGTTCCACTCACATCTGCAGTCATTTATGCTATGCGCGCCATCAGATCAGCAATTCACGAGCGAGGTATTAATCCCATCGAGGGCCTCTACATCTTGCCAGTGACTGTCTCCACCTCTGCGCCCGTGCCTATGACATTCTGTCGAGTTGATTGCACTGATGCCCTGGACCTTTGGAGTCAAGATTGTATTCAATCTGTCAAGGACCTTCTTCAATGGAACCCGGCAATATCTGTGAGGATTCTCACTGACTTTCGACTTTCCCTGATTGCCGCACTCTATATTGATAGCACCAGGCAAGCTCATGCTCGCTTAGATTTTGCGGACCTCCTCAACCACGCAAAGATTACGGATCTTAGGCTTTTCTACTCAGGTGCCTATGATGATGGCAAGCTCGCCATCTACTTGTACATGGCTGTCTTCCGGAAACCTTTTGAATACGTTCATGATCCCCTCGCTGCCCTCTATAGCGTCATTCGTGGAATAATTTTTGAGCTCTCTCCATTACAACTTTTGGGGCTGCGCGTCTTGGATATTGCTGTGAAGCATCTCCACAAAACAGCAGCCACTTCATCAGAATGGCTGAAAAATCTTCAATCACTGCGTTGGGTCGTGTGTCCTGGTCCTGTTCCTGGTCCAAGACGCCGTGTCTCTCGTGAGGTTAATGATTGGGTTTTGCTCCATCTCAATACTCTTGCCGCCCAACGACCTTATATACCCCTAGTGAAGGTGGATGAGTTAGAATGGTCTGATACACCCGAGAAAGTGCACATTGCAAACGCTCGACTTGACTTCTATGATTCTTTGGCAGACGTAGGGCATACGGCGGACAAGGGGTCTACGCCAGATCCAGGGCTGCTCAAGGTGTTTCTTTGGTCCAAAGACCGTGGGGTCTGTACACGGGCATTTAAGTGGTGTCTTGACCTATTCCCTATTGGCAAGTCTGGTACACCTGGAGATGTAAACAGCACAGGACGTTCATCCCAGAAACAATGGGGCGGGTGTGGGTTGAACACTTTATCCAGGTGCTCTTTGGGGATCTTCTGCACCGGAACTCATCATGGAGGTCCCTGATATCAGATCTTGTCCCAAAATGGACCATGCTCCCATCATCCTGGTGCTGTGACTTTGCTTCAGCACTCATATTCGATATTGTGCTGTTCCCAGACATACACGGGCGTCTTTCCTACTCCTAAGGTAGACTGCAATCAAACCTAGCACCCCTCCCGATTAGGAAAGACAAAGCAAGATTTGTGAGGCTGGGCGACAAAATGCTGAGTCGGAAAAATTTAAATATCTCAGAATTGCGAGTTGAGCCTG
>Ga0307515_10015255_pt1 | contig 14170 bp, 9 predicted proteins | sample 17_EM_MG_FD_194513 | JGI IMG/M metagenome (GOLD analysis project Ga0307515, IMG submission 194513) | Populus trichocarpa ectomycorrhiza microbial communities from riparian zone in the Pacific Northwest, United States - 17_EM | ecosystem: Host-associated > Plants > Roots > Unclassified | place...
AGCTAGTTAGGCTCTACTAAAGAGAGTTCTAGTTAAAAAATTTTAAACGCTTATATAATTATAAGGAGTTCTTTATTATAGATCTTATAGTTATACTCTTATAGTATAAGCTTAGACGAGTAAAATATGACTAGGTAAAGGAGACCGTTATTATCTATCTAGGAGAGGATGCCTGCGTTAACGTAGTCTAAGGAGTTAGTTTTAAGGTAGAGTTATTATCCTAGTATAAAGTGAGCTAGAATAGGTACTTTAGTAAAGGCATTTTTAAGGTCTTAGAACGCCTTCTTGCATTTAGGTGTCTAGGTAAAGTATAAATACGTTTTTCTTCCTTTTATAAAAAGGCCCTTTGTTTATATTATTGCTATAAGTAGTGCTACTATGCTTAAGAAGTTATATATAAATTTCTAATAGAAGTTAGCAAAACTAAGGAAGGCTTATACGTCCTTAATACAGTTAGGGGCTTACCATTTAGTAATTATGCGTACCTTCTTAGGGTTTATATAGACACCTTTAATAGTAATAATTAGTCTAAGGTATTTTACTTCTGTGACTAAAATTTTATATTTCTTTAAATTAATATAAAGTCCTACATCCCTAAGGCGCTATAGGACCTTTTAAATGTATTCGGTATACTTAAAGGGGTTATTATTATAAATAAGTATATTATCTAGGTACGCAGAGTAGAAGTTATTAAGGTAGTTTCGTAAGGCGTTATTAATATAGCTTTAGAAGGTGCCTAGGCCATTATATACGCTAAAGGGCATAATAGTATATTTAAATTAGCCGAAGCGTAATACGAATGCGGTTTTCTATTTATTACCTTCCTATATTTAGAAATAATTAAAGGCGGCGATAATATTAAGCTTAGTATAGATTTTAGCTTAATTAAGCCGCTTAAGGGTCTTACGTATAAGCGGTACTAGGTATTAGTTTTTAATTATAATAGCGTTAAGTCCTCTATAGTTAACGTAGAATTAAATACCTTTTTCTAGCTTCTTAGCAAGAAGCATAGGGACGGCTACTAGTAATATGCTAGGATAAATAAATCCTTTATTAAGGTGCTTATTAATATACTTTTTTATAACTAGATGTTCGTCTTTTAATATTAGGTAGGGTTTTTTATAAGGTAGTATTTTTCCTTATTTAATATTAATGGTATAGTTATTAAGTTAATATAGGGGGAGTATATCTGCGCTCTTTTATAAGCATATATTAGTAAAGTTATAGTACCTCTTAGGGAGGAGCTTGCGGAGTTCTTCGTTAGTAAGTCCTTTTTTAAGCTTTATAAACTTTTTAAAGTCTAAAGGTAAAAGTCTATAGAGTTCCGTAGGGGCGTTATCTTCTAAAAGGTTAACTATATTTATCCTATTACTATAAAGGATATAGTTCTATTCTTTATTAAGCTTATATAGTTATAATTAGGAAGCTATAGTAACGGTTTAGCCTTTCTTATATATTATATAATAGAAGGCTAGGGCACTTATATAGTGGTAGTTAGTTATAGGTAGGGTAATAAGGGGTTCCTTAGGTTAATATCCTAGGGAGTAAATAGAGGCGGCTAGGCTATGCCCTAGGCAAGTCTCTCTATAGTATTTAGAGTTAAAGGTTACTTCTTTCTTCTTCTAATTAATGGCGGGGTTATATTATTTAAGCTAGTTTATTCTAAGGATAATAGGGTAGTTAGTAAGTAGTGTAATATAGGCCTAAAGTTCTTTCTAGTGCCCATTTATATTTAGGTGGAGTTATGCTATATAGGTAATCTTCTATACGGTATAATTACCGTTAGCGAGTTATAGGCTTTAATAAGGGGTAAGGTAGATAGGTTATAAGTATATATAAATTAGGTATTTATAAATTTATTAATAGCTCTGCAATTAATTATAGAACGGCTTTTATATTATTTTTTAGCAGTAGTTCCTATTATAGGTAAAACTATTTATTTCCGTCTATTTATCTTTATAAAGTTATCTATTAAGTAAGCCAATATATAGATCCCTTCATTATTAGGGCGTTCTAACCCGCAACTTAGGGCTAGGACTTAGCGTTTTCTGTTTCCGTATTTAACTCTACCGCTATTACTACGTCTTTATCTTATATAGTAGTGGCATATAATAATATATTTGGTGTCTAGGGTATTAGGTTAAGTATTAGGCGGTAACTACTAAACCTAGCTATTAAGTAGTTTAGGTTATTATAATAATAGCCTTTTTAATGGTATTTATAGCAGTATCCTAGTTTCCGGAGTAGCTTACGCTCTCTATTTAGGAGTTTTTATAAAAAGGTTAGTATAGAGAAATCGATATTAGTTCTGGTAGTACTTAAGGTAGTAGGCGTTAGTGGCTTAGTATATATAGGTTTAGTAGGCCCGGGGGGCTTCTATAAAGAGGTCTTTAGGTAAAAATTAGTAGTAGCAATCTAATTTAGTTGTTATTTAATTTTCCGTAGAGCTACTACTATATTATAAATATTGTTATAGTTATAGCTAGCGGCTGCGTAACTAAGGCAATAAGTAACTTTTTTAAGGAAGTCCTTTTAGTCTTTAGTATTATCTTAGGCGAGGGCTCCGGTATATTTCTAGAATTTAATATAAAATTTATTAAATAATTTAGTAGGGCTTATCTTTAGAATATATAGTTTAGCTTAGTTAGTAGCTAGTAGGTTATAGTCGCGGTATATTAGGTTAAGATTATTAAGGACTTTTTAGTAGGACTACTACTTTTAGGGGCTACTAGTCTTCTATTAGGCGAAGAGTCTATTAAATAGTATACCCTTTATTCGCCTAATAATATAGCTAATCTTAGTATCTTCTATAGGAAAAAGGTAGGCGCTCTAAGTTAGTTTCTTATGGATTTATATCTTCTAGTAGCTATATTCCTTACGGTCTCCCTAAAAGACTATGGGATTAAGGTAGCATATATTAGACCCTATAGTAGCAGTTTAGGTCTAATTATTATAGCTTTTATTATCGCTACTTTATTAGGGGTTCCTATTAGGTAAAGCTGCTTAGCGCTAGCCCTCTATTAAGTATTAAATAGGTAAAGTTGCCGGGGGTATAGAGAGGTATCTAACGTTATTACAAATATGCTCGTTAAGCTAAGATTATAGGTATTTAATTATGCCTTCTCTTTTAATAACTATAGCAATTAGTGCAATCTTAGCCTTTTTTAACTATTAAATGTCGCGTTTAAATATACGGAGGTTATCTTTAGTTTCTTAATATATATTATTAGCGAGCGCCTTATAAGCTTATAGGTCTTAAATAATATTACAATCTTAGGTAGTACGCATCTCGGCTTATATAAGCTTTAGGTAGTAGTTTTATAGAAGGCGGTAATATTTATTAGGGTCTTATACTACCATTTTTATAAACGTCTCAGCGTCTTATATTTTAATTTTAATAGGTAATAGCCCTTTTATTTGCTTATCCGTAGTTATATAATTAATAAAAAATAAGACATTATTAGTGTCCGTCTCCTTAGGGGTTAAGGCTAAGGCTAATAAATTAAATTCTCTTAGGATTAATTGGCGTTGTAGGTTAAATATAGGTATTAGATTATTCTTTAGGTTTAATATAGTAGCTAGTAAGGGATATTATCTTACTATTATAGGTTCCTTAGAAGTATAAAGTAAGGTAATTTATAGATATACTACTTTTGGCAGCGCCTATAGTATTATAAAATGTAGAATTAGTTATAGGTTAAGTGTCGGTAATAAAAAAGGCGTAATGTAATGTTATAGGATGGGGGCAGTGGCTACAAAGCGTATGTATTTAAGGAGTCTACAAGATGTTGCGCGATCGATTGTAAGGGTTGAGGGCGTAAGGAGGTGATATACCTACGCGTAGCTAACATAAGCTATACGTAAGGTGTACGCGAAAGCACGGGGCTCTCCTATAGAGACCCCTGCGGTGGGGTTCCGTGACATTCCGTTTAGAGTTTAGTTCTTTAAGAATCTATAGGTTAAGCTGTTTGGTATAGAGGAGGGCGCGTATCCGGTATTAGGTCTTTAGCTTATCCTAGGGTTTTATATCTTATTCCCTTTAGGTTAATATATTAGCTTTAGTGTTTTACTTACTAGAATAATATATAATTATAAAGAAGAATTAGGAGAGTATCTTAGCCTAGCCGGCTTATTATCTAATAAGTTGCTTTATAGTTATAAAATACTTTAGGGCTTTATAATCCGTATATATTTTAATTTAAGAGTTAGTGCCTTTAAGCTTTGCGCGCTATTAGGACAATAATCGGATAATAGCTAGTATTTCTTTATTATATACTTTATAGTTATACTTAGCTAGGTTTATTGTTTTTAAAAAGAAGGTAATAGGGTACCATTTACTATCTAGATATAGCTATAATAGGATTCCTACTATAACTTTATTAAAAGCGTCTATTTCTAGTATTAATTTAAGGTCTAGATTATAGTAATAAAGGATTAAAGTAGAGATAAGCCGATTTTTTAACTCCCTAAAGGCTTCTATATAGTTATTATTAAAGATAAAAGGCGTATCTTTCTGGGTAAGTTATGTAAGAGGCTTTGTTATTATTCTATAGTTATAGATAAACTAATAGTAGAAGTTATAAAAGCTAAAGAAGGATTGGATTCCTTTTACGGTATAAAGGGGTTTCTAGTTATAGATTACTTCGACCTTCTTTAGATTAACTTTAGGGTATGTTCGGTTGCAACTCCAGAATCAATCTGGAGGCTCCAGAATCAAACTGATCTGGAGGTCAAATCTGAATCTGACGCGATCGTTCGGTGATTCTGACGACTTTTCAATCTGGAGCTCCTCCAGATCGGCAGTCGCGTTAAATTTGCACGCTTTACCGTATAAGGTAGTTGTTCTGGAGCTCTTGGCACCAGAATATTCTGGAGGCCTTGACCTCTATCTCCAGATTCAGAATCAATCTGAAGCTCTACGCGACGACGCCTTTGTCAAATATGGCGACTCCACCTGCGTACACGATCCTCACATAGCACCTGTACGTTATATATGACGTCCTTCTTACTCTCGTAATTAGAGTCTTCCTGCGCATGCGCGGCGAGCCGGGCGTGATACGGGTGACGGGGTAGAGGGCCTCAACCGACTTGATTGACGATTGGCACGAGTAGGAGACTCCATTGTATTACGGCACTAAGGGAGGAAGTCGCGATAGAGGCCTGAGGGCGCAAAGGTGGGCGCAAAGGTGGGCTCAAAGGTGGGCTCAAAGGTGGGCTTAAAAATTGATTAATGATTTGGAGCCTCTTCTGGAGCCTTACCGAACAATTGACTCAATTACAGACTAAACGAAGCCATCAAATTAGACGCCACTAGTACCTTACTAACTGACGCCGGAGGATGCACAGATCAAGACAATTCTGATCTGGAGGCAATTCGCAACCCATCACATACGTTACCTAACTATGCTTCCGGCAACACCACAGACGGCGAGCCACCGTCTCTTAAAATTCCAACTCACTTCTACATAACCATTTTCAAACAAGTTATAAGCTCGCATCTATTATCTCGTCACTTCCACTATCTTTGATATCGCCCTTATTGTCAAACTGCGAGGCAGCAACACCCACTCCTTCATACTTTAGGCGCCAAGCTTGCTAGCATCAACCGAGCCTTCTCACATTCATCACGCGCCGCGTTCCATCCCAGCTATATACCTTCTTCGCAGCCGTTTCTCTCGCTGCTCCACTCGTTTACTATGCCGATGATCGGCAATCAGCTTATAAGCCTATGCAGGCGCTCCGCCGTTCCAACGAGTTCCACACTCCAATTTTCTTCCCACGCTTCCCTCCTCCCGCACCGCCGTGCTCGCATAAAACGGATTCCTCTAGTGGCATGCCGCACAAGTTTCACTGCGCCATTGCCATCGAGCTCGAAGCTCGTGGTATCCGGCGAGCTGAAAGGGTTCCCCTTGAGTATGTCGGACTTCCGTGAAATTCGTCAGGTCCCTGGAGGGGCATACTTCGACAAGACGGAATACATCCCTGAGCTTGAACAGGGGGCAAAGATTAGGCTCGTTTGCCGCCCTAGGCGATTTGGAAAGTCGCTCACCGTCACTATGCTGCGATACTTCCATGGATTCCAGTTCCGCAACCTATACGAGGAGCTTTTCAAGGTGTGTAGGTGTGGAATGCTCTTAGTGCAAGATTCACGCGTACACATCACTTATGCTAAATTTAGGATCTTGACGTGGATAAAGTTGTTAAAAATGGCATAATTCAGCCTGGACGATATCTTATTTTGGAATTTGACTTCTCCCGCGTCGACCGTTCTCGCAATCTTAACGAATCTGCGGAGTCTCTTAGGAGATTAATTAACCGTGGGCTGTCGAGATTCAAGCTTAATTACACTAAAGATCTCGGTGAACCGTTTGCATCACAAACCTCAAATTTTATTGAGAATGACCCAGCCGGAAATCTCGCAGACCTTGTTGAGGCTGTTGATTTTACGCTTCAAGATATTCACAATAGAGGCGAGGAGAGTCATCCCCTATGGGATGTACAAGGGGTATACTTGTTCTAGCCTTCTACACACTATACTGCATCCTAACGCCTAAAGATCTATTTACTAGTGGATGAATACGATGCTTACGCCGACGAGTATATGGACCCGCATAATCCAAGGTCGTGGTCTGATGCCGAGCCTTTTCGTCTTCTAAAGACATTTTGGTCCTATGTCAAAGCTGTCGGGAAGTCGTATTATGGTATCAATAAAGTGTATATTACTGGAGTCACCCCTCTCCTTCTAAGCGGCCTTACTAGCGGTGCCAACGACCATGAAAATATCTCCTTTAGTCCACAGTTTTCAACCATTTGCGGATTAACTCGATCCGACGTACTAGGAGCGCTAGAAGTTATCTGTAATAACGAGAAAGAGGTGCAAAAGTGCCTTAGGGAATTAGAACACCACGCCAACGGTTATCACTTCTGCCAGCAACGGAGTGTCGAACGGGTTTTTAATACACAGACTGCTCTTTCATATCTTCAAGTAAGTAAATAGAAGTATCACCTAACTCTAATACTGATCATTGGACATGTAGTCAGTCAAGCTACAAAATAGGCCCGAAGTTGAGAACCCTCCAAACTCAGAAGTCTCTGAGCCCTTCTTACAGATTTGTGCAGGGGCACCTGCGGCCGTGAAAGATATGCAATTTGCACTTCAAAAGGACGAACATGGCTCTTACCAAAGGATTCCATATGAGGAAGAAGTGCTTCTCAGCTTTACTCCACCCCAACTAGTAAGTTATCTTAGTTGTTACTAGGAAAATTTACATTATAAGTATGAATCTCACACTCTTGCCTACTTAGAACGCCCAGGCTGCCATAGAAGGTGACATGGCTGCATGGCGATCCTTGATGGTCTACATGGGTGGCCTAACGTTTGATTCGGACGATCCCTCTAAATTCATAAAGATACCCAACCTTGTCGCCGCGACGAGATTTGGATCTGCGCTCCTTGATCGACTTGGTTTATACAGCTCCATCAAAAATACTCTATATACTCTTGCTCGAACTGGGAACCCAATGGGTGCACTTGCTGCGTACTGCCACCTAATGCGACAGTATGATGTTATCGGAGACGCATTTTTAAAGAACGAGGGACACCACCGAAGCAGCATCCAAGTCACGATTCTCGAGAACCCCGCCATTAAACCCACGGCTGAATTCCTAGTTAGGAAGGTTAGATCACTGTTAATATACTATAATAGCTAACGTAAAGCTGACCTATATAGTGGACTAATAACATAGGTTTTGTCGATCTCCTCATTACAGATAATGAGAAACTCTACACTGTCATTGAGTTCAAGAACATCCAAATCCGCTACTTGGGACCCACGGAAGAAGAGGATATCAACAAAGCGGAACAGCTCAAGGCCATGGGGCTAAACAAGGTTCTTGGGCTAAAATTCAAAGGCGACCAATTCCGATCAGGTACGATCCGTAACTGGATTGATGGAAAACGCAATGATTCAATATCTGGAAGTGTCCGCAAGCAGCTTCAGTCTTATATTAAAGGGCCCACCGTGCAAAAGGAGATTGCCGACAAAAATTTCCGTGCCTTTGCAGTGGTTATTGTTGGATCGCGCCAGATACTGGTACGTGAGATGGACAGGGATGGCAACTGGGTCAACGGCTTTAAGCTTGCGGAATGAATACCTCCGTTGCTAACTGGCGGATCTCGATTCATCGGATCACTCGTCTGAGTCCAGCGTGGTTTTCAATATAAATACTGCCAATCAGATTGATCAATATTGTTACTAATCAATATTGGCGAGTATTGGCGAGTATTGGCCATATTTGCAGATCTTCTTGGCACCCCTTAAAATTTTTTAACCTCAACATTGTACGGATAGATTATCTAAATATTATGGCTTCTGAAGCAGACTCATTACTTTTTCCACCTATATTAGACTCCTTTAATACAGAGAAGTCGTTAAACCGCTAGTAAAAGAAGACTTCCGACCTATGGACATATACTCGGGCTCCGGACAAAGATAAGGATATACACTATAAGAGAATAAGGCTTATATACTGTAAATATTATATAACAACAGTATATTGCTTAAAATCTACCATAAACTTTTGAAATTACCTAAGAACTAAGTATAATATCCACTTAGAAAAGTAAGAGGGCCCTATTTATATAAACACTAGCGATTAACTTTAATATCTCTATATACAGCTCCGCGATATAAAGCAGTTAAACGATATTAATACACTTGCCCTTTAAAACACCCTAAATTGGGAAGCTATTACTATAGCGCTTATTTCCTTAATAACTGTACGGAGACTCCTATTTAGAATAGTTAAATGGCTAGAGTTTTACGTATTTTATAGGGTCCTTAATCTAGAGGTTAAGGGTTATATTATAATAGCTTACTTTACGGTTAATAATATAATCTAGAATGTATTTATAGTGCAGAAGGACATTATATAAAAGAAGCTTTAATTAGTAATATCTAAGGTTTATCTCTTACTGGATATCTAGACGTCCCCAAATTGATATCTTTTACTTAGGGTTTGCGTATACTTTATAGATTGAAATAAAAGATTAAAAAGAGGCCTTTTTGCGCTTTGTATGACTCTATTATATAGCGGAGAGGATTAGTTCCAAACGCTGCTTCTAATACTTTAGGACTATGGTATTGTATAAAGACTTAGTACTATTATTGCTAATAATGCATCTATAAATAATGTCCTATATTGTATAATTTAGAAGTATCTTTAAGAAGAATATAATATAGAGTAGAAATCTATACACTAATAAATCTGGTGTAATGGCTATATTATCTACCTTGTTATTTGTCACGGAGTGAGTATAAGCGGCGATAATATGTAGTAAAGTAGATACTATTAAGCTATATACATGAACTGTGTAATAAGGTTAAGACGTTACGTAAGGAGAGAAGGTAGGGAAATGGGAAAAAAGGGTATATATTGTTAGCTTAGTTATTTAGTTAATACGTGCACAGAGCAGAATAGGATTTAGGTGGTGGTCCTGGCAGAACTTAGTAGGATTTGGTGGAATTTGGCGGAATATAGTAGAATATAGCAGATTGCCGTTAGATTGCCGCAAATTGCCGTCTCGTGGTTAGTCTCTAGTTGTTAAGTTAGTAGAAACAGGTGGACGTGTATAAGGTGTTATAGGGGTGTCCCGTAATAGTACCCCCCCTTTAAATTTAAGCTTCTGCGAGATGGGGCTATAGTAGTTCTGGATAAAGTTTATAAAAGTCTTCTATAGCTTATATAAGTCCTATAGAGTTAATAGGTTCCTATAAGGGCTTAATAAAGCCTCTCCATTTCGTAAGATATATATATTAACGTTTCCGTTTATTATACTTAATGTTATTAATTCTTTTAATAAAGTACTTATTCTTACCATCTACTTTAACTAGTAGGGGAGGGTCTTATATCTGTCCGGGCAGGGCGTCTAATGCGGGAGTAGTGGGGTAGAGGACTGACGTGTGGAATATGGGGTGGATTTTAACCGTATTAGGGAGCTTTAGTTGATAGGCGTGGGAGGAAATAACCTTCTTAACCTTATAAGGGCCAGCGTTCTTCTAATTAAGCTTCTTAGTAGGTTATTTCGTGTTTAGATTTCTTATGTCTAGTTAAACAAAGTCACTAATTTAGTAGGCCGGTGCTAGGGTTCGTTTCTTATTCGCTGCGGCTTTATAGATAGATTAAGCCTATATTATTTCGTTAGTAAGGAACTATTATAGTTCCTCTATCTTCTCTATAAATTTATTTACTTTTGTAACTTATAAGGCGTGATAAGTAGGGCGAGGAACATTACTAAAGGGTTTAAAACCCATTTGTAGATACTGGCCGTAGTTGGCCAGGAATAGGGAGACCTTTATAGTTTCTAAAACGGAATTATTTACGGTAAACTTGGCGAATGTAAGCCAGTTAATCTAATTATCTTATAAGTATAACGTGTATATCCGAATATACTATTCCATTATAGCGTTTACACGTTTTATTTAACTATCCGTTTCTAGGTGGTATGCTATAGACAATAGTGCTTTAATGCGGAGTTAGGTAGTTAGTTCTTTCTAAAATATAGAGATAAACTAGCTACCTTTATTGGAGATAATCGTTTTAGGGAGTCTGTGGAGTTTCTATATATAGTCTAGGAACAGTTGGGCAACGGTAGGTATTAATATGTCGGGGCAGGCGATTAAGTGTCTTATCTTAGATAGTTGGTCTATAACTACTATAATATTTATGCAGCCCTTACTTATAGGGAGGTTAATAATAAAGTTAATTAAGACGTCCTTCTATCTTTGGTTTGGAATAGGTAGTGGCTTTAAAAGGCCGTTATATGTCTTATGCGAAGCTTTGGCTCGTCAGTAGACGTAATAGCTAGAGATATACCTTTATGTCGTGTTATATATATTTGGCTAGTAGTACTCTTATTAGAGTAGCTCTAGGGTTTTTCCTTAGCCTAGGTGGCCGGCTACCGGTAGGTCATATACGTGTTTAAGGAGCTTAAGCTTAAGTTTATTATAATTAGGGATAACTAGACGGTTCTAGTAATATAAGCGGTTTCCGCGAGCTTTATATTTACTTAAAGAGATCTTCTTAAAGCATCTAACGCCATTTTAAATTAGCTTAAGCGTCTCTTAAATAAATTTGTTATTTAGGTATTTGTTAGTTATAATCTATTCAATTAATTAATTAGTTATTTTAAGGACTTATACTATAAGATCTTTAGTAGGAGGGTCGAATAGTTTGGGGTGAAGTAGGGTCTAATTTTGGTAAGAACGTACCTCTTTTAGTGCTGGCGCGTCTTACAAGCATTAGGTTAGGGTATTAGGCTTCTAGCCTTAAACGCCTAGGCGGTATATAATTAAGAATCAAAAACAAGATAGGTATTCTAACTAGTGGGCCTAACGGTGGCTCAGCTATTTTATAGTTGTGAAGTACTATAGGTTCTTATAATTGCTAAGGACCTTAATTAGGAATCCAGCGCCTTCTAGTTTAGGTCGCTATTGCTTAAAGTATTTAATAATAGCCAGCAGTTCCTTGTCGTAGATCTTATAGTTATATTTAGCTAGGCTTAGTTATTTTAAGTAGTATGCTATAGGGTGTAATACTCCCTCTTTATTATATTAAGACAGGATGCCTTTAGTGACGTAGTTAGATAAGTCAGCTTTTACAACACTTATTCGGTTTAGGTTAAAGTGTTAAAGCATAGGCGCGGTAGTAAATATAACCTTTAGATAAGTAAAGGCCTTCTTATATTCCTTATTAAAGATAAAGGCTTTGTCCTTTTAGGTTAAAGCTATAAAGGGTAAAACTAGGGCGGAGAAGTTGTTAATAAACCGTTAGTAGAAATTGGCAAATCCTATAAAGGCTCTTACGTCTTTAACATTCTTGGGTTCTTGCCAGTTTATAATTGCTTTAATTTTCTTTAGGTCTATTTATATGCCGTTTATAGAAATAAGAAGCCTAAGGTATAGGACTTCCGTCTTATAAAACTCGCATTTATCTATATCTAATTGTAGACTAGCTCCGTGCAAGGCTTATAGGATAAGATTAACGTGTTTCTAATGTTTAGTTAGGTTATTACTGTATATTAAGATATCGTCGATATAAGCAGTACAGAAGATGTTTAGGTAGGGGCGTAGGGTGTTATTTACATAATGTTAAAACAAGCTCGGAGCATTTGTAAGGCTAAATAGCGTTACTAAGTATTTAAATAATCTATACTAAGTACGAAATGCAGTAAGCTATTTATCTCCCTTTACTATATGGAGGCGGTTAAATGTAGAGATGATGTTAAGCTTCGTATAGTAGTGAGCCTTACTTAGTCGGTTTAGCGTTTTTTGTATTAATGGGATTGGATATTGGTTCTTAATAGTAATGGCGTTAAGGGCTTAGTAATCTATGCAGAAGCGCAGACCGCCGCTAGGTTTCTTAATAAAGATTACTAGTATAGCTATAGGTAAAGAGCTTACTCTAATAAATCCTTTACTTAGGTTCTTATCTAGATACTTTTATAGTACTTAGAGTTCGTTTTAGGACATTCCGTATAGGTGTCTAAATTTAGGCTGTTTTCCTTCTTTGAGTACAATCTTGTGGTTATATAGTCGGTATTTTAGTAGCTTATCGGCTTCCTTTTATAAGAATGCGTTTAAGTGGTAATGGTACTCTGCTGGTACCTTTATGATAGGGTTGGTGTGCTTCTTTAGTGCTAAGGCTTTCTTAATATTAGCTATTATAACAGTGAAAATCGTATATTTAGGCTTTTTAGCAAGCTAAGCTAGCGGAGTAGCTCCAATTATGCGGATATCTAGGGTGTTAAGCTCTCTTAGATTGTCTATAGTCTCTTATATAGTTTCTTATTTAGGTTTAGGTTTAGTATTAAGTATAGAGTTAGTGTTAGATTTAGGTTTAGGTTCTTTAAGTATTCTTTTTATTATAGGGTACTAGTTCTTCTGGTACTTCTATATACTAAGCTTAAGCTTCTGCTTAGTTTAGGGTGGTATAGTAGTTAGGGTTGGTTTATAGGGTTCGGTAGGATTTCTAGATCTTTAGTAGATATTGGTGGAAATCTTATATTAGTGGAATTTAGTGGAATTTTTGGGTTAGTGGAATCTAGTGGATTCCTTAGGCGTGGGGTGGACATTAGTGGAAATCTTAGGCTAGTAGATCTTAGTGGACTTCCTAGGTTTTAGTTTAGGGTTAGGGTAGTAAGTTATAAGGCACTTCTGCTTATAATAGAAGGCGGTAAATAGAAGCTTAAGGTTATCCTAGTTAATAGTTACCTTATATAGCTTTATCTAAGGTTGTTTAAGAATTACTAGGTGACCTAAGGTGGTAACGAAAAGCTTAATTAGTTCTTTATGGTTTAGGTATTAGAGTTTTAGGGCTGCCACGTGGGTAATACGGCCTAAGATGGTGCGTTTGCCGTTAAATCCAAATACATTAATATGCTGGTTAAGGGGGGTTAGGGTAAAACTATTATCTTATATAAAGATCTTATTAATAAATCCTATACCGCTAGCTCCTATATTAATTAGGATTTAAATATTAGCCTATTAACTATTCTGCTAAAGACGGCAGTTAATGGTTATACTATGGTCCTAAGAGTTAGAGTTTATAACGTTAAATGCGTTTAATGAGATCCTAAGGTAGAGCCGTCCTAAAGAGCGACTTAGCTCTAGGACCTTTTTTTTAGAGGTAATTAGGGCGGGGTTCTTATAGAGCATTAGTTAGAGCTTTGTCCTTATAAATAGTGCTTACTAGACGTAGGGCTGGAACTAGATAAAGATTGGGGACGGTAACCGGAAGATTAATACGGTAAACGGCTATTAGTATTAGCCGTTTGTAAATTATTTTGGTGCGTAGGTAGGGGGATAAGGCAGTATTTTAAGATATAATCCTTCCTTCCACATTTAAAGCAGAGGCCTAGCTTAAGGCGTTATTCTTATTTAGAGGACCCTAGTGGGGCGTAATCTAGGATTCTAGTGTTAATATCTATGGCGTTGGGGTGCTTAGGCTGAGATAATAACTTAGTAGACGTTTATGGGGTTGTCGTATTGTATCGGGGGGTAGGCTTCGGTGTTAGGCGTAGTATATTATTATACTATTTATTAATAACGTTTACGCAGGCATTAAGGGCTCCTAGTAGGTCTACGCCTATTAGGGAGGTTTTTAGTTTAGA
>Ga0307515_10015256_pt1 | contig 14169 bp, 18 predicted proteins | sample 17_EM_MG_FD_194513 | JGI IMG/M metagenome (GOLD analysis project Ga0307515, IMG submission 194513) | Populus trichocarpa ectomycorrhiza microbial communities from riparian zone in the Pacific Northwest, United States - 17_EM | ecosystem: Host-associated > Plants > Roots > Unclassified | place...
GGCCAAGGCGATTCCGGCGCTGCAAAGTCGTTGAGTGCTCTGGTGTTGTCTGAATCGCTGTTAATACTGACGGCCGGTACTGTGTTGGCAAAGATTCGCCGTTGACGCTGTGGGCCATCGCTCAGACGGAGGCCAAAGGTGTGGGTCCGACGAAACAAAGACAAAGGCAAATAGCCGTCATTTCGCCGCTTTCGTCACCTTGGAATAAACCAAGGACACACCGCACACCATTGACCACTAGATCATTCACAACCTCACTACGAGTCACGATGCCCAGGTCTACCGAAACTGCTGGTTATCAGGTAATATCCCCGAGTTCCAGCTTTCAACGGATGTTGCCGTTAACATCTCATTTCCTTCGATCGCGATATGCGACCTCGAAATACGTTATTGCAACAGTTTAACCACACCATGATCCGTGTCAAGGACCCAAAAGTGAGCCTCCAGTTCTACCAGGAGGTCCTCGGAATGGACCTCATCCATAGTAAGCAGGCCTCTCTACAACGGTCGGTTGTATCCCAATTACTCTCGATCCAGCCATACCCAACGACGCGGCTGGCTTCACATTGTACTTTTTGGGGTACGACCATTCCAACGGAGAGAAAAGTACTGAAGTAAAAGTGACGAATCGCGAAGGTATGTCCTATGCTTTTCACCCTCACAGTAGGACAGTTATGACATGCTGCGGCAGGTCTTCTGGAACTTACGCACAATCATGGGACGGAAAGCGATCCAAACTTTAAAGGATATGCATCTGGGAATAGTGAACCGGGACGCGGCTTTGGTCATATCGCAATCTCTGTCCCCAATATCGAAGAAGCCTGCGAGCGATTTGAGAGACTAGGGGTCAAATGGCAGAAGAGACTCACTGATGGTCGCATGAAGAATATCGCGTTTGCGCTCGATCCCGATGGGTACTGGGTCGAAATTTTACCCAACACTCTTTGAAACCTCGAGCGGAGGTTTCTAGCACGTGTTTGAAGTGCGTGAGGCAAGTGGTTTCAAAGAAGCATGGAATAAAGTAGCAGCTCGGGTTTTTAGTCGTTGATTACTTGTAAATTCCCTCAACGGGAACTTAGCCCACAGCATGAATTTATGTACTGGCATTTAGAAGTCTTAGACAAAGCGATGAGCTTTCGTCGTCGGGAAGGTAAAAGGCTTTACAAAACTTGAACACGACGATGTCTGCCCTCCGACTCCTCACCTCGGCCAGCAGGCAACCGACTATTTTCCGCACTTTCCAACAACGCCGTGGATACGCAGTCGCCGCCAACACCATTAAACTCTCTCTCGTTCTTCCCTACCAGGTTTGTCACTTCCTCCTGTCAAGAACCACCCTGCCGAACTAACGGACTATATTATAGTCTTTGTACACCTCTGCAGATGTATCACAGGTGAATCTTCCAGCAGCAACTGGGGACATGGGTGTCCTGGCCAACCACGAACCAACATTGGAAGCACTGCGACCGGGCGTCGTAGAGGTCATTGAGTCTAATGGAACCTCAAAGAAGTGGTTCAGTACGTAGATACACGTCGGGAAATAGCGTTCCGGTGCTCATGCAACATGCCGAATCTAGTCAGCGGTGGTTTCGCGACCATTCACCCCGGCAATTCGTTGACTGTCAACGCTGTTGAAGGTGCTCCTATAGAAGACTTCTCGGCTGAGGTTTGTCAAATTTCTCCAAGGCTGACCTCAATTGACCGATTTTACAGGCTGTTCGTGCAAACCTTGCCGAGGCCACCAAAGTTATCAACGGCACCGGCTCAGACAAGGATAAGATGGAGGCACGGGTCGAAGCTCAGGTTTACGAGGCGCTGCAGGCTGCCCTCAAGTAATATAGATTTGCCTCAGCTCCCAAAATCGAAGCTACATTGCGGATGGCGTACGGAACAGACAAGGATGGTAACAAGAAAGCTAGAGCTCGTCGTTCTCGACCAGCTTTCCGACGACGACATACTTGTATGTGAAGTGCGAGATCCACCCTGAGATCATTAGTTGAAGTCGCTCAAATGCGATACATGATGCGCACCATTCATGTTGTCTCTATAAGGTTGGCTCAGATGTGCATCTAAATGGACAATTGGAGACCTTACATTTCACTTGCATCGAGGTCCTTCAACTTGTCAATTGGTTTGTCCACCTCCGTGAGCATCTCTGCGCATATACCTCAATGCTATATACCCGAGGTATCCCGAATGAACCCACCAACGTCGAATGATTGTTTGGCCATGCCGCGTGAGGCGTCGCGACCAGCAAAGTTGCCATACATTCCATCTTCAAGTTTATTTATTTCGCGAAAACACCGTCGAAGGATCATAGGTACCTGGTCCATAGAAATTCCGACCGGCCGTCACGTCGAATACTTTCCGGTCAATAGCGAGAAGGATTTTGCGGCCATCCTTGCCATTGAAGGGCTCCAACGTCTTGGGTGTGTAAGTTTTGAAGACAGACACGTCTGGGTGACTTGCTGGCATCCAATTGTACCCCTTCGAGTGCTCTGACGGCAGTGTCTTGGGCGCGGAGGCAGTTGGGACGACCAATTGACGGGCGTAGTAAGCAATGGCAAGCAATAACGCGGTGTTCAATGGCGTCTCTGAGGGAATTAGTGACATGCTGGCTGACTTGCACCAGTGGCCGAAATGGGTAGAAAGCCAAAACCACTCGTGTACGTTCACCACCTACCTCCATCGCGTGCAGTGCCCACGTGCCTCAAACCTGCCCAGAAACGACAAATAATTCACAGGTTATGGGTTTGCTTTCTTTGGGCACGCCACTTCCTTGGGATGAGGCCAAGGAGTATACAAACCACGTACGGCACCACGGAATCACACAGCTCCTGCACATCTGGGACCGTCTCAAGTCCCGTTCTGGAGATAAGCTCCTCTGGGGAGATGAGGTGTGTCGCGATCGTTTCTTCGGGGCAACTTTGATCCAGATCCTGCCACCGGCATAGATCGAGTACATGGTCGTGTCTTTCGACGACCAAAACCGCGACGTAAAGCTCTCCTTGAGGCAGTCCGAAATCTTACAAAAGCTCTTTGCCGTGTGCAAGGACCTCGACGCCAATTGCCCGGACGGGTCGTGAGTGTGCTGACCAACGTGCTTACCAATGAGACCGAGAGGCCGACTGACGTGTGAAACGATTTCTCACAGCAAGACAATCCCTACCTTTCATCCCGAGTACGGACGGTATATGCTAGAGTCGACCCCTGGTTCCCCATACAATGGATCTGTGCGTGACCTGCTCAGCGTAGAGCGCGATATGCGATATCGGTGACGTGCTAGGAACTAAGCGGATTGGGGACCGGCGTTCTTACTTCTGTCCAGGCGCACCTTAGCGCGACGTCACCTCGAAGCGAATGAACTACCTGTGACATTGACTTCATTTCCTCGCCTCGGTGTCCCAGGAATCTTCACAGAACCATACTATGATCCAGAAAAGGCACTGGCCAGCCATAGTTTCTTCCTGCCGGACGAGATAACAAACCCACATGCCCGATTCCCGTAGGTCGTGGTTTGGATCTTCAATCTCTATTAATCTCGGCGTTTTCTATGCACTGAAGAACCTTGACTGCGAATATTCGGCAACGAAGAGGGTCTAAGGTTGCTATCAACCTTCCGATCTTCATCGACAAGAACACCCCGCGCCCGTTCATCGATCCGACAATCCCATGGAACCGTGATGTGTTCCCCGAGGATGCGGGTGATTACCAATCTTAACGTGTCTGCGAAGGAGGGCTCAGTCTATACGAACAGAGGCGAAAAATGGCGCTGCTTTGGAGGACCACATCTACATGGATGCGATGGGCTTTGGAATGGGATGTTGCTGTCTTCAGATCACTTTCCAAGCTTGCAGTATCCAAGAAGCCAGGCGGGTTTACGATGCGCTTGTACCGGTCGCCCCAATCATGGTTGGTCTGCTCAAAGTCACCCTCCGACACAAGGGGCTGATCCATTGCAGCTCGCCCTGACCGCCGCAAGCCCGTTATGGAGAGGATACATTGCAGATGTGGATTGTCGCTGGAATGTGATCTCTGGAAGTGTGGATGATCGGACGGAGGAAGAGCGCAGCTTGAAGGTATGGTATGGTGATCTCCAGCTTTGAGCAACTTTTGATGGTGCCACAGCCCCTCAAGAACTCCAGATTCGTCATTCCCAAGTCACGATATGGAAGCATAAATTCGTACATATCAGAGGATCCAAGAAACCGACCAGAATACAATGACAACCCATTCCCTCACGACAAGGACGTTTATAATCGACTGAAGACACACGGTAGCCTTTATTACATTCACGGAAGTCGCAGGTATACTAATGGAGTTTAAGGACTTCCGGACCTACTCGCGAAGCATTTTGCTCATTTATTCATACGTGATCCCCTCGTAATCTTCTCTGAACACATAGACCAGGACGATACTAAAAGCACGGACCATTTCGAGGTGAGAGAACCGGCTTGTGATGAAGGTTTAGGTACCAATTTGCCCTCCAAAGAACATCCAGTCAACGAACTGGCAAACACTGAGATTCAAACCACCCCCACCGGATTCCAACATAGGGTGGAGGGTTGAATTTCGAAGTATGGAAGTCCAACTCACGGACTTCGAAAACGCGGCTTTCTCGATCTTCATCGTCCTCCTGTCGAGAGCCATCTTGACCTTCGGTTTGAATTTCTACATGCCAATATCCAAGGTAAGGACCTCTTCTAATGCTCTGACCTTTACTGGATGCGCTGTGCAGGTAGACGTGAACATGGAGCGTGCTCAGAAACGCGATGCGGCACGCCAGGGCAAGTTCTATTTCCGAAAATCTATGTTCCCTGAGGGTTTCAAGCGCCCTAACGGATTGCCTACACCTCCACCTGAGACTCGTGATGATGAGGATGTGCTCATTCCAATTCGAATCCACAAAGGCGATGGTGGTCGTTGCTTTACCCATCCTGCATTCTTGACGCCAGTCGAAGAAGTTGACCCTATTGAGACCGAGTATGAGGAGATGAACCTGAACGAGGTTATCAACGGAAAGGTGCGTTCACACTTCCCTAAACCGAGATTGAGCTAAAGGTCGAGTAGGGTGATACCTTCCCTGGACTTCTTGGTGTTGTAGAGGACTATGTTCATACCCTAGATGTCGAACCTATAGAGAAGCACAGACTACGAAAATACCTGGATTTGATTAGGCGCCGGGCGAATGGTCGGTTGCTGTTCTCACCGTACCCACTCCATCTTACACTCCCCTCAGGGTCTTTACTTACCACTGCGACATGGATGCGTGAGTTCGTTGCGAGGCATCCGGAATATAAACACGATTCTGTCATCTCGTCGGGCATAAATTACGATTTGATTAAAGCGGCCAATGATATGTGAGTGTATACTTCATGGGAAGACTGCTGATTCTCAATACTATTGCAGAGAACAAGGAAAGCTGCGAGTTCCCGAACTACTTCCAGTGGATTATGTCGGCGGCGCTCATGACACTGGAGGTTATAGTCCATCTGGATAATGTATCGAGTCATTAATCACAGTGCATCTTTTTGAGGCGATCTTGCCATCGGGTTGAGAGATCGAGTCAGCGATCGCTCTTTCGTAGAGCGAATTAAGTTTGGCCAGTGGATGTTCCGTCACTTTCCCCTCTACCGCATTCGCCCTCGGCCTGTACCATACATAGCCACTAAGAGGCTCATCATGGCCACTTCAAGCGCACCCGCGATGCACCTCGACGAGGTCACTGGCGAAATGGTCTCTAAGACGTGAGAATACTGTTGCTTCTGCTCGTCCCAGCGCGTCCGACGCGATCTCAACTTGTGTTTCTCTACCTCCACAGCGAACTTAAAAAGAGAAGGGCACAGAGAGAGCGAGAGGAGCAGAAGAACGCAAAGGCTGCTGCTGCTCCGTCCGCCCCCAACGCTGCTAAGGGCCAAAAGGAGGATGAACTCCCCCCACATGCACGTTCCAACTCTTTTACACGTCATTGTCGCCTATCTGACCTGCAGGGCTCTTTCACATAGCTCTACTTCGAGAACCGCTCGCATCAAATTCGTCAACTACGGCAGACGATGAACCCCGACCCATACCCACACAAGTTCAATGTGACTATATCTCTAGAAACCTTTATCGAAAAGTATGGCGGTGAGGGGACCATTGCGCCTGGGAAAAAGCTCGACGATGTGGTCAACGTTGCCGGCCGGATACACAATGCTCGCGTGGCTGGCAAGAACTTGCGGTTCTACGACCTCCGCGGTGAGGGTGTTAAGATTCAGATCATGGCTGCATTACAGTGCGTTTCCTTCCTCGTTGAGGTGAGCTCTTGGGACTGACGAACGGGAAGGGATGCCAAATCATCAGAGGTGTATGAAAAGATTCACGACCTCCTTCGACGAGGTGACATTGTCGGTGTCACCGGCCGACCTTCCCGCACGCAAAAGGGTGAACTCTCCATTTCCCCCAGTGAAATCGTTCTCCTCGCCCCAAACCTCCACCAGCTACCCAAGGAGCATTATGGTGGTCTCAAGGATGTCGAGACTAGGTATCGCAAGCGGTACCTGGACTTGATTCTCAACGATGATGTACGACAAATTTTCATCACTCGATCCAAGGTGGTCAACTTCGTGCGGCGGTACTTGGACAACCTAGGTTTCCTCGAGGTGGGATACGATGAGAAGTCATTGTGCTTATCCTAATAAACTGCTAGGTCGAAACGCCAATGATGAACATGGTCGCAGGAGGTGCAACCGCGAAGCCATTCGTAACACATCACAACGACCTGAACCTCGACCTCTACCTACGTGTCGCCCCGGAGCTCTACCTCAAGGAGCTCGTGGTAGGCGGGCTGGACCGAGTCTACGAAATTGGTCGTGTCTTCCGCAACGAGTCGATCGACATGACGCATAACCCCGAGTTTACGTCGTGTGAGTTTTACATGGCCTATGCGGATATGTATGACCTCATGGAGATAACCGAGGAGATGATCACCAACCTGGTTATCAAGCTTACCGGTGGAGAGACAATTAGTTATCACCCCGATGGCAAGGATGGCGAGGCCAAGTTATTGAACTTCAAGCGCCCATGGAAGAGGTTTGACATGATCGAGACGCTTGAGGAGGTGCTCAAGGTCAAGTTTCCGCCTGGCAATGAGTTGGAGTCGGAATCGACGAGAGAGTTTTTGGACGCCTTGTGCAAGCAGGTGGGGTGGCTCGTGGGTCGAGCGCTTCATTGCTGACATCTCTCAGCACAACGTCGATTGCAAGCACCCTCGAACAACTGCACGACTACTTGATAAGCTCGTCGGAGAGTTTATCGAGCCGCAATGTATGAGCCCATCGTTCATCGGTACGACCGAGGCCCACTTGGCATGTCTGTACCTTGCTTACTCGTCTTCAGTCGGCCATCCCCAGATCATGTCACCCTTGGCCAAGCGACACCGCGATCGACCAGGCTTATGTGAGAGATTCGAAGGTTTCATGTGCGGAAAAGAGTTTTGCAATGCCTACACCGAGTTAAACGATCCGTTTGACCAACGCGAGCGATTCGAAGAGCAGGCGAAGCAAAAGGCGGCTGGAGACGACGAGGCGCAGGGAATGGACGAAACGTTCATCAATGCGTAAGCTCTATCACTAACGTGAGGGTGCTTGTGGTGCTTGTGGTGCTTATGTGATCACAGACTCGAGCACGGGTTGCCACCAACAGGTGGATGGGGACTGGGTATCGACCGGCTGGTAATGTTTTTGACAGATTCGACGAGTGAGTGCAGTTGGAGAAGGGGGTCCACTGATTCTGACATTCGCCTAGACATCAAGGAAGTATTGTTCTTCCCAGCGATGAAGCCTGATACGACTCAGGCGGCGCCAGTAGTCGTGGTACCAGGTGAAAAGGTGAGGACGAGTCACTGGTCCGTTGAATGCGTGACTGATCCGTTGTTTGGGAAACAGGCAGCTGCGTGAGCGCTCAGCGGAACCATCGGAAGTCGACGTGGTGCGTCAGGGTTGGCTGCGATATAGCTACATTCGTATCTATATTGTATGAAGTGATTTACAAATGCGAGTGAGCTGACTTGCGGCGGGAAGGGAGATTACGAAAAGAAGGTGTCTCGTCAACCGTCTGGCTTCCATCGGGCGTCGGTCAGAGCGATATGTTATCTGGCGTTGCATAAAAGGACGTAAGGGTTAAAACTGCAGCTGCTGAGGGGAGTAAGATGTGCAATGGGGGAGCAAAGGGGTCAGAGTTGCTTTGCGCCGGAGTCTGAGAGGGTTGGCAGCCAACCATGTCAAGCAAAGACCACGGCCGTGGCAGCAAAGGCAAGAACGCGAGTGGAGCAGCATCCCAGTCAAAGTCACCGAACAACACCTCTAATGGCGACGACGCAGCTACAGCCACACCCACAACGGCAAATCCAGCACCGGTGCGCGGTGGGAAACGCGTGAAGGACGACCATGATGACCACGACGACAAACACCACGACGACAAGAAGAAACCATCCTCCCGCAAACAAAAACTACAACTGCAGTCAGCCCCGGATCTGGTCAGCGAAGTGGAAAAGGACGAGGACGGCTCGGGAGGTTCGGGAGACGACGAGAGCGGCCCAACTCGCTGCATCTGCGAACTTGATGGTAGGGTGACTGGTCAGACTGATCGACGCAGGCTGACTGACCATGTATGGCTCCCTTAGACAACGACGAGGGCGGGGTCATGGTGATGTGCGACGACTGCCGCGTCTGGCAGCACACGGCGTGCATGATGGTCCCAGAGGACGCAATCCCTGAAAATTATTTCTGCGAGCAGTGTCGCCCAGATCTGCACACCGACCTCCTCAGGCGAGTATCTTGCTTTATTTTCCTGTTTTGGTCGTGGGACTCCCGCTTGCGCCCAGACGCCACTCTAACCTCGTTCCTCCCAACAGACGACTTGGTTCCAAAAAGATTCGCAGACCTCGCCGTCGCTCCTCGGCGACACATATCCTCACACGAGATACCTCGACGTCCCCCGCGCCCAATCCCATGCTGCAGAAGCCGAAGTCGCCTAAACGACGCCTGACGATGAACAGCCACGCAGCGGCATACGACGAGTTACTTGCTGCCCAAGCTTCTAAACAGGAGGGACACGAGGATGAGGAAGAAGACACTCTTCCAATCATGTATGTGGGCCCTAAGCCCCGAAAACGAAAGAGAAGCACGGCCACCAGCGTACCTGATCCTGAAAGGTACATGTTGCTCGTGCATTCTATTTATTTTGTTTCCTTTACTGATCCATCCTGCCAATGCAGCGCGGGCCCACCAACAAAGCGGCCGCGTTCCAACTCGGTAACGTCAGAGCAACGAGCGGCACCCGCGACAGAACCCCCTGCACCCACCCTAGAGGAGCCGGTAGATCCTCCTCCGGAACATCATTCGGAGGAGGAACCCACACCGGCTCCTGCACCACCCCCGCGTGGAAAGAGAGGCGCTGGTGCGAAAAAGGGCGCAAAGGCAATAAAGGCCCCCACGCCGTTGCCTGAAGTTGAAGCCGAAGGTGAGTCAATCCGGTGCCGCAGGGTATATGTCGCCATTCAATCAATCCGAGACTGACTTCTTCGCCAGAAATCCTGGTCCGCCCTACACCAAAGGCCGGCAAACAGCCGAATCAGTACTCGGGTCGAAAGGGCGGCGTCCACTCTCCAGTCAAGCGCGGCAATGTTGCTGCAAGCACCGCCGACACGAGTAAACGCAACACTGTCAGCAGTAGTAACAAAGACAGCAACAAGAACACGAGGGCAAGTTCACCTGCTGGCCTTCTCACGACGTGGCACCTCCCGGAACACTTGCAACATCTGAAAGATATACTCCCTTCAGATATTCCTAAACCGCTCGACGTCCGCACCGGACCTAATGCAGAGACAACACAAGAGCGCGGAGTCAAGGTCAAGTGGCCGACGAAACGCATGACCATTGGCGACATGAACAAGCGCGTACGCAACCTACTGGAGTATGTCTCGAGAGAGCAAACACAACTCCAAGAACGTGAGAGTCGGGCAGAAGCGCTCGATGTTGCGGTCAAGGAGAGACGCTACAAGCCCGTGACTATGCAGAATACTCCCGTAGAGGAGGATATGATGCCTGTAGAGGAGGATGTGAAGCCTGAGATTGAGGCCGAGAAGCAGCCGGAGCCGGCAGAAGAAAGCGAAGGTCCTCGAACGAGGAGTTCCGTCGCTGCCGCACAGCCCATCGATCCGAATAATCCCATTGTACAATGGTGCTCTCTGAGTACTGAGCAGATGCTGGAGGATCTGCTCACAGAGGTTCTCGCTTTCCAAGAGAAGTATACCTATCGCCCGAAAGCGAAGCGACAGAATGGCGTGCTTGTATGACTGCTCTCTTCTGTGCTGGTTGTCGTGTTCTATTGGTTTGTAAACCTGGTTTGTCACGTTTGTTTGTGCAACAGTCTTTCCTCTCTTGCTCCAAGTCGGTTTTCTCCGTCAGGATGTTGCTCCTTGTTGGGCCCTCGGTATACTCAGAATCACGCCTAGAAGCCTTGCGGAAGCAAACACAAACGCTCGTCCCGCAGATCACGTCCATAGATGCCATCTTCATCCATCTTGTCCTCTTTACCTCCAAAGACGCGGAGCGCACCCTCACCAGTGACAAGGATGAGTACAAGAGGACATTAGAGTCTATTCTAGCATATGGGGATGACGTTGCACGACCGGAAACGCGTCAAGCCTGCGGGTCTGCGGATAAGAACGGAGTTTATGTCCTCCCCCGACCCGGCTCCATTTCCCCCTGGTCAAGTAAAGCCACGGATATAGCACGCATGTGTCATCTAGGTGACTACGTCAAGCGTCTCGAGCGGGGAGTCTACTTCCACGCGACGCTCTCAAATGGATGCTCATTATCTGAAGACGATTGGAAACCCATCTCCCATCTCCTGCACGACCGTATGACGCAGATCTTACAACCCGATCCTCCCGTTGAGTCGGATATCGTTTTCGCGTCGCAGCCTCGTCCACTGCGTACCATCCCTCTTTCTAATCTACCCTCTAACGAAGCCAATCGCGCTCTCCAAGAAGCGAACGTGACCCTCGGCCTTGCGCTGACGGAGGACGAAATCGACTACCTGATCAGCGCGTATGTCTCCGGTCCAGACGCCATCGGGCGCGACCCGACAGATGCAGAGCTCTTCATGTTCGCACAGGTCAACTCCGAGCACTGTCGCCACAAGATTTTCAACGCCAATTGGACGATTGACGGCGTGCAGCAGGGGAAGTCGCTCTTCGATATGATCCGCAATACAGAGCGGAGCATACAAGGGAAACATACAATCTCTGCGTATTCAGATAATGCGGCTGTGTTTGAGGGGTATGAGGCACCGCGGTTTGCGCCTGGTCCTGGGCACGTGTATAGCAGTGCGAAGGAGCACATGCCTATACTCGTTAAGGTCGAGACGCATAATCACCCCACCGCTGTGTCTCCCTTCCCTGGTGCTGCTACTGGATCGGGTGGCGAGATTCGAGACGAGGGCGCTGTCGGGAGGGGATCAAAACCCAAGGCCGGACTGGCAGGGTTCACCGTCTCCAATTTGCTCATACCAGACTACCTGCGACCTTGGGAGACGGACTTCCGAAAACCCGCGCATATTGCTTCATCGCTCGATATTATGATCGAAGGACCGTTAGGCGCTGCTGCGTTCAATAACGAGTTTGGACGACCTGCACTAGCAGGTAAATGTGGTATCTCTTCAGACCGGGTGGTATCTTATTCCGTCTGCAGGTTATTTCCGCACCTTTTCCGAAGCCATTCCCATTTCAGAAACAGAGAGGAACGTTCGAGGGTACCATAAGCCAATCATGGTTGCAGGGGGGTTGGGTAATGTTCGCCCTTTGTTTGCTAGGAAGACCAAGATCGCCCCTAGAGCGAAGATTGTTGTGCTTGGTGGACCAGGACTCCTCATCGGTCTAGGTGGAGGAGCGGCTTCATCTCAAACCTCTGGTGCTAGCACTTCCCACCTAGACTTTGCCTCTGTCCAGCGCGACAATGCGGAAATGCAGCGAAGGTGCCAACAGGTAATCGACGGGTGCGTCAACCTTGGCGAATACAACCCAATCCAATCCATTCACGACGTCGGTGCTGGAGGACTATCCAATGCACTTCCCGAATTAGTGCACGACTCAAACTTGGGAGCCACCTTCGAGATTCGAGATGTGCTGGTCGACGACGCCTCAATGTCTCCTATGGAAATATGGTGCAACGAATCACAAGAGCGATACGTACTTGTCATTTCCCCCGAACGATTCGATGCGTTTGAGGCGCTTTGCAAGAGAGAGAGGTGTCCATATGCCGTCGTTGGAAGTTCAACACTCGAAGCGCGCCTCCTCGTTACCGACCGACTTTTAGGGGGTAATGTCATCGACTTGAAGATGGCTACACTATTCAGCAAACCACCTAGAATGTCTCGTACCGACCAATCCTTCCGCCCTCCTCTTCTTGCCTTCAACTCCAGTCTGCAGCCGTACCTACCCCAAACCTCTTCGTCTCAACTCCTGGGCGATGCAGTGGAGCGTGTCCTTCGCCTGCCCTCTGTTGGATCGAAGTCGTTCCTCATCACTATCGGTGACAGGAGCATTACTGGCCTAGTCACTCGGGATCAGATGGTAGGACCGTGGCAAGTCCCCGTCGCAGATGTAGCCGTCACTCGGACATCCTATGGGTTCGACGTCCTCACTGGTGAGGCCATGGCTATGGGGGAACGTACTCCTTTGTCGCTCATTAGCGCTGCTGCCTCTGCAAGGGTAGCGGTTGGAGAAGCCATCACCAACATTGCCGCTGCCTCGATTGGGGAAATTGGGCGTCTTAAACTTAGTGCGAATTGGATGTGCGCGGCTTCGACCCCTGGTGAAGGAGCGAGGTTATATGAGGCTGTGAAGGCCATTGGGGAAGACCTTTGTCCAAAGTTGGGAGTGGGCATCCCTGTTGGAAAAGATTCTATGTCGATGTCTATGCATTGGAAGGACAGCTCCGGCCCCAAACAGGTCACGGCCCCACTTTCTCTCATCGTCACGGCGTTTGCTCCAGTAGATGACGTCGAGAAAAGTTGGACTCCACAGCTACAGCGTAGCGATGAGCCCACTGCGCTCGTTTTCTTCGATTTGGCGAAGGGCAAGACGAGGTTGGGCGGATCAGCACTAGCCCAGGTATACAAGGAGATAGGGTCTGAGTGCCCGGATGTGGAGGACGCTAATCTACTGAGGCAATTCTTCGCTGGTTGTCAAAGAGTACGAAGGGAACACATAGGATTGATCCTCGCATACCATGACCGATCCGATGGTGGACTCTTCACGACCATTGTAGAAATGTGCTTTGCGGGAAGGGTTGGAGCCAAAGTGTCTCTCGACGTACTCGCCTCGCCGGCCAACTCAAATGCACTCCTCTTCGCCGAAGAGCTCGGAGCAGTGGTCCAAGTTAAAGTAAAGGATCTCCTCAAACTCAATGAAGCATTCGAGCAAGAAGGTTTCCCTGTGGCCAGCATCTACAAGATAGGAGAAGTTGAGAATGGCGAGAATATTACAATCACCCACGGTGGACAGGATATTTACACCAGTACTCGAGGGTTACTACAGGCGGTGTGGTCGGAAACCTCATTTGCAATGCAGAAACTACGAGACGACCCTTCAAGCGCGGAACAAGAATTCGAACTCATTACATCTGATCAACACAAAGGCCTTTTCTACCAAATGAATTTTACAGCACCCACGGGGATACCACCAGAGCCGATTACTCGACCACGAGTTGCCATTCTTCGTGAACAGGGTGTGAATGGTCAGATCGAAATGGCGTGGGCGTTTACTGCAGCAGGCTTCGAGGCTGTGGACGTACATATGTCCGATATCCTCAGCAAAACCGTTGATCTAAACACCTTCCGCGGTATCGCGGCTTGTGGAGGCTTCTCATATGGTGACGTTCTCGGCGCCGGTAATGGCTGGGCGAAATCGATCTTGCTGAGCCAAGTCGGTCGTAGGCAATTTGTCGAGTTCTTTGAGCGGGAAGATACCTTTGCCCTCGCCGTGTGCAACGGTTGCCAGATGTTTGGGCATTTACGCAAGATTATTCCAGGTGGATCACAATGGCCACTCTTCAAAACGAATAAGAGCGGCAGGTTCGAAGCAAGAGTGTGTATGACAGAGATTGTCGATACGGAATTAGTCCG
>Ga0307515_10015257_pt1 | contig 14169 bp, 10 predicted proteins | sample 17_EM_MG_FD_194513 | JGI IMG/M metagenome (GOLD analysis project Ga0307515, IMG submission 194513) | Populus trichocarpa ectomycorrhiza microbial communities from riparian zone in the Pacific Northwest, United States - 17_EM | ecosystem: Host-associated > Plants > Roots > Unclassified | place...
GCTTCTCTAGTCCTCTAATTACTCCTTTAGATCTTTTAACGTTATAATTAAGGCCCCTTTAATATAAGTTATAGCCTTTTCTATAATTAGGTGGTCTTAGATAACTTTTTTATCCAACTATATATAGAAATCTTCCTACTCGTTATTATGTTGTTGTCTATACCACTTTTAATATAACCCTTTAAGTGTATACGGCTCGTCCGTAAGGAAGTATCTTCTTATTACTGCGTTATAATAGCCTTTTATGTGTCGTTCTTCGAACCTAGTTAGAATCCCTAAATTCTCTTCTTGTTCCAGTTCGGTAAGCCACTTAGCCCTTAGTGTGCCTATCTTAGGCCTATTAGTAACCTTTAATATAGGTGCTCTATTCCTTATATGTCCCAATATACTAGATCTCTTGTCTAGTTTCTATTCTTGCTATAAGGTAATCCTTACTCTAAATTCCTCTATGGTTTCTTTTCTATCGCGTCTTATAAGTAGATCCTTAAAGTCTTTATGCTTCTTAATCTTAATATTAACTTTTTAATCTTTAGGCTGAACACTGCGTTCCCCTAGTAAGTCTTCTAAGTCTATATGTCTGTCTCCTAGTCTAACTGCTATTTGTATTACGGATTCTCTAATCTTTAAAGAAGCTCCTTACCTCTTACCTGTGGGTGTCCTTATTTATACTCCAAATTCTTAGTCCCTTGGATTCTTTAATCCTAAGCTTGCTTCTAACTTAAGCTTAGCTCCCGCCTTAGTCTAATTAGGCGTCCGTGGTGTTCTTATCTCGTCTTAAGAGTCTTAAATCTTACTTATTTTGTCTTAAGAATCTTATAACTATGGGAAACACTATCCTAAGCTTATTTGTATATTTCTGAACTAAGCTACTACTCTACTCTATCGGTTTTCGTCCGTTATGGGTCCTTAAGCTGTCCTTATTCTATCTTTAGAATCTTAAATCTCTCTTATTTTATCTTAAGAATCTTAAGCCTTTGGCCTTTTGCCTTTATTAAGTGGTAAGCTAGCACTAGCAGTCGTCTGCTTGCTTAATCCTCTTTAGATATTACTCCTTCCGTCTCGCGAAGCGATAGATGCTATATCCAACGGTGTTATAATACCCGTTACTAAACCTTACTCTATAGCGGTCTCAGTTTCTACTTCTATTATATTATTAAGGTTTAGATACCCCTAGTTAGTTCCTTTTTCTTCCTTAGCGCTATTAATTAATAAGTACTTTAACTCTATTGTTATTATTACTAATCTTTGTCCGTATGTTGCTGTAATATCTTAATCTAGCTTATAGAGTTAATCTTATTTTTTTATCTAACTCTATAGTTCCTCTAAGTCCTTTTAACTCTGGCTCTTATAGCCAATAGCTTGCGCCATACTTAGCATCTTTATAAATTTAGTATACGTTGTTATAACAGAACGCAAAACTTCTAATTAAATATTCTCTTGTTCCTCGTAGTATACTATTATCCCTTTATATATGTGTATCTTCTGCTAGTCGGGTTCCCTTTATTATATAGTAACTCTAACTATCTTTGCAATCCCTCGCAAAATAACCCTATTTTCCGCAATTTATATAAGCTCTATCTTTAAACCATTAACTTTGCTATAGAGTCCGCCTAAACATCTTCTACTACTAAGATCCCTAGTTTAGCCTATGCTTTTTAGTCCTATAATCACTAGATCCTTAACCTCTAGGTTTTTATAGTTTCTTACTTTATCTCTTATAGGCTTCTCTAGTATCACTTAGGTCTATTAGCTCTGCGCCATACTATAATTTCTAACTTAGCTTTAGTTATTGCGTACTCTGCGTCTTATATAACTATAGAACTCTGTCCTAACCTTTCTTAGCCTGTTCCCTTTGGAAGATCCTATTATTAATCTTAATCGCTTAATCTATTAATTCCCTTAGGGTGTCCGCATCTTCTATTAGAATAATTACGTCCTAGACTTTAGCCTTAAGTCCCTATTTATACTGTACTATAAGCGCCCTATTATTCTACTTAACTTACGTAGCTAGCGTTTAGAACTGCGTTGTATATTTAATTACTAAGGTTTATTGCGTAATATCTTAGAGTTTTCTTTCCGCCGTAGTTACTGCCTCTAGGTCTCTAAATATTTGTATAAGTCGCTCCGTAAATCCCTCCTAACTTAAGAATATAAACCGTACATCTTGGTTTGTAGTCGTTATTCCATTTGCTTATATCTCTATAAGGTAAGGCTTAAACTATTTAAGTCCTCTTTCTGATAAGAATAATCCTGCGTAAGCTATTCGATCTATAAATATTGCCAGCTTTACTCTTTCCTACGCTACCTTAAAGTGCATTTATATAAGAAATCCTTTAAGCTTCGATCTCTCTCCTAAGAATCTTTTAATTAATAGTAATTTAACCTTTACTGCTCCTATCCCGTTAATCCTTTATTTAAATATCGCATTATTTTCTATTAACTGGTCGACTATCTCTTATAACTATCCGACCGTTATAGGTTTCTGCGAGTCAGTATCTGCCATACTGGTATCGCCTCCTAACCTTAAAGTAGTTGCCGCCGTTAATAGCGTTATAGTGGCTGCTTTTGGTGGCATGTTATTTAACTTCTTATATTAATACCGTAACTGGGTAGTGATTATGTAACGGAACCTTGTAGCAAGAACTACGGTGGGCTCGTTATTGGGCTAGGTGTATAGGAAATGTAAGTATAAAAGTTAACAACGTAATAACAACTGGTGGAGTGGTTGCCTAATAAATTAACTCTAATTATATTCTGAGAATTACTATAAGGAAGGAACTATCTAGGTAGGGACTAAGGGTCCTTAAATACACAACCGTACTCCTATGAAATCCTTTTTGTACGTAATGTACGTGTTATACATATTATACGTACGTTCCTTTTATATACTTCGTATAACTCGTATAACATTATATAACTCGCTTACCATCTCTCGTTATATGGTTCTACCGGCTCCATACTGGACCGTGCCTATATTAACCAACTAGCTTCTTCTAACTCCTCTCCAAGTAGTCGTAGCATCGTACTTAAAGCGTCCGTAACACTTCTAGCAGAGCTTTTAGCAAAGCTTCTAGCAGAGCTTTATATAGAGCTTTGTATAGAGCTTTATATAGAGCCTCGTGCAGAGCGTTATATAGAGCTTATATTTAGGCTTGTTTTTAAAGGCGTTATAAATAACTTTATATAGAGCTCTGTATAGGCGTTTATATAGGCATTCGTATAGGCGTTTATATAGACGTTTGCGCAAATATTTACAGAAACACTTATACGGACAACTGTAAGGACAATTATAGAGATTTTTATAGAGACAATTATAAGACTTCCTAGTATATTAGTGCTGCGTATTAGTAGAGCTTTAGAACTTTAGAGCTCTATAAAGCTTTAAGTAGAGCTTTAAGTAGAGCTTTAAGTAAAGCTTTAACTAGAGCTTCGACCAGAGCTTTAACTAGAGCTTTAACTAGAGCTTCAACTAGAGCTTTAAGTAGAGCCTCAACTAGAGCTTTAACTAGAACTTTAAGTAGAGCCTTATATAGAGCCTTATGTAGAGCCTTATATAGAGTTTATATTTATACAGGCCTTTATATAGGCCTCCGTGCAGGCTTTATATAGGCTTTATATAGGCTTTATATAAGCTTCGTGCAGGCTTTATATAGGCTTCGTGTAGGCTTTATATAGGCTTCGTATAGGCTTCGTACAGGCGTTTGTATAGGCGTTTATATAGGCGTTTATATAGGTAGCGGAGGAGCAATAAAGCAGGTAATAAGGCACAGAATTAATCTAGATACAGTATATTAGCTATTTAGGTGTTTATCTACTAATATAGGAGGTTAAACGTTAAGAATTGGTGATATTTAATAGTTCTGGCTGAATGTTTACTGTTTTAGCGGCAATATTTAAGGCAAAACGTAGCGGTAACCACTAGGCCGTTCACAATAATTTTAGCAGCGTTAGAATCGCCCTGCAAAGCTCTAGAACGTAACGTTAGCCAATTATTAATAAAGACGTTAGTATATTGTTAATTAGTAGCTGAAAAAATAGTATAGTACGCGAGTTTTGGTAAGGATTACATATAAATTAGCGCGCGGGACTAACAAATTTCCGAACTATATACTAGACGATAATAATATAAGCTGATTAACCTGTTATATAAGCAGCTTATAATTGGATTATTGTCTAGGACCGAGATAAGCAGAATCACTAAGTGAGCTAAACACACTTTATAGAGTAATCTGAAAATTTATTCAGCTAAGCATAGAGCGGCCACTTTTCAGCTCCGTATTTTAGCCTATTAACTTTACATACTTCTACACGGTTTCTGGTATAGCGTTCCTACAGGTTTTTCGCCTCTAACGTATGTATTGTATTTAGAACGGATAATTAATAGTAAAAAGTAGGTTAACTATTAGGAGCCGGAGAATCAGAAACTCCCAGCCTATCATTCCTTTCATCCCCGACTACCTTATGGACCTCCTTACGGGAACAGGAGAAGGAACTGCGCCATGAGGGCATTGAACTGGTACGATGGTGTTCATGGCGATTGAAGTACTCCTTGGTATCTCACATACGTATCGGCACGACCTAGAGGCTTTCTTCAACGTCCTCATCTGGCCATGCGCTCGCCGTGGTTGGGCGTTGCCTAGACCTTCGAAGAAAGCAGCAACCAAAAACATACTTTCACAATGGTATACTTTCGGGTGACTTTCCCGGTGGGCGGTTCTATGCGCATTGAATACGACACTGCACTGCAGGTTGGGCGAGCCTAGGCTTCCAGCACCCACTGGTGGCGTACACACGGCATGCGACCATTTCGGCTGCACTCCTTGGCTAACCAATCAGAACGGAAGGGACCAGACATTGAAGGGAATAGACCCATAAATACCATGCCCACTGCGGTGTTATTCTCCCCTTCAGAGCATGGGCTTAAGCGCATTCGGCCAGCTCACACTTCGCCCATGACGAAGAGATAGCGAGCCCTGGTGACGTGTCGATGACGCCCAGTTGCTTTAAAGAAATATAATATTTACACCTTATTGTGTTACTTTTATATTCGCTTGCTTCGACGTTGAAGATGATTTGCCAACACCCTTCTTTACATCCAGTCTTACAACTCCTGCTTTACCAGATCTTCGGCCGAGGTAACATTGCCTCGCAACCTCATACCAAATAGCAAACTCCTGTCTGCCCACGTATCCGTATCACTCCAAGGGTCGAATCCTTCATTGTGCGTAGCATCCCACGGCGCGAACTTCTCCAATTTCCTACCAAAGTCATCTCCATTAAAGTCCGGGTGAGCACTGCCCCAATTATGCTCTACTAGCATCTTCGACCAGGGTTCCATCCACGTGAGCTCTACAAGCCAAGCGACGAACCACTGGCCCCAATGATTCTCCGGTGGCTCGTCACTATCCTTCGCCAATCGCATCGAATGTGTGCCCTTGCCGCCGAGGTGGTTCACGATTTTGATATGCGTGCCTTCATGGAAGCGTAGATCCGGATCGGAGATATGTTTGGTCGTGTATTTGCCATGCGCGGACCAGGAGACGAAGAAGATTTGATTATGCAGCGTCCAGACGATCACATGTTCCCAATCATGAATGTGCGCTTCGACTCCGCCTTCGTCCTTTTCAAAATAGTAGCCATACATGTAGGCGCACCAGTAATGGTTACAGCGTCGTCGGACGTAGGCATTGCTATGCATTAATCGATCCGCAGTGCGGCAAAATATGTTGCCCTTTGGGTTGTATGGGATTAGGCCTTCGTTGAAGTGGCCTTTGAGATCTAGGGCGACGACGTGATAGCAGGAATCCATGTCGAAGTCCATGGCAGGTTGAAACTTCTTGGAGAGCTCCGTTGCGGCGCCTTCTTCTGGGTTGAGTGGGTCGAGGATGTTGGCGACGGAGGTACTAAGGGTGCTGGCAAGGGCCATTATGGCGTAGAGCATAGAAGACTTCATCATGGCTTGCTCTTAGGGTTAGGGTTATTTCAAATAGGATGAACACAAGAAGAGTTGTTGGCGTGAAGAAACTGATGAGAAGCAAGTATCCTAAATTTTGATGGTGTCAACCGGTCAAAACGTTTCACCTTAAGGCTCATTAGGGACATGTGTATTGCTGTATATATGGACACGGTACGACGCGCTCCAAGGCAGGTGTGACTCATAGCCAGGGGTTGGGATGATGGGCGCGTACTCGTGCGGGGATAGAACGGGCCAGACCACACATAATGTTTATATACTTGGCATCTGTGTAACAGTAGAGGCTGCGAAGAGCCTTGTTGAGCATTTCCTTAGCTTCTTGGGTTACAATAAGGAGGAGTTCGACCTATATGGGCAACGATCTGAAGCCCCTGATAACTGGGTGTTGGAAAACTGCAAGGCTTCCACTGCACGGATGTCCTGGCATGGCAATCTAGTACCTGAGATGAGGCCACCTCAGCTGAACAAGGGTTGGCCAGCTCAGCTGAGCAAGGCTTGGCGTTGCCACCCTCACTGCTGTCTGATGACCAGCGCTCTATCGAGCAAGTGTATATATATCAGTCGTTACCACCCCTTGAGCACTAGCTTGCTCATCGCAATCCAATGTGTTACTTGCCCTGCTGCCTGTCTTCCATCACTGGGTGCATGGTGATGGTGCCATTATTTATGGAAAGACGCCTGCAGAGCATGAGGTCCGAGTCGCCATTGACACGAAACCAAATACAGAGCGTCTTCAGACTTCATCTGACGGCATCCTTCTGCTTCCCAATGGAGTTGACCATTTGCACTACGTACTTCAGACCATAACGAACTACAACGCCCCGCATGCATCGTCCGTTTAGATTGAACGTGCCTACGCCAAGCGAGCCGATGCATTGGCAGGCGCAAAAAAAGTGCCTTGTTGACGACAGCACTCGGAAGGAAGACTTTGTTCAGTACGATGAGTGGCCCGACCTCGGCATACCGCAGGACTGGCCCTTCGGCGAATATGCGATCATTCATGCCATTGCTACAACAAGGGAAAGTTACAGAATTTCCCTTAAAAAACCCCTGCAGACTTATCAGAGGCACCGTGAGCGCAAGGCCCGAGAAGAATTAAGAAAAGCATTAGTTATAACTAAAATATTAGATTTCTTTTACATACACTTTGTATAACTTCCAAATCCAACGTATTGTTCCTATCGTTTGCCATACATAAAGCCTTTATCTTTCGTTGCTGCTGTATCAAGTTTGCTATGTAAGTCGCCTTTAACCCTAAGAACTCTAACTAAATAGCGCGCCCTCTATATTATATATACTTATTAAGTTAGTAGCTTTTACACTATCTATATTAGACGCCCTAGCCTTATTTCTATCTAGCTAGCTACTATTCTCTTAAGTAGCTTCCTAGTAGGCCTTTAGTATAGAATAGCTTCTATAGTTTTTAGAGGAGTATTATAATAAAGTTTTTAAATAGCTTTAAGTAATATCTAATTACTATATATCTAATAAAGAGCTTAGCTAGTACTAGGGCTAGCTGCTCTCTATATATATTAAGAAATTAATTAATAATCTTCTTTAGGTCTAGAGTCTTATTAAGGAAAAGCCCCTTTAAAGCTATAATAATATCCTCCTCTTTTATTTCTTCCTTTATAGTTTATAGCTATAGGTATATAAAACCTAGTATATTACTAAGATCTACCTCTATAGGTAGTAGGAAAAGCTAGTAGATAAAGATAGTGGCCTTTTTATTATTATTATAATATAGGGTTTCCTCTCTTAGTCTACCAATAAAAGAAAACTATAATAGAGCCTTTAGCTTCCTATCTACTAAATATACCTATTTAATTATCTTCTATACCTCTTTAGGGTTATTTATTATCTTTTTAATAGTCTATATCTATAGCTTATTAGCCTCTTACTAGATTACTCTTTTCTTTATTATATATAACTCTATAATTAATCTAGTTAGGTTCTAAATAAGAGGCCTTTTATATCTAGAAGGCCTATTAGGTTTTCTTTACCTCTTTTATATATTCCTCTAACTATACTTTAGAGACTTATAGTAAAGGTTATATACTAGGTACTATTTTTACTAGAGTATTCTTAATTGCCTAGTATATAGCCTCTGCTAGTATATATAGTTTATATTTTATATTATATAGGAAACTATATAAAAACTAGAGCTAGCCCTCTAGCTTACTCTATATTACCTTCTAATTAGCTTTCTTTTCTAGTGGTTTCCTAAATAGTAAGGACCCCTTTAATGCTTTTATATCTACCTCTATAATAGTAGGAAAGTAGTTTAACCCTATATACTACTAATCCTACCTTTAACTCTATAGCAGCCTATTAGTAATCTAGGGAGAGGTAAATACTATATTATCTATACTTATTACTACTATATCCTAATAATATATGTTCTCTTTCAGCTCTTAGTAGCTCTAGTAGTATATAAAGGCTACTGTTTGTCTATTAAAGTTATATTATATAAATCTAAATAGTATACTTATAACCTTCTAGTTTAATTATATATATATCTACTAAGTAGTATATAGACCCCTACTTATTTATATAAAAATAGACGCTTATATTACTAATTCCTATATATACTAAGTAATAGGACTTTATAATTTATATCTTTTTTTTTCTTAATTTTTTTACTACAGTTCCTAGATAGCTAGTATATTTAACTAAGGGTCTACTTACTCTACCTTCTATAAGAAGTAAAGTAGTATACTATTCTTACTATTCTTAATATTATACTATATAATTATAAGTAGTTTCTAGTATTCTAGTATAAGAGATCTATATTAGCCTCTAAGTTAGCTAAGTTAGTACCTTTTAGTATCTATAAATACCTCTCTCTAAATCTAAGCTTCTACTTCTACCTTTATATTAAGCTCAATACTTAATAGGGGCTCTTAGATTACTAGGGCTGAGGTTAGGGTATATATACTACTATTTAGTGCTATTTAGAGTATTAACTAGAGGGTTCTTTAGCTCTTTTTCTTCCTAAAGTAGTTAATAATCTATTGCTAGCTAACTTTTTAAAAGCCTTCCTCTACCTATATAGAGCTCTCTTATATAGCTATCTCCTTTAGCTTCCTTTTCTTAGCTTATTATAAGGCCTCTATAGTAGTAATCTTATATAATAATTATAATTACTATCTACTTATAGGCGTTAGCGAAGTATATTATTATAAAGGCCCTAATTACTATAGCCTTCTCCTACTATATCTACCTAATACTATACGCTCTACTTTATACCTTATAGCTTACTTTATAGTTAATACACTTCTTAAATAGATCACCTATATAGTTATTAATATTATATTGCCTAATATAGTATCTATATCTAGTATCTCTCCTACAGCTCTTAGCTATATAGTTAAAGCTCTAATATTAAAAGCACTATATTATTAGAAATATTATCTTATATCTTATAACAAGGTAGTAGTCTCCTTTTAGGAAAAGGTTCTAATTAAATAGTATATTTACTACTACTTTTAACTATATACCTACAATAAGTAATAACTTAACCTTTTCTCCTATTTAGATTCTTTTAGCCCTTCCTATACTAGCCCCTTTACAATAAGCTCTACTATAGTATAACTCTACTTTATTATATTCTCTATTATTTACTTAGCTTTTAGGCTCTAAATAGTAAGGCCTATAGGCATTATATAGACCTTTACTAGTACTAATAGTATAGCTAGTATAGTAAAGCGCTCTAGGACCCTTGTCTATAATATACGCTCTAATATTACTACTCTATAGCTTTTTTATTGTAACGGAACTTTGTAGCAAGAACTACAATAGGTTCGTTAATAGGCTAGGTGTGTAGGAAATGCAAGTATAAAAGTCAACAACGTAATAATAACTGGTAGAGTAGTTGCCCAATAGATTAACTCCAATTATATTCTAAGAATCACTACAAGGAAAGAACTATCTAGAGTAGGGACTATAGTCCTTTAAATACACAACTGTACTCCTAGGAAACCCTCCTTATACGTAAGGTACGCGTGCTCCGTCTACTCTATCCTAGATTATATAGATCGTATAGATTATACAGATCATATCATATAACTCGGCTATTATTCCTCGTCACATAGTTCTACCGGCTCTATCCTAGACCGTGCCTATATTAACTAACTAGCTTCTCCCAACTCTTTTCTAAGTAGTCGTAGCATTATACTTAAAGCGTCCGTAATACTATCTCCCTCCTTTCTATCTTTGTCCTTAAAGATCCTAAATATCTCTAAGTTATTTACTAGAGGTGTAATATCCGCCTAATTAATTTAGTTAATATTATTACTTATTATGCCTAAAGCAATTTCTCTTTTATCCATAGTTTAATATACTTACACTATTACTGCTATACTATTGCTAGGTAAAATAATACTATCTCCGTGCTCTTGTTATACAAAAGAGGGGTTAGTCTATGTTATGCTAGTAAGTCCTTTATCTCAGCAACCCTCTTTTTATTTAGAGTATACTAAAGCAAATATTCGTTTATCCTATAACGTTCGCTTTATATCTGTCGGTATTACCTAGGGGGGTACTGCAATTGCAATATAAGGTAACAGGTTCTTTAATTCATTCGTGTTCTTTCGCAGAGGATCGTAAGGATCGCGGTGCCTAAATAGGGGGCTAATGAGTCACCGTAAGGATGACTAATCAGAGATATAACTACGTAACCTCTACTTATATAGACACTGGCGACATTTACAAAGAGGAAAGAAGGTAAGAAAGTATAAAGGAGAAGTATATAGGTTAACAGGTGCTTAGGGCAGTAATCGCGAATGTCTCGGGTATTGCGAATATTACGGATATTGCAGACGTTGTGGATATCGTTACGGATATTGCGGATATTGCTACGGATATTGCGAATATCGCTACGGATATTGCGGATATTGCGGATATCGTAAACATTTGGATATTGCGGTGGAGACAGGTAGGCGCGTATAAGGTATTACTAAGGTGTCCCATAACAGAGTGTAGTTAAAGTTAGAACCGAAGGTGTGGCGGCTTTAGAAGGTATAAAAGTTATTACAGACTATAGGGGAAGCAGGTAGAAGGGCTAAGTCCTATCCATTATCGTTAAAATGACAGTTAAGGAAGTCGATATCAACGGTAAGGTCGGGAGGGTTATTATCGTAGAGGTAGGTGGCGCTCTTGCCCTTGTCGTTGCTACTCCTATTACTATTATTACCGCGCCTTACTATACTAGGTTCCGTATTACTAGGTTCTGTGCTACCGGTAAGGCCGTAAACAAAAGCATTATTATTTATAGACGTAACTATATTCTTAGCAGTTTTAATTAGTATTAGCCCATTTAAAGTCATAAAGTACTTAACACTATAGTCGTTATAGAAGAAATTGCCGCTAGTGGTAGTTAGAACTATGTCCTTGTTAAAGTCGTCGTTAATATTATTATTCGCGAGGTACTGGTAGACACGTCTCTTAAATCCTTCTCTTACTTCGTCACGTTCTTCTTTAGTGTGCTTAGTTAACTAATAGTCTCCTTTTTTACACATTAAGCACGTCCTGGTGTTATTACTGTAACGATTATTTAATAAACTTGGTTAAGACGTCGGTTAGTAGTAGCGACGGTTAGTAAAGAATACGTCTATAGGCTGTTCTGTAGGCTGTAAGAATACATTAGCAGGTTATCCTATAGTACTGTAGATCTTCTTATAAGTGATAATTAATAATTATAGGCTGTTTATAAGGCCAGTGAGTATAGTAGGTGGGTTTAAGCAAGCTGCCTGGTAAGCAGCAACATCTTAATAAGCGACGATGAGCTTATTATATAGGAAATCGTCGTTATAGAGGTTAGCGTTAAGACCATACTGTAAATAACGGAGGTCGTTAAGTAGTAGCTGTAGGCAGTCCCCTATAGACTTGCCTTCGTTTTTTATTATTACCGTCTTAAGGGTTATAGCGTTCCACTTTGTTAGAACTCCACGCTTATATTCCGGTCCTTTAAAATAGTTGCGTATAGTATTATAGATGCTGTTAAAGGTGGTATAGGTTGCCTTGTTCTTGTAGTAGAAGTTAAGAGTAATACTACGTAGCATTATCGGAAAACCTTTAATCTTTACCTTTTACGGTATACCAACTCTATTATAAAAGTCGTTGAAGATCGTAAGCTTGCGGTTAAAGTTATTATCCTCTCCGCTGTATTTACTTTCCTCTATATATATCTTTACTAGGGTTGCTAAGTCTCTACCGTAGTTAACGGCGGCTGTTACTTTTATAGGAGCTGTGACGTTTATAGGGGGAGCCGTGACGTCTATAGAGGGAGCCGTAATGTTTGTAGGGGGAGCTGTGACGTCCGTAAAGGGAGCCGTGATATTCATAGGGGGAGCCGTAACGTCTATAGGCGAGGAAAGCCCGGCCGTAGGAAGGTTATTTAAGATAGCTGGGGTTAAGGTAGGTGACGTTAAGGGGGTTAATGAACGTGATTTAAAACGGCGGTTGATAATGTATAAATTAAAGGGTCCTTTATTATTAATATATAGCTTAATTTCTTCATCTAACTATTCCGTAGGGTTATCCTTATGGGCAACGTTGTACAGTGCTTATGGTACTAATTTGCTTTTCTTATTAAAAACCTATACCCTATTACGTTAGAGTAGTTATTTAAGTCCCTTAAGTGTAAGCCTATTAGCGTCTTTAAATGTCTATACCTTAAAATTATCAAAGTCCTCTTAATATAATTCCCATAAGCTTTTATCTTTAAAGTCCCATTTAATATACTTATTAATTTTAAAGTTAATATAGTTAGTAATATCTTCTGCGGTAGTCTTGCTGGTTAGGGTAATCCCATTAGCCCAGTTTAGACGTTGGATTCCTATGTCGGACATAATTGACTGGCGTAGGTCGTAGTGTAGGGTCGTGGTATAGGGTCGTGGTGTAGGGTCGTGGTGTAGGTCGTAGTGTAGGTAGGGGTGCTGCTGACGCTGCTGGGTGTACTGGCGCTTAGTAAAGAGGTTGTACTAGGTATTAATTTGCGTGGTGGACGCGAACCGAACAAAGCCTTAGTAGGAGTCGGTTCTTTAAGTTCCCAGAGCCTATACCGGAAGGGTTCTCCTTAGTAAAATCGACGTAATCAACAGGCCTTAGTAGGAGCGATCGCGTATCGTCTCTCTTCGTAATAATACCTGGCTAATCTGTAATATCCACTAATTAGTGTCGGTATTACCTGGGGGGGTACTGTAATTGCAATATAAGGTAACAGGTTCTTTAATTCATTCGTGTTCTTTCGCAAAGGATTATAAGGATCGCGGTGCCTAAATAGGGGGCTAATGAGTCACTGTAAGGATGACTAATCAGAGACATAACTACGTAACCTCTACTTATATAGATAATATCTAATACTAAGTATATATATCCTATAACTCTTAATAGTCTGCGAGTTCCCTAAGTAATTTATTATAGGGTCTTATATTTAATCTACTACTGCAAAGCTTAACGGTAAGCTCTTAAGCGCTCTTAATAAACTATAGTAATTATAAGAGGCGGAATAAGAGGCTACAGCTACTCAGCAGCGTGCCCTTAAAACTCGTCTTTTAGCCTTTACTTATTTTCTACGTCTTAAACGGGTTTATAAGAAGGTGTATTTTAAGGAGTAGAAACTTATAAAACAAGGTCTATAGGAACTTAGTAATAAGAAAACTAACTCTCCTCCTATAAAGGGAACAACTCTAAGTAATTCGGCAGTCGCTCTTCTTAAATCCCCCTTAGGTAACTTATTTTTTAGCGATTCTTCTTTATTAATATTACCTGACCTATTTTCTTCTAATACTCCTATACCTTTCCTATAGCGTTCTTTAAATTTTCTAGTGGTTCCTAGGTAGTCTTATTATAGCCTATCCACTTAACCTTATACTATATTTTATTATTAACATCCTTATAACTAATAATCTTTAAAACTTACTATTTATCTTTTTCTCTTCCTTTATACGTATCTGCTTTATAAACTAGTGGCTTAATATTCCCATATACTAGCTCTAGCATTATAATATACTATACTAGGTAGATTTTTATTTTAGCTAATAGATTTAACTTAAACGTAACTAGTAAAATCCTTTATATAATTTTAAAAGGTCCTAGTCTAATATAGTCCAACTTCTTACTTAGTCGTTAACTCTTAAAATTTTTATATAGTAGCTATACTTTATCTCCCTCCTTAAGATCTAGTCCCTTAG
>Ga0307515_10015258_pt1 | contig 14169 bp, 13 predicted proteins | sample 17_EM_MG_FD_194513 | JGI IMG/M metagenome (GOLD analysis project Ga0307515, IMG submission 194513) | Populus trichocarpa ectomycorrhiza microbial communities from riparian zone in the Pacific Northwest, United States - 17_EM | ecosystem: Host-associated > Plants > Roots > Unclassified | place...
CCTTTCGCTTATTAAGGGAGTATCTAGTTAACTAGTAATTTAGCTTCTTATAAACGTAGCACTTCTTCTAGTAATTACTTTAAAGTAAACCTCTATAAGGACCTCCATAATTACCCTATAGTTAATATTAATTATACCCTCTTCCGTATTCCCTACTACGGCTACTATATATTTAATTAGTCTAGTTATAATTATATTAGTCGGGAATACTTAGTTAGGTAAGGTTTTTAGTATAGAACTGTTAAGATTCTTATATTCGCATCGCAGTACCTATAGCAGAGCGTAGCTTAATATATACTCCTTTAAACGTGTCCATAGGTTTATATAGCGCTAAGTTATACTTAGGAACGCTATAGTATGCTAAGATAACCTAGTCCCTTAGGCTGTTCTTATTTTGGTAAGTTTTAGTAAGGCTATATTAGATTTTCTAGAGTTTATTAAAGAGTAGTTAAAGGCACTCTAAATAAGTCTTTATTAGGTTAGAAGCGATAACTCTTTAAAATATAGTTTTCTACTATTTGGACATATAAAGCTAGCGATTCTTATTAGTCTTAAAGTGGGCTCTAGTAAGCTAAAGCATTATATTAAAGCTATAGTTTTTACCTATAATATAGTTGTAATAGAATATTGCTACCCGTCCCTTAAACATAATAGAGAAAGCGTAATAGTACTAGTGGCATTAAATTCTAACCTTATTATAACAGTTATAAAAAACCTATAGTTTTGCTCTAAGCATATTATATAGTTCTCCTCTAAACTTCTTCTCTTCGTCCAAATATACCTTTATTAGATTCGTAACTTCTTATAATAAAGGCTTACCAGTTAGCTAGAGTGGAGGAGGTAAAGGCGGAGCAACTCTAAGTAGGAGAGCACCTCTAGGTAGGAGAGTAGCTCTAGGTAGGGGGTTAGCGTTCTAGGGGTTTTAATATAAATTAAAGTTGCCTTTTAAAGAATATAGGTTTCCGTAGTTAACGTATAATCTTAGCTTCTATCTATATTGGTTCTTCTATACTAGTAATAACGGCCTAAATATTACTAGTAATTAGGTTACTATTCTTATTAATATATACCCTATTCCTATAGAGGAAGTCTTAAAAATCCTAAACAATATTAACGTTGCTAAGTGCCTAGGTATTAGCAGTCTATCCTATAAAATCCTCCCTAAAATACTCCTATAGTTGTAAATCGGCGTAGCATCTATTTTAGTAGAATATAATATAGTATAGGAGAAAGCCGTTAACTTGTTTTGTGGTATAAGTTATTATATTAAAGGCGAATTTATCCTAATCTTTATTAATAAGTTTCGCGTGCTTAGCTACCCCTAGTAGTAAAGAGTCTTTCTAGTTATTTAAAGTAGGCGTAGCCATGTTTTTAAAGGGAGGGAAGTGTTATTAGTATAGGGATTATCGTTTGGTACGCGTTCGTGATATATATTTATCGTTTAGTACGCGTTTGTCGTTTAGTACGCGTTTGGACGTATATTTGTGATTATAGGGCTTAGGACTAGTTCTGGCCTTAAATTACAAAGACTTATAAAGTATATTATTTTGCGTAATAGACGTAAGAATCCGTAATCTTAAAAAGGCTTAGGACTAGTTCTAGCCTTTAGATCCTTAAATTTATAGAAGAGTTCTATTTAAGGTTTAGGACCAGTTCTAACCTTAAAAGACAGCTTCCTTTAGCACGAGTAGCACTAGTATAGTAGCTTATCTCTTCTTAGTGGAATACCTTGCTATTCTATAGTATAACAGTAAAGTTAACTACTAATCAGTGTTAGTTACACAAGGGGATATCACGTAGCTATGGTTCGTAGATAGTATGATGGTTATTCTGTTTTCTATTTATTAGGGGGGGCGAGGAGCTTAAGGCTCCTCGCCACACTAGTGCCGCGGCGACATGTGACGGCAACTTGCCGCACGTAACGGCAATTTGCCTATATTCCCAACAATTAGTTTCTTTATATTCTACTAAATATAGCTCTTATAGTTAATAGCTTGCACTATACTTAGCGTTTTTATAAATTTAGTATACGTTATTATAGCAAAACATAAAACTTCTAATTAAATATTCTTTTGTTCCTCGTAGTATACTATTATCTTTCTATACATATATATCTTCTACTAGTTAGGTTCCCTTTATTGTATAATAACTTTAACTATCTTTATAATCCCTCGCAAAGTAACTTTATTTTCCATAATTTATATAAGCTCTATTTTTAAACTATTAACTTTACTATAAAGTTCGCCTAAACGTTTTCTGCTACTAAGATCCCTAGTTTAACCTCTACTTCTTAGTCCTATAATTACTAGATCCTTAACCTCTAGGTTTCTATAGTTTTTTACTCTATCTCTTATAGGCTTCTTTAGTACTACTTAGGTTTATTAGCTTTACGCCATACTATATTTTCTAATTTAGCTTTAGTTATTACGTACTCTGCGCCTTATATAACTATAGAACTCTATTATAGCCTCTCTTAGCCTGTTCCCTTTAATAGATCCAATTATTAATCTTAATTACTTAATCTATTAAATCCCTTAGGGTGTCCGTATCTTCTATTAGGATAATTATATCCTAGACTTTAGCCTTAAGTCCTTGCTTATACTATACTATAAGCGCCTTATTATTCCACTCTACTTATATTACTAGCGTCTAGAACTACATTATATACTTAATTGCTAAGGTTTATTATATAATATTTTAGAGTTTTCTTTCTACTGTAGTTACTACCTCTAGGTCTCTAAATATTTATATAAGTTACTCTGTAAACCCTTTCTAGCTTAAGAATATAAATCGCACCTCCTAATTAGTAGTTGTTATTTTGTTCGCCTATATCTCTATAAGGTAAGGCTTAAACTACTTAAGTGCTCTTCCTAATAGGAATAGTCCTATATAGGCTATTCAATCTATAGGTATTAGTAGTTTTACCCCTTCTTATATAACCTTAAAGTGTATTTACGTAAGAAATCCTTTAAGCTTTAATCTTTCTCCCAAGTACTTTTTAATTAATGGTAACTTAATCCTTGCTATACCTATCCCGTTAACCCTTTCTTCTATTACTATATTATTAGCTATTAACTAATTAACTATTTTTTATAGTTGTCCGACCGTTATAGGTTGCTATAAGTTAATATCTACTATACTAGTGTTATTTAACCTTAAAGTAGTTGCCGCCGTTAATGGCGTTATAGTGGCTGCTTTTAGTGGCATGTTGTTTAACTTTCTATATTAATACCGTAATTAGGTAGTAATTGTATAACGGAACCTTATAGTAAGTACTATAATAGGCTTATTATTAGGCTAGGTGTATAGGTAATGTAAATTAAGTTAACAATGTAATAATAACTGGTAGAGTGGTTGCCTAATAGATTAACTTTAATTATATTCTAAGAATTACTATAAGGAAGGAACTATCTAGGTAGGGACTAAGGGTCCTTAAATATACAACCGTACTCCTATAAAATCCTTCTTATATATAATATACGTGTGCTTTATTTACTCTGTTATAGATTATATAGATTCTATAGATTATATAGATTACATTATATAACCTTAGTTACTATTCCTCGTCACATAGTTCTATTGGCTCTATTCTAGACCGTGCTTAAATTAATTAACTAGCTTCTTCCGACTCCTCTCTAAGTAGTTATAACATCGTATTTAAAGCGTCCGTAACAAATATAAAGTTCTTTTTAATATATCTTACTAAACTAGCTTTTCTGCCTCTATAGTTAGCTTATAGCTAGTAAAATTAATAACGTATTTTACTAGCGAGCCGGCCACCCCACTAAGCCGGCCACTTCAAAATACACCAAAAAGCCGATATTTAAATCTTAAATATCTCAACCACTACTTAATAATATTTTCTAAAAATTTAAATATAAGCTTTTATATACCTATTTTAGTACTTATTATAATATAATAGTATGCGCTCCGGTAGTTGTTAAGATATTTAAAAAGATCTCTATTTTTAACCCCTAAACTCTATATTATAATAACCACCAAGCTGTACGCTTTAGTATTATAATATATACTAAAATAGGTATATAAGAGCTTATATTTAAATTTTCAGAAAATATTATTAAGTAGTGGTTAAGATATTTAAGATTCAAATATCGGCTTTTTGGTGTATTTTGAAGTGGCCGGCTCGGTGGGGTGGCCGGCTCGGTGGTAGAATACGTTATTTAAGCTTATTAACTAGGGTATAGTTTAAGCTCTACTAGAGTTAATATAGTTAATTAAACTACTAGATTATCCTAATTAATAGGAAATATATAGCTATAGTTCTAATTAGCTAGAGGCTCTTATAATATAGAATTATCTTTATTGTCCAATCCAGTATTATTATTAATTAGAAAAGGGGAGGAAGTAGTTAATTTATAAACCCTATACGGTACTAAAGGAGTTAAGTAATATATAGATTATAAAATTTAACAAGAAAGAAGTAGAGGGAGAAACTCTACTACTTAGCTAACATATTATATATTTTATATTTTATATAGGTAATAAAATAGTAAAATTTTATATAAAAGATTTGGTTTATAGCGCGTAATAGAGATATTAAGGGAAATCTTTTATTTATATACTAGGAAATATCTTAATACACGCCCTTATTAAAACTAATAAGTATTACTACTTATATTTTAACTAGATATTTCTTAAAGAGGTAGTAGTTACTATAAATAGGATATTCTTAACTTAAGAAGTCTTAATTACTTATTATTATAGAGTAAGTTATACCTTAGCTCTAGGTAGTAGATAAGGCTCTATAATAAAACCTATAAAGATTTCCCTTAAACCTTAAACCCTAAATACCCTTCTACTACTCTACTATAATATAACTAAACTACTAGCCATTTATATAAATTATATATAGAAGCTACATTAAAAGTATAACCCTTTATTTTTATATTATTATAATATATAAGTATATCTAGGATTAATATATATATTTTTGCGAGCCATTACGGAAGCGAATGCAAGAGTTGAGACATTTATAAGTCCATTGAAGGAGTTAAAGTGCCAGAGTTTGCGAGGCTTAATGTTGATTTTCAGGATACCGGCAACGTGTACGAGGGAGCAACTCCTGCACGGTGGACGGATGTGAATTCTAGGAAGCATACCGACGAAGATGGAGAGCGTGAGGATGGAGCATTGGCAAGACGCTTGCAGGAGGAAGAATGGGCTGAACAACCACCGGCCGCGGAGGCGTCGAAGGGGAGTGCGAACAAGACGTGGGTGCTCCAGTCAACGGCGGTAGTGCCTGTGGGGCAATCTCCACCCTTGAAGCCAGCGCGCCTTGTTCAAGGCCTGCCGCATGGACCGCGGTCGATACAATATCAATTCTCTGACACCAAACAGATGGACGACTTCATTCGTGAGCTAGAACAAGAAATGACCGGGAATGGCGGATTGTCACCGTTATTGCCGGGGCGCTATACGCGAGATCCATCCATTAGGCCGCAAGTCGATATATGTAACATCGGCGAGCCCAGCCACTTACAATTGGAAGACCAACAGGGAAACCCGCTAGTTGTCAACTTCGAGCAATCAGCATCTAACGTTATACGCGGATAGATGATATATGACGCATTTGCAAGGGTCGGAAAGGAGGTGGTCAAGAGAATGTACCGAAACGGGGCTGAGGCGATGGGTATGGAGCATATTATCAACCCACTACTCGATCAGCTCGGTAAGGAACAGGAGAAGCAGGACGTTGGGGTAGGGAATCTGGATTGGGAAGGACAAGAAGAGGCGGAGTTGCCGCGAGTCTTTTGTCTTTTTGACAAGGACTGGGAAGGACTAAAGGAGGCCGAGCTACCGCGTGATTTTTATCTTGACAAAGTCAGAAACCGAAAGGAAAACAGTGAACAGGAGTAGAGATTAGACAAGATTCACTAGCGACCTTACAATATAAAGGTCGCACACTATTCCATGGCTGGGGTTGCGTATTGATGCTTTCTAGGGTTATGTATTAGCTCCATAACCATTAATGATCATAAGCTGGGTTGAGGTGACGTAGCTAGAAACCTGGGCATGAAACCTGAGCAATATCCTCCAGACTGAGGAATAAACTCAACTCTAGCTCTGCCTTCCAAAGAATTGACTGCGTCGTGACTTGCAAATCTCTTTCCACAGCATACCCATATCCAACTCAAAAAGGACGAGCTAACGGACCTAGAACCTTGATTTTTGTCCAACCAGAATTATTTCCTACCCATTTCACCCCCCATGTCGCTCTTTCACTCGCCACCTAACCTTCAAGCTCCCTTACCATCCTAAGGAATTCAAGCCGTTCTTCGCAACCACCCCAGCCACCCCAGCCATGCTTTTCTTCAACCCGCTTAATCCCTCTTCCGTCACCACCCTCTAAATCGTGGTCGTCTTGCTTTGTCCAAACGCCTCTCTGGTCCTTCAACCGTGCGCCGGAACTAAGCGTAGGGATAATAAGACTAGCGAGATGCCCGCGCGTGGACGTCATGCGTAAAGCACTAATGACATTATCCTCAATGTAGCCCTTGGAGACCATGCGAGTGAGAAAGGCGGAGATAGACGGCCCGTCGAGCGGGGGATCAGGGTCTGCTTCTTCTTCATCTTCCTCCGTTTCTTCTAGGCTATATGTTGCCGGGGGCAGGGGTGCAGCTGAACGCTGTTGACGTTCTCGTTCTAGAGAGCGGATTTCCCGTATTGAGTATGATGTAGAGTTTGATTCTGCCGGGAGCGGTGGCGAGGAAGGCGGTGCGGCGGAAAGGCTACGGCTTTGGGTAAATCCGCCTTCAGGCTCAGGGAGGGACAGGTCAAGAGGCTGAGTTTCCACCGAGAGGATCGCTTGTGTATCTAGAGAGGTAGGTGCCTGGTGACGGCGGGCGCGTGGAGTCGGAGTAGGTGACATAGTGTTGTCCCAACCACCTTCCGGAGGTGCGAGATCGAAGTCCATATTCAGTATGGCGTCTAGAGATGTTGAGAGTTGTGGATTTTCATGCTCCAATTCGTTTTGAGGAATTTGGGGTTGCTGTGGCTGGGGAAGAGACTGAGCAAGGTACTCTTCTTCCCCACCTCCATCATTGATGACATCTTCGTAGGCGGTGTACTGCGTTTGAAGTTTTTCAGGGAGATAGTCATCATCCTGCTTCTCCTGCTCCTCCCCCTCCTCCTCGTCACATTCCTTGTCATCCGACACCTCAATATATCCAGGACTAGGCTTTGTCACAGACGCAATTTCATCTTCTTCTGTGTCATTGTCTTGAACAAATAATGGACTTTCATGCCGTTGCTTCTTCTTTCTGTGTAATACGTCGACTTGTTGTTGGGCATCTGAGATTTCGTCATCCCGATATCGTTTCTTGGACTAAATTGGTCAGTTTCGGGAGGAAAGCACGTTCTGTATTTACACATACTGCGTTTTCTAGGTCCTTCTCTAATTCATATCGTTCTCTATCAGCTTGTTCCATAGCATTATAAGATGCTTGGTCTTCTTCAGACATAGCATTCCACTTAGGAAGAAGCACCTTATGGCGAGCAGCTGTAAGTATAAAATTCAGCTAGAAGGTTCACATGGCCTGCTGTGACAAATAACTCACTAAAATCACTTGAGTCTACACCCATCACTATATCCATGTTGTTCTCGACAAAAAACTTATATGCCTTCATCGGTGGTTTCCCTTGGCGCTCCTTTGCTAATTTTTCAACGAGAAAAGCGTGAGATTTGGAACTTTCAGTTTCTACATTCTCAGAAGAAACAGCCTTGCCATCTTCTATAGCGTCCACTGCGCGTAGGAAGTTCGGAGAGGGAGGCGTTCTGAATCCACTTTTCTTTAGCGGTGTTGCATTTTCGACTTGTGGCACCTCTGATCGTGTGGATTTTTGAGCTTCTGGCCTTGTAGATGGTTCCCCAGTGGAAGTAGTAGCCGTTTGCTCATGATTCCCATCCCGCTTATCTTCCTTCGCCTTACGATCCTTTCCCCACTGGGGCAAGACTTTCTTCTCATAATATGTCCGCCACTGTTCCGCGCTGTGGGAGGTTTCTTTCGCCCACAGGTCCCAAGCCTGGAGATATGTTGCCACTCTGCAATCCAGGATTGAGGGAACGTTTTCATAGAGGTCGTCCCAGTCCTGCTTCGTGAATTTGGGCGACTCAACTGGGTTCGTCGCTTCTCCCATCCTAACATTCTCTCCCGCACGTATAGACCCAAATTTCTTTTTGGCTTTGGGTAGGTTCGCGGTTACTCGTTCAACGGGTTGATCGGAGGGGGGTGAAGGAGGATTCGTGGACACAAATGCAGAAGATGGCTTATTCATGAGTTGCTTGATATAGCGGTCGCGCCATGACTGCCACGGGTGCCGTGGATTCTGCAGTCGTCAATTATAATATAAGAGATAGCTAAGGTGATGAGCCCATACCTCTGTCTCCAACTGCTTATAGATCTCATTACCAGATATAGCGCCACTCTTCCGTTCATGATCTTTAACCCAATTGAACAACTGCCTGTCATCCTCGGCTGTATACGGCACCCGGCTGTTCTTCGCAGATATGGATGAACCAATGTCTCGAACAGTGCCTTCTGGGGGTCCAGCACGGTAATTTTCGGGATTTTCTCGTTCTCCCCTACGAATTGATTGCTCTATGAACTCGTATGATATGCCACCAGGAGGAACATTCTTACGTACGTGATCAACAATTAGATAGTCTGCCTGCTTCTCGAGAGGCACAATTTGGCCGCCGTTACTCTTAACCTTGTCGATAAAGCTGGAGCGCATGGGACACCGCTGGGAGATCCAGAATTTCAAACCATCAAACAGTTGACCTTGTATATCGGAGTCCTTAGCAACATTGTTGTAGACTATTCGCGCGTGTTCTGTCATCGTGTTACCGATGCGGAGGCCGACTTTCGGTTGACGCGTTTTCACGCGACATCAACGGTCTTGGCGAAGATGGGTCGGACTGGGTTGTGCTTCACTACAGTGGCCTCAAGTCAGACGGTAGAGGAGGAAGAACACCAAAGGGCACACGGATCATACCATCAACCAGCAGAAACTAAGCTTGCTTGCAACAAAAATCTGGATATCTCCACACACGAAGTCTTACCCCGCTATGCCGGCCTAAAGAACCGTCACAGCTCCGGAGATGGCTCTCATACGAGACATTACCATATTTACACTCTCCATCTCCTTCGTCACCTTCGTCGCCTTCTTTGGGAGATTGCCAACCCTCAGGTACTTCTCCAAGGATTCTGAAATTGATCGCTAAACTGACATGCCCCCCAGAAATACCCCCATTGGTTTCCTTCATCGTCTATTATGTATCCACATACCGAAGCTTCTCTTCAGAATCGATTTACTCCTCACGAATGGTCGTATCGCAAGTGGTGGTTTTCGACTTGGGAACCACCTTATGCATGAAAAGCATCCAGCTGTAATAGTATGCTCTATAGGCCTCCTTAAGCCTTGTCGAACAACTGACCTTCCAGATCTTCTTTCTCGGCCTTATCACAGGGAGCGTTGTTCTCTTTGTACCAGCTGTATGGTCAAGCCTCCCCACAAAACAACGCCTACCTATACCGCTCCTGATACCTCTACCTTATCTTTTTACTTATCTCTGCGCCCGTCGCAACACCCAAACCCACATCACAAATTCAAACCATGCGGAACAAATGCGATACTACACATACGACCGCATATTATACTACCCAGGCCACCACTGCCGGACCTGCCGCTTCTTGAAGCCTGCAAGGAGCAAACACTGTAGTATCTGCAAAACGTGCGTCGCGCGGGCCGATCACCACTGCGTATGGGTAAATAATTGCGTAGGTCGAGGAAATTACAGATGGTTTCTCTCCTTACTTCTTTCAACCGGCATACTTCTAGCATATGGCGCCTATCTGGCTTACTTTGTTCTCGCGCCGCAAGTCCAAGCTCATTATACAAAGTACGAGTACTACTACAAGTTCCCCGACCCGATCCCCAGATCTACGCCGCCGAGCGGCTTTAGCAAACTCACAACGCACTTCACAATATTCTTTCATTATCTTACAACTTACCTTAGTATCGCGCTTAATCTCGGCTCGCTCGAAGTCTCTGGCGTTGGTCTTTTAGCTCTTCTGACATGGCCTATGCCGCTCGGGCTCCTCGGCTATCATGTCTACCTAATATGGGCAGGCATGACGACAAACGAGAGCAGCAAATGGGCCGATTGGAGAGATGATATGGATGATGGTGTGGTATTCCTTGGCTTGCGGGAACCGGAGTCCGATTTAGGGCTCTCCCAGCTTGGTAGTGCACAGGAAAATGATTTGGAGTACAGGAATAGTATGAGTTTAAACGAAACATATCATCATGTTACTCCAGTCATTGTTGCGCCAATGGAAGATGAAGTTGTAGAGCCACCCACCACCTGGCCTTTGCAGAGTCGCCATATTCTCGTAAGAACGATGGATGGTCAACCACCGCAAAACTTACCAAAGCATTTGAAAGACGTGGTACAAGAGAAGAGTTGGAAGAAATGCTGGAAATTGGGACAAGTAGAGAACGTTTATGACTTAGGGTTTTGGGACAACTTTGCAGAGGCCATGAAATAGACATAGGAAAGTGCAATTATCCTACAAATGAGGCGCGCTGCTCGATGAATTTTAGTGTGCTATACACTGTTTCTCAAACAACGCCACAAAATCTATCTCGTGCCATTGCGGACTTTCAGATGAATTCCCATTCCTAACCTTCATCTTGGGGTTTCTGCTCATATTTATTCCGTCCTATGGTTATCGATAAGACTCAACCTAATAGCCAATCGGATTAAGTTGGAATGCCCAATTGTTATTTTGCCAGTGCACGGATCGTTAACTATCACATATCGGGGGGGGGTAATTGTGTGCTACAGCAAATTACGAGGAGTATTCTTAAGTTAAATATTTTGGTTTCTCCGACGCTCGGCGGATGAGAGGGCTGCACATGGACGTGATACCTATGCATACCGCGTTGGTACGCAGCATGGGTAGACTGATATTAGTCGACATTGTTATCAGATATTGAATTGTCCGTAGAGACTTCAGCTGTTTTGGCTATGTTCGGGATCGGAATCAGTCCTTGGAATCCAACAGACCCAACTGCTAGTCGTAGACCTAAGAAAATCTTGTATAATTGAAGTGGTGAATACATCGAGCCTCTACTGAATTTCTTGAAATAGTGTGTATCGCGGGCACCTATTTAGTGAGGCGTAGTAGGATAGCGTGTCGGATGGGAGGATCAAGGCGCTCGGACGCGGAGTTTAGCCAGGCACGACCCAATGACGACTCCTCTACGAGAAATAAATACACGACATTAGAGAGCTACCAATACACAATATTCTCTAACTTTGGCCCATCCTAGAAATGTCTGGCTACGAAGGCATGTAGCGATTACTATTCTAACCAGAAGAACGTTCTAACTCGCCACAGTCGAGCATAACATCCCCGCGAACGAACCTAAGCCTGCCCGCCGCCCCGACCTATCCACCTTCTTCTCCACCCTCGAGCTTATCGATACGTCCGACGAGCAAGGTCATCACAATGTGCACGCACTACCTCAGCCCGACAATATGACCGCAGCGTACCGGCTGCTTGCGAACGCATTCGAGATGATGCGAGGTGGAGATTCTGGGCAGGAACAGCAGGATGGCGGAAACGATCTACTGGCGACTATGGTCCAAAGCTTAATGGAGAGTGCCAATGACCCGCCGCGCGAGCTGCAGGGCGTGCCAAATAGCTTTCTCGATGAGCTAGAAAGGGTGCCGAAGAAGGCGTTGAAGAAGACGGATACCTGTCCAATATGCTGCAACCCATTCCTTGATGGTAATACTCTAAGACTTGAACAAGGATATAAGATAATACAGAAGCTAATGGTGTCGCATGCAGATGAGTACCCACTTGTAGTTCAGTTACCTTGTCACAAAGATCACCGCTTCGATCTTGATTGCATACGGCCTTGGCTGAAGCTTAACTCTACTTGCCCGCTCGATCGCAAGGTTTTGACCAAGAAGGAGCCACCTGTGCTGGAGAAGGATGATGATGATGGCGAGTGGGACGATATGTATGCCTGATTTGAGGTGATAGAATTTACGAGTTGGCATTGCTTTGGAGTTTGGGGGTTGATTTTGGTCTGCATGATGATACTCACCATCTTGGCTCGCGAACAGATCTTTGGAGGTCTTGCGATGGAGAGTTGGGTTGTTTTGTATTTTGAAAAACAAGAAAAAAATACTCCTCCTTTACAGACAGAACACTTTTCAACATGGCAAATTCGCATTGTCACAAATGATGTGTGCTCCCTAACTCTCACTGTTGATACTATCGGCCTATTATACTCTCCTTGCTTCAGGAAGCGCAGGTTCGTGAGTCTCATATGGGACAAGCCAACGACCCTCTCGCCAATTGCAGGGCGGCAGCTGCGTCGTCGCGTCGCAGCAGCCGCCTAACAAGGTAAGAGAGCGGCCATTTTAAGCGAGCATGGCTGCCGATGACTCGGATGCTGGGAGTCTCGGACGCCCGCCTGACGCCGCGTCTTCATTGGACATTTGGAGCACAAAATGTACGCAATCCGTTTGGCATTCGTCCAAAGATAGGCAAGTTTCGGAGGCGAACCAAAGGTCGGTGTGACTGTTGGGCCTCAGCATCCAGTGGCAGCAGTATGCTCAGATAAATCTATTAGTTGATTATGCTCGCCCGGGGAGAACTGTTTCACAATATCGCACAATGAAGGCACAGAAGGCCACTGCCTCCGCATCAAGAAAGTAGGTAAGATTCTCTGACAAGCGGGGTGTTGGAGAAGCCGCGCTTCCAGCAGACATATTAATATTGAAATTGACGCCAGCAGCTTCTTCATTTAGTAAACCTCAAAACTTCCAACACTCAAACACTTACCCACAGATAATGCCCAGAAGGTCTCTCCACAACAGTTAAACAGCCAGATATACCGTTTACTCATACGAAAAGGATATGAAACGAGAAAGGGCGAAAATTTAGTCATCCCTTAACCCGCCGAGCTGCGTCCACCTGTTATCGATAAGGATTCAGCCAACCAGGTCAATAGGATCAAATCACCGTGCTCAGGAATATGAGACTGGTGATGTCCACTATAAAACAATCTATATAGCCCATTTCTTAGGGTTAGGGGACTCAATATGAGGTAGCCAGCAATAGCCCTCTCTATAGAACAGTATATGGCATACACTATAGCTAAATACTATCGACCAAGATTAGGGGGTAGATTTGGTGTACCATGGTCGTCAAAATCGTAAAATCGGGCAGAGGCCATAGCCCTAGTGGTAGGGTTTTAGCAACCCAATTTGGTTAAATGTTATATTAAGTCAGTTAAACAAGGTCCATGTCATTAGAAGTACGATTAGGAGGCATGGTTGATAGTATTGTATTGATGAAATCAATATAGGCTATACGCGTACTTCTGAGTCTGGTGTTCTGCGCGGACCACATACTTGAGGGATGTTGGATAGCAACATTAGCAAAAAATGGCTAGGGGCCTGTTTGGTTCCACTGGAGGTATCAGTTTCTAAATTGAGGTGGTCGTAGCTTTTGGCGCATTTTAGTGTAATTCTTCTGCCGCGTCTAAGACGCCATGTCAGCGGTGTAAAATTAAAGACCTGTTTGGTTTGACTGCCATCTAGAAGTTGACGGAAGGACCACCTCCCTTACCTCCATCTTCCATACCTGCCACCTATATGATGTTAACGCGCATGCCTGCGCCAAGAGGCCGTGTATTCCAAATACGAGACGAATCTACCTTATGCTTACCCTTACCCTCACCCTCACCCTCCAATTGTGAGCGTTCAATTATACCCAGAGAAGGGCGGAGGGGGCCGTTGGTATAGACTTTTAATATAAAGGAGGCTCTGCTTTTGGGCTTAATATTAAAGGCGATTAATAAGGGAATACGGGCTAATTCTAGCTATAAGAAGTAGGCGTGGGAGTATACCGCGCAGGCTGTTTATAAAAAGGCTAAAAGGCCTAATATAGAGCTTAAGTAGATAAAATTAAAGCATGACTCGTGTAAGAAGGACTATAAGGCTTAGGTTAAGCTTAAGAGTTAATTAGGATTTGGGTGGGATAATGTCCTACTACGTTAAAAAAGGTCCTTAATAATTACTTTAAGGCCAATCTAGATGTAAGGAAGTTCCGACATAAGCCT
>Ga0307515_10015259_pt1 | contig 14167 bp, 14 predicted proteins | sample 17_EM_MG_FD_194513 | JGI IMG/M metagenome (GOLD analysis project Ga0307515, IMG submission 194513) | Populus trichocarpa ectomycorrhiza microbial communities from riparian zone in the Pacific Northwest, United States - 17_EM | ecosystem: Host-associated > Plants > Roots > Unclassified | place...
CTAAGGGCTAAGATATATAATTTTGGAGAGTAGAAAAAGTAAATCTAGATCTTGAAGAATTCATAGGGTATTTATAGTTCATGAGTCTTGTTCTTTTATAGAGATGAGGGGCTGAAGTGTTATTTTACCTTAATAACATTTAATGAGATAATAAATATCTCTTACATATACATTAATGAATGAACATTTTTATACACCTAGAGATGTAGGGAAATTAGGATGCAAAAATATAGTTGAGCCCATGGAGGCTGAGCTCCTCCTCTTAGTTGTATCCATAGGGACTGAGCTCATCCTCTTAGCTGAATCCAAGGGAGCTAGACTCTTTTCTTAGCCGTGTCCAAGAGAGTTAGGCACCAAGGGAAGCGCCTAACTCCCTTGGGCATGACCAAGAGAAGAGCCTAGCTCTCTTGAGTTCAGCTAGGGGGATGAGCTCGGTCTACTTAAAATTACTGACTTTATCATCGAAGGGTCTTTTAAATCCCACCGATAAGAACTGTTTTGCAGGTATTAGGACTTCTACCATCGATTTTATATTTCCAGGGCTAAGGAGAAGGAAATAATGATATTAACCACTATCCGAACACTAAACAACTTGTTCCTTGAACATACTAGATTTTAGGACATCAATCACTTGCAAATAGCTTATTTGGGCCTGCCATTTTATTGTTTGATAGTTGCTAAATTAAAACCTTTCAAAATGTGTTTTTGTCTGATAAAACTGTACTGTCAATTTTTCTTTGTTCTGAAAGAAGTAATCTTCTTAGGTTGTCCCATTCACTCACCAGATGAGTGAATATAAACAGAGCTTCTTGTTGCTTTTCCAGGTTAACATTTCAATCTTCTCGTGGCATTTTGATGTTGTACGAGGTTTGTGTATTAGCTGGCTGGAATGTAATTTGCATTGATTCTTGCATTGCAGAGCCTCTTTTCGTGGATCCATATGCTGGTTGCTTTGTTCATCCCGATGTACAGATGGATTTGAAGTGCTCACACCAGTATTGCCTTGCGACTAAATTCATTGATGATAAGTTACTTCGTACAGTGAACCATATCGATGGACTCAAGCAGGTACTTTGCCTACCAAATTCAGGCTACATTGAACATTTTGCACCATTTTGAAGTAATTTATTGTTTTCCATCTGTACCCTGCAGGTTGTTTTGTTAACAGATGGGATGGAAACTCGGCCATATAGGCTTAACTGGCCAACTTCAACTGTAATATTTGACATATCCTCAGAAAGGATATTTAAAAAGTCAGCTGAAAAGCTTCAAGGTGATTGGTATATCACTAATTCAATAAATTTACAACCATGCCAGTGTCTTGATACATCACTCGACCATAAAGTTGTTGCTAGGGATGATTAGATTTGACATGTTAATCATGCCTGCGTTTTGAGTGTGGATCCACAGATTATTCTAAATATTACAATTAGGTTACATTCATTTGGGTGAAAAGGTTTTCATGTTTCAGGATTTCATAAGAAGTTTGAGGAGTATTGACATTAACTCCATCTGCAAATCTATACTCATCAAAATTAAAAATGTGGTTCTTCTACATGGATTTATAAATTTGAATTAGTTAGGTAAGCAGTACAAATGCTTGACACTATCTTCTTGAAGATGCTAGGTGTTGGGGCCAAAATTCCAAGAAATTGCTTGTTCCTTCATGTTCCTTTGGAGTCCTCTGATATACAACACAGTCTGCTTGCTAAAGGCTTTAATGGTAATCAGCCTAGTATATGGGTCATCCAGGTGATTGAGGCTTCTATTTTTTTTATGAGGATTCCAATGTTGCATAAAACCATTTGACTTTGTTATTTTGTGAGGAAGTTGTTATAGCATGTAACTTTGTTTCCTTAACGAGGGAAATACTGTTATTATATGGGTTTACAGGGACTGCCTGTTATGACTTTGGCAAATTTCAAAGAAATTTTGTTGGTTGCCAGTAGTTTGGCCATGAGTGGATGCTTGTTCTTGGGGGAACTGCCTGCATGGTTGGCAGAAACTGAAATTGGCATCAAGGTCAGATTCAGACTTCAAAACTGCCTTTTCTTTTCTTTTACCTTCTCTCAATAAGCAAGGCCCTATCCTGTTGTCTGGCCTCTTGCACAGCCCAGCGCAGAGAAATGGATGAACAAGCTCTTCATGAGCAATGGCTTCCGAGTGGACATGATTGGCTATGATGAAGTTGCTAAGAGTTTAGGAAAGGAAGTATCACCAGGAGAATACAAGAATATATTATTTGTCGCAGAACAATTGCAATTTTCAGATGATCAGGTGTGAATATAAAGCACTTACTGTTTGATTCGTGGGTTGCTTGATAAGGGAGGGGGGTTAATTATAAAAAAAAGTCTTCTCCTAATGTTTTATCTGTTGATGTGAAATTCTCAAAGAGTGACCGTTATTTGGAATTTTAGGTATATCTATGTTAAGCATGTGTAACTGTGACTTGATATTTTGAGGGCTAGCGATTGTCAAATTATTTGATCTCAAATATTTCTTGTATAGTTCTTTAATCTGTTGTTAAAGGTTCTTATTGCATGGAGTTGTTTAAATATTTCTCAAACCATGTGTGTTATTCTTTATCATGGGAAATTGATGGCTAGATCATAAATGCCAGAAGCTTCACGATTGCAGATGCCATTATCTGATGTATTTGCCTTTTTTTCCTGTCAGATGGAATTTTGGAGGAGAGAATTACAAAGGGTTGAGGAGGAAGGGGATGAAGAAGGGTTCGAGGAGCTCTAAATTTAAACAAAGAACTGCATTACATTAACATCCTTTCCTCTCTTTCTTTTTTTTTGGCTCTTCTACTTCACTATTTTTTTAGCAGTTCTTCAGAACGTGTTAACCCAAAATAGAAGGTTTATGTAATAAAGTGTTCCCAAGTTTCTTTGAACCTCCAGTCCAAGTGGCACGTCTCCCTTTTTGTATATAGAGAGGAATCGAACTACATGAAAGCATTTTGGGATGGAGAGAGATCCAGGGAGAAGCTCAACTGAATAAAAGCAAAGAGCACTGATTTCTGGGATCCGGGAAGGAGAAGATCGCATCCGGTGTATGGTTATTGCAGTCTTATGTGTAATTGAATGAAGAACAACTCAATAAATTTCAGTTGTCATTTCACATCGAGGTTTCTTCTTGGTTTTTCAGCATGGGAGGGAGCAATGAGAGGAAACCTGGAAATGAAGTGAGTTTTGGTAAAATGATGCCCTCATTTCCCTGTATGCATGCATGCATGCATGGTTTACAGTGCAAAATAAAATCCATCGCATGAGCATTATTAAAAATCAGGCATGCCTTCATGGTTATTTGAAATTACTCTTAAAACAGACACAAGAAAATTATATAAATTAAATACATTTGATTTTAATAAACAAGGCTTTGCAGTGATTTAAATAAAAATTCAGATATCTACTTTTAGATTTAGAGGTTGAATATAGAAAATTCTTGGACTTCAAGGGTCAAACTAGAATGTTTTGTAGATTATAAGAAAAACATGTTTTATCCAAAGATTTATCGGTTTTTGTTGGTCAATTTAGATGGGAAAGTTCCCATTAAAGTCTTCGAATTTGTCAAGCACTCCTCAAAAGTCAACCTAAATTCAATCATATATATATATATATTTCATGTCAGTGCAGACCCCATAATTCACTTAGCAGATGCGAGACATTCATTTACGAACAAATCCTCAATTTGGCAATGACACTTATGGACGGACAATCTCTACAAAGTACAAGCTTAATACAGCCTAGTGAATTCTTGACGAGTCAAGGTCATAAGCACGAGATGGAGCAATCTATCACAGATTCACAAGCACCAAAAGCAAGGAAGGAAGCTATGTGAACGGAAACAAACCCACAACTCGGACAAAGCCGGCTACTAATTTGTCTCACTTCCGACGGATAGTTACTTTTAGTTAGCAAGGAGCAAGACAAAGATCAAGCCAGTTGGCAAAGAACCACCACCTCATAGGATTAGCTGAAAAATCTCCTTTTTCTAAAAGGAAATATTCTCGAAGTGCCTTCGGATGGCCATTCAAGGCAGTATGCATAGCCACAAGCTTCAAAAGTAAGGAGAAGACAGGTGAATCAGGTGCTCTTATAGACTTCAAAAAAAAAAAAAAAACAGAAGGGTTGCATTATGGATAGAGTCAACAGCACATTCAAATGATCTTTTGTGAAATTCAGATGATTCCTACATAGAAAGAAATCAAAATTCAGTATACACACTTTGCTATGGATTATATTGTTCAACGAAGTGGAAAAGGTCTATTCTATCTACATATATAAAAGAATTTGGCAAAATGAATTAAATACAATACAGAGCTATTAATGTCGCCCACTATAGTTATCTATCAAGAAAAGGGCCTGAGAAGAAAGCTCGAATCCTTCTTATCGACGCATGTATGCCTTTTCTTTTTTTTCCTTCTTAACTGATCATTGCCAGTATTGCTATCATCATCCAACCATTTTCATTGATAAGCAAATAGGATAGAACAGAAGCAATAAAAGCATGGTTTTAGTATTGACTGTTCTGTGAAAGGTGAACATAAACGTAGGAAGAGAGAGCTTAGAGATACCAAAAAAATATGAAATCCCAAGTGCCAATCTGTTAATGATGTATCATCAGCTGACAAGCATGCTGATTTTTTCTGGCATATCTAGATTAGAGGAGCCGTGCTCCACATCCCGGTCTTCCTGCCTGAAAATTGATGTTGCCATATAACCAACTTTGGTAGATAAAACCCACAGGAAAATTGCATCCGATAGATGTGCAGGGCTGTAAGCTAAAAACAACGAGAAAGCTCTAAGTTTATTCAACTTTCACTACATAAATTTTCCTTGTTCGACAATTCATTATTAGCATTTGCAGACCTAATCCAACACAGCTTTGTAGCAAGTCGATCAAGCTTTCTATAATAAAAACCCTAGACTGACTATCCTCTCTCCCTGCAATTTTTATCTTTCGGAATTAGCAAGAGTAAGGGAAAGAGTAGTCCAAAAATGAAGAGTGTAAGAGGCATCCACCTCTCCCTGGGTTGGATGAGGGAGACAGGTTGAAAGAGCGGTGGTCGTCAGAGATGGGAAAGCCGGCAGAGGTTTGGTGTTCTCTCCAGTGTAGCCTAAGAGTGAAAGTAACAGCTCGTGTGACGTTTCTTTCCTTTCTGTTTTTTTAATTTCTGGTAAGGTGGTAATTTTATACAGACATTACCATTAACATAGATACATGACGCAATTTCATTGGATGGAGTGGTAGGTATCCTTGTAATACTGGAGTTATTTTCTTTATTAACAAACGAAAAAAAATGCCTTATATATATATATATATTAAACAACGAGCATGAGGGTTGATTGACGCGCTGCCGGATTACGGGGATCATGTCACAAACATTACCAAGTAAAACTTGACTTGGCCTGATCTCTTAATTTAATGCCCCAAAAAAGAGCCACCTCGAGCTGCCTCAAATTCAAAAATATCGAAACTTCATGCATCCCAAAAATTGGCAAATACAGGAACTCTACACAAAATCCAGGACAGAGGAACCGCAATAATCTTAGCCTATAGAAAACATCGTGAGCTGAAAATGCGGTCAGTCTTCTTCCCCTCATCATGACTTTGCCACTACTGCCTTTACTCTGCCTTGGCTCCGATTTATCCTTTGCTTCTGTCCACTTTCTCTATGCTCCTCCCCTCTTTCATGGGAATCCACATCTTCATATCTGATTGGTTTAATAATCAGCCCTTGTTTTTTCACCACCTGCATGGGATGCCTTCGGGATTAGAGAATAGTTGCGGCAAAATAATCGAGCATCCACGAGATATAGAGAAAGCATAACATATACAAATGCATTTTAGCCAGACTCGTCAAATTTTTCATAATACAAAGACCTTCCACATCCAAAAATGAACAATCAAAGTTAATCATAAGAATATAGGAATGTGGATTTGTGAGAAAATCACTCACTTCAGGCCGATTAAGAGCTCTGACAGCTGTTGCAGGATTGAATTCAGGCCCTATAGGCATGCGGATGCTCTGCTCAAAAACTTCCTTCGATGTGAAGGGGTAAGGCAGTGTTCCTGTAAGCAATTTTTCTGCCTGCAAAATCCAAACAGGGTACAGATTATTTAACTACCACAACAAATACCAAAATCTTTGGACCTACAAGGTAAACAGCACAAAAGGGCAACCCAAGCTCAAGCTAGCAAACAATCACTTTGATACAAGAACAGGAAAACAGTCTTTCATCTTCACAGCATTTCACAAACGATGATTTTTTTCCTAAACAAGTAGCATTTCAACTTAATCAATATTACAGTCTCAAAATAATACTCTCGTTCAATTGAAAGCTTCTTAGCCAGAACTTAAAGGACACTGGTTTTTATATTCATTATCACAATATGATTTTCAACACGAGACAGCAGAAAAAGATGCCTGGTGAATCATACAACAAACATCACTAACCTTTTTATCCAACTTCTCTGAGATGATAACATGTTTAAGATGTGCATCCTTCCTTTTCCTCAGAGCCTCATCCCTTTTTCTCTTTGCATTTTCATGCTCTTCCAAAACCCATGAAGGCAAACCTTTCTTTTTCTGTACCCGAGTCCATTGGCCCCAGCCAGGAAGTTGAACAGGTTTTTCAGGTTCAGGATTTTCCTCGTTCATAATTTCCTCTTTATCTTTGCTAAATTCTTCTTGCACATCATCCCCTGCAAAAGCTTCACGTATAAGCTCTGCTTGGGAAGGAAGCTTGTAAGATGATTTGTGCTCTGAAGACAAAATCCCATCCAGCATCTGTCCTTCACTATCCGCATCACTATCCTCCCCTACTTCCTTCAGGGTTCCAGAGAAGAGTAAAAATTGTAAGAAGCTGCCAATTATAAGAAGAAGAAAAAGAGTACAGCAGATGAGGTCATACCTCTAATTCTATATCTCGATTATGGGTAACAGGTTCAACAACTTTCCGAGACCTTTTGCCATTGGTGTCAACTTCATTTCGACTGCTGCTCATCTGCTAGTTATGTGCAGTTTATTCTCAGGTTACCCAATCCATCCATATGGAAGAACAGATACAAGTTTTAAAAAAGAAGGCAAACATTACCTTTTTCCATGTGTCTGAATGAAGCATAGAAACTTCATATGTCGTCTTGGGACCTAGGTCTTTAACAAGTTCAGAAATCTGCAAAGAATTATGTTTTTCAGGTTTGCAGCCTCAGCAAAAGAGATACAATTTCATTATAGGCTGGAAAGAAACCAAAATCCATTACCTTCAAAACAGAATCCCGAGGAGTGTTGGCATCTACATCAAGCAAAACAGAATTGACATCGATATTATTTTGCACATCATCTGTTCTGCCTAAACCAACATCAATGTCTTCTTCAGCGTCCAACTCAGCTTCACTATCACTGGAATAACTGCTTGATCTGATCTTATTTTTAGGTTCTATAACCTGCATTTTAGATGCACCAAACACCCTTCGACCACTCACACTGCCTGTTTTTGTAATTTCTGCCCCATCTGCATCCTCCAGCTGCATCAATGACGATTCAAACTCTTGAATAGCAAGCCTACCTTCTTCATCAGCTGCTTCCTTCTTTTTCTTCAATGCCCTTTTCTATACCAAAGCAAATTAAAAAGAAAAATAATGAGAAAAGATAGAAAATTTATTTAAAGGATCCATAGAAAAATCTTAGGGAAGAAGCAAATGACTGGAAGAGTATCATTTTCAAGCAAGGTGTCAAAGTTTCTCCCTGGGAAGAGAGGAGCAAGAGGGGAGGGGGTAGTAAGAAGGCAAGCATCAGTTTAAAGAAGAGAAGCATATAAAAAGCAGACATTACCATGAAAGGTAAAGACAGGACTCCCGAATCAGGCACTTCATCATCTTCTTCTAATACTCGTCTTGTCTTCTCTCTTGCTTGTGCTAGCAACTTAGGTGCCTTGTCCTCTTCTGAACCACCTGCATTTTCGCTATCTTCTTCATCGCTGCTGTCATCACTGCTGCTACTGTCCTTCATAGAGTTCATTTTCCTAGTCAAAAGAGCATGCTGATGGAGTTGTTCAGCCATAGCAGCTCGAGTACCTTCATCTTGGGCATCCAAACCACGCTTAACAATACGTTGTGCCCATTTCGATTGGTTTTTGTGCCTTAAGGTCATGCGTTCCTGCATCAAATGTACAAGGATAAGAGTGAGCATTTGAGTTTCATTAATTATCTTTAAAATTTTAGGGACATGAGGAATTTGTTTTTCAGAATGTTTTTGAAAACTATCGAAATTTGGATAGTTTTTTAATTATTTCAATGGTAACTATAAATTTTTTTATAGTTTCATTAATCATGATAAGAGTTTCAAGGACATAAACAGTTTGATTTTCCGAATGTATTTATTAAATATATAGAAAATGATCAATCACCTCTGCACGTTTGAACTCTTGCTTCATTGCCAGTTCTTTGGCTTCTTCTGCATCCATCGGCATTCCTACAGATCCTTTCAATCTTTCTTTCTTCAACAACCGATGGTATGTTTTTGATTTTATCTTCTTGACGCGTTTCATCTTCACCTCATGGCGGAAAAGAAGGCTCCGCATTTTTGCAATATGATTTCGACTGTTTACGTAATCTTCAAGGGATATCTTCCAAGCATCATGAAAAATATCAGTTTTGCAATAAAATAAAGAAAAACTGCAAATCATGCATCAATATGCATACAATTAAGCCTGATGAGACAAACAATTTTCAGGCACCCAGGCACCAAAACTATGACAACCGATTTCTCAAAGCTAAAAATTAAACAAAAATTGTCCAGATCACCCAACCCCTACTCTGAGCACCACCTCTTTTTTCCCCTACTGTTCTCATATGCAACTGTTATCTTGAGAATCTCTTTGCTGATCGAGAAAAAATACTCAACCAAATAAATAACATATTTAAAGTATTGGATGTTTGCTTTTAAAGACATAGAGAAGATCAACCTGAGTCAGAAACGTGTGAATAAAAAAATGGCAAGAAAACTGCAAAAATATGGGTAACAGAAAGAACACAGGAGCATAGGTGACCTGCATATAGAAAATATTAAGACACTAAATTGAATCAAGCAAAGAATATTTATGGCCTCCATACCTTATTTAATTCAAGAAGCCTTGAGCCATCTTCTTTATGAGCTGCCATAACCTTGTCATCATTAACTAATGAAGACATTTTCTTCTCAAACTCAGTTCTAGGCTCAAATTCGGACGCTATTGCCCCTACAGTTGAAAACCCTGAATCTGTATCTTTATCAAAAATAATGGTAGGTGCCTCCCTATTCCTCTTGACCAAAGGCTCCCATCTTGTAATATCTTTCTTTGATTGTTCATAAGCAGCGTTCCTTTCTAACCTGTCTCGATCCTCCTTGGGAAGTGGAGCTTGAAGAAGCTTTCCTTTTTTCTCCACATGACGAGTTATATTTCGAAGCTCTCTATAACCAGGTTTTCCTTGAATGCTTTCAAGAAGGTCTTCAATAGCAATGCGGCCATCACCATCCAGAACATCACGAGTAGGATTATATTCAGACTCTGGATATCCCTCGGATACAACAACTTTGTTTTTCTTCCGGCCTGGGAACAGCATAAGATTCGGGGCCATTCAAACCTCTAATTACTAAAACACAAAAGCAGCAGGCAGATATTTTATGAAGGCAAATATATGAGGTGAAAATAGTAATGCTGTAACCTTGACTAAGTTTATCTTCCAAATATACAACACAATAAGAATCCATAAATGGATGTAAAAACAAGACACCTACTCAAAAACAACTGGAACCCAAAAAATAATTACATGAGCATGAAGAATGTTTTCCTCTCAAATGGTATCCCCTATACATAATTCATGTCCGCATCTCTGAACATGTCTAGATGTAAAAGATGCTTACACACATTTCAGCTTCAAGTACCCTAACTTCATTGGTAAACAAGTAAGCATGCATTGTACATGAAAAGAATATCATGTACCCTACTAATCTTGAGAAATGGAAGTGATACCTTGAAAGGCCTGACTTGGCATTCCAGTGATTCCTTGCAACATCCTCAGATGCCGTTCATCATCTTCATCTTCAACATCATCACCAAGTTGATCTAGGTCTCCCTTTTTACCCTTATGGTCAGCAATCTTTTTTTCGCCACCATCAAAGTCATAATCGTCGTCATCCGATTCAACATTCTCATCCTACATTAATTGAAAAAATATTTGAGATACCATCTAAGAAAACCAATGTTGGTAGATAAAAAAAGCCATCATTTTAGCAAAATGAGTAGAGTTAAAAAAAAACAGTCAATCAGTATAGCAAATTCCGATGCCATCAAGAAATAGAACAACATCTAATAACACACGAAATCCACTCTTCTAAAGTAAAATCCAGCAGTCGTACTAGCTGTTAATTAAACAGAAAATAATTTTTAGACAAGCTATGCTATGAATAAATATATATATATATATAGGGAGAGAGAGCTAGAAACCTTAAAATCCTCAGATAACTTATACTCGTAATTCTCAACGGAATCGAAGCGGCGGTTCTTCTTTGATTCCTCTTCAGGCACTTCTTCCTCGTATTCATAAACGTCGCCGTTAATACCTTCATCTTCTTCACTGCAGGACTGGTCATTAGGGTTGATTCGATCGAGCTCTTTCCTAAGAGATTGAGGTAAGCGTGGACCGGTTCGCCTTTTCTCGTCCTCACTCTTGCCGTATTTTTTGCTGAATTTGGACTTTTTGGTAAATTTTTGTGGTCTATCATGTTTCTTACCGTCTCTCGATTTTCTCTTCTTCTCTATCATCTTCATGGCTTTGTATTTCCAAATGCTAGATTAGTTCGGGTAACAGCGGCGGTGCTTGTAAAATCTCCACTCAAAGTTATACACGCCTGCCTAGTTGGGAATTGGGATGGATGAAGAGACGCCGTTTTGTAGAGGAAGAAGGTTAGGTTTCTTAAGCGACAGAGGCTCCAAGGTTTTGGCCTTATGGGTTTTATATAAACTACGTCGTTTATCTCCTGGGCATGAGAAGGAATTGTCGAGTATATTCATTTATTGTACCGTAAAGGCACAAACATTTAACTAATCATCTTGTAATTAATCATGATTATTAAAAATAAGAAAGGTTCAATCAATTTTCAAATCAGAATGTATTTTTTCTATTCCATTGAAGAAAAACATGCTATTTAAGCTGTAAAAAATATAATTATTAAATTCGGACTGGTCCAGTGGATCAATCCAGAATCTGGTGAATAGACCGGTTCGGATAAGGTAAAAGACCGGGATGAGCAAAAACCCGGCAAAATCCAGTTGACCCGCCAGGTTGACCCATGACCCAGGTGACCCGGCAAAACCCGGTTGAGACTCGTTTTTCTTTTTTAAAATGTGTTTTTTCTCCTAGCCAGAGACTCCTTTTTTATATATATATTTTTTAGTTAGTTATTATTTTTTCAATATGGGATTTAAAGCACTTTAGTATATATATTTTATGTTCACAAGAAAAAAAGTTATGTTTTTTCAATTAGAAATAAAAAACATTTTTAATTTAAATACTTCAACTTAAAATGATAAAACATACTAACAAAGTATCTTTTCAATGTAAAATAAAAAATCTTTGGAAATAATCTTTAAAACTTTATTATTTATAACATCTATAACCTATATTCACATGAATTGTTTTTTTAATTTTTTCATATGAAATTTTAAAACTTCAATTTTTTTTTTAATTTTTTCAGATTGATTCCGGTGGACGCGGGTCAACTCGTGTAATCCGGGACCTGGCTCCTTGGCCAGGTTAACCCCGGATCGGGTTTGATAACAATGGTAAAAAGTCATTGCGAGTAATCATGAACTAAATCAAACTATTTATATCAATCGCTCTAAATTGAAGTTAATTTTTAATATAAAAGAAAAGAATATCAACATTATATAATATCATGGATTTTTTTTAATTGAAAAAAATAGATATGTTTATTCTTACTAAAATAAATTAAGAGAGTGTGTGTATGTGTGTGTGTGTATATATATATATAAATGAATTAATAAATAAATAAAAGGTTATTAATGCTAGTTAAATACTAAAATGAGAAGATAATCTTCTTAGTAAAAACAAAAGATCTTGTACATGTAAATATTTCAACCCAATTATCTTTTTTATTTTATACATTTTTATTTATTTTCTATTATAGGTTAATTCAAGTTAATAAGAACAAATAATTTTTATTTTTATAAATGCATCATAAAAATACAGCTTATTTATATGAAATATAAGAAAAACATTATAAATAAATTACAATAATCTCTTTGAAGCATTATGAAATAAAAAAACAAATTCAAATTATTTTTTTAAAATAGTTAAACTAAACTATTTAAAAAATAAAGAGAGAGAGAGGTTGTCATTAAATTTTAAATAAATAATAATAATGAAAAGTTAAGCTCTATTAGCCCTAACAGGTTAGGCATGCGCCTAGCTAAACTGAAAAGTCTAGTCGCTCTTGATTTATTACCGCTCTATCTTTTTTTAACGAACTATATATCATTTATTGAATAGACAACAAGTCTGGACAATTTCTGATCACCTTTAATAATTGAAAAATCAAGTTTCGAGTTTTCAAATCCTAAAAACTCATTCTTAACTTCTTTTCACTTTAAAAATACCTAAACAAAATCTCATAAGCCTAAATAAATTCATTCTTAACCCCAAAACAACCTCTAATCAATAGAAAAAACTTAAGAAACCATGATTTATTTTTCCATAATGGTTGAAAGGGCACATCACCTCCATTGAACTCCCCTTGCAATAGACAAACCCATTGAAACTAAAATTAACATTTTTTATTGCTAGAATATGGCTAATCAAACTCTTTCTCTCCTCTTAACCTTTTTCTTTGACCTTTTCTCTCCTTTCTTAGCGTTTAGAGACCAAAACATGAAGAAAAAAAAAATTAAGCTTGGAGATAAGATGTAAAATGCTAAAACAATAGGGACAAATAATACTTAAGAGACCAAAGTGAAGTTTTATACACCAAAATTAAAAAAAAAAGGCTTGTTTTCTTTGTTAAATTTGGTCCTTGTTCTTATAATTTTTTTTTAAATTGCAAACTAAAATTTTATTTTGCAATGTCGATCTTTAATTTATCAACGAAATATTTCTTAGCAATCATATGTTGTCGCTACCCGACATGAATACGAGACCTCTGAAATTAAAGGGAAAATAAAAAAAAATGGAGTTGTCACCTAGTTTTTAAGAAAACTAAGAATCCTGAAACATGAACTAGTTCTAAAAATTTGAGTAAGGGGTTTGTTGTGTTTAAAGAAAGATAAACATCACCCTTATTGCATCTTTTCTGAAGAAAATGTTACCTTAGTCATGTGTTTTTTCCGAAACTTGTTTTATGCATGCCATTAACTGTCTAATTTTTTTATAAGCTTACTCACAAGTCATTTATTATTGATCAATTTTTTCTAGCTAATGTTGGACCTTGAATCAAGAGTGCCGCAACTCAATAGTTTTTTTATATATCTTTTTTCAATTAAAATCAACATGTTGAGCCTATGTCAGTCTCTAAAACTAGGAGACTCATTAATCTAGTTGTTAAAACTAAGTTTAAAAATGCCATTGATTTGATGAAAAGTCACTGACACATTTTTGAACTCATTTTAGGGTTAAAAGCATCATACAAGATTTACGTTTGTCCCTAAAACTAGGCGACATGTCAACCTAAATATTAAAAACATGTTTAATAAAAATGTCGTCAATTTGACAAAAACTTGTCGATGTAATTTTTATTCTTCTTTTTTAAAAATATTCACATTGAAACTTGTCGATGTAATTTTTATTCTTCTTCTAAAAAAATATTTACATTGAAATTATATACTAAGACCATAAACGTGCAATATAAAATATTAAAAATGACATCAAATTCCAACAAAACAAATAAAAAAACAAAATTCACACCAAACATAACAATTCAAAAATAACATCCACACACAACTTAACAATTCAAAAACAACATTAATACACATTAATTTTCATATCGAGACCGAACCATTACGCCTTAGATAAACCTGTTGCAACTCAATCCTATTTTTCCACTCCAAATTTTTTCTTTTGATTTTCTCTCTATTTTATTTCACTCCATTTCCCCCCTAAAATT
>Ga0307515_10015260_pt1 | contig 14167 bp, 10 predicted proteins | sample 17_EM_MG_FD_194513 | JGI IMG/M metagenome (GOLD analysis project Ga0307515, IMG submission 194513) | Populus trichocarpa ectomycorrhiza microbial communities from riparian zone in the Pacific Northwest, United States - 17_EM | ecosystem: Host-associated > Plants > Roots > Unclassified | place...
CGACATGCAGCGCAAGCTGGTGCGCATCGACCTGAAAGACCGACAAGAGACCGAGGTGGCACACGGCGAGTTCGTCTCCGACTACGCCGTCTCGCCAGACGGCCAGTGGCTGGGCTTCACCGAACGTTTCCATGCCTACGTGGCGCCGCTGCCGCGCACCGGCAAGTCGGTGTCGGTGGGCCCGAAGATGGACGCGCTGCCGGTGCGCCAGCTCGACGTCAATGCCGGCCTGGCGATGCACTGGAGCGGCGACAGCAAGCAGCTGCATTTCTCGATCGGCGACGAGCTGTTCACCACCGCGGTGGCCGATGCCTTTGCCCCCGGCACCGAGAAGGCGCCCGGCTACAAGCCGCCCGAGAACGGGTTGAAGATCGGCTTCAACCAGAAGGCCGACAAACCGCAAGGCACGATCGCGCTGGTCGGCGCCCGCATCGCAACGATGAAGGGCCCGAACTTCGACGAGGTCATCGACAACGGCACCGTCGTGGTCGAAGGCAACCGCATCGTCGCTGTCGGGCCGGCCGCGCAGGTGCAGGTGCCGCCGCAAGCCAAGACCGTCGACGCGCGTGGCCAGACCATCATCCCCGGCCTGATCGATGTGCACTGGCACGGCCCGATGGGCGACTCGGAGCTGATCCCGCAGCAAAGCTGGATCAATTACGCCTCGCTCGCCTTTGGCCTGACGACCATCCACGATCCATCGAACCGCAACAGCGAGGTCTTCACCTCGTCCGAACTGCAGCGCGCCGGGCTGGTTGTCGGCCCGCGCATCTACTCGACCGGCACCATCCTCTACGGCGCCAAGGCCGGTGTGACGGCGGTCGTCAATAGCCTCGAAGATGCACTGACGCACCTGAAGCGCCAGAAGGCCGAGGGCGCGATCAGTGTCAAGAGCTACCAGCAACCACGTCGCGAGCAGCGCCAGCAGGTGCTGGAGGCTGCGCGCCAGACCGGCATGATGGTCGTGCCCGAAGGCGGCTCGATGTTCCAGCTCAACATGAGCATGATCGTCGACGGCCACACCGGCATCGAGCATGCGCTGCCGATCGCCGAGGTCTACGACGACGTCAAGCAGCTGTGGCCGCAGACCGGCGTGGGCTACACGCCGACGCTGAACGTGGCCTACGGCGGGCTCGACGGCGAGCACTACTGGTACGCCCGCACCGATGTGTGGAAGCACCCGCTGCTGAGCCGTTATGTGCCTCGCACCCTGCTTGAGGCACGCGCTGTGCGCCGCCCGACCGCGCCGGAAGAAGACTTCAACGTGCTGCGCGTGGCACGCACCGCGACCGAGCTGCAGCGCAAGGGTGTCAAGGTCAACATCGGCGCGCATGGCCAGCGCGAAGGCCTGGGCGCGCACTGGGAGATGTGGATGTTCGGCCTCGGTGGCATGAGCCCGCTCGAAGCCATCCGCACCGCCACGATCAACCCGGCGCACTACCTGGGGCTGGACCGCGACCTCGGCTCGATCGAGCCCGGCAAGCTGGCCGACCTGGTGGTGATCCGCGGCGACGTGCTGGCCGACATCCGCCAGAGCGACCAGATCAGCCACGTGATGCAGAACGGCCGGCTGTTCGAGATCCCGACGATGAACGAGGTCTGGCCACAGGCCCGGTCGCGCAAGCCGTTCTTCTTCGAAGGCAGTGCGGGCACGGGCATGCCTGTGGATCTGGACGCGTCGAGCCACAGCGAAGACTGACGATCAGCACGGCCTCGGCGGTTGCACGCCTTTTGCGTAGTCCGCCGGCGTCTTGCCCACCAGCTTGCGAAAGTCGACGATGAAGTGCGCCTGGTCGAAGTAGCCGAGGTCTTGCGCCAGCGCCGCCCATGACACCGGCTGGCCGGCCTGCACGCGGGCAATCGCCTCGTGCATCCGATACCGGTTGATGACCCACTTCGGGCCGATGCCCACACAGTCCTGGAACAGGCGCTGCAGCGAGCGCAGGGTCAGCCCGAACCGGGCAGCCAGCTCGTTCGCGGAACGCAGGTCCAGGTCGTCTGCGATGGTGTCAACGATGCGACCGGCCAGCAGCGAGCGATCATCAGCGGCCGGCAGACGAGCGCGCAGAAACGTCGACGCGAGTTCGGCTGCTTCATCGTCGCTGCCCGATTCGAGGACGCCATTCAACAAGTCGGCCTCGGCACCGAACAGCTCGCGGATCGGCATCGAGCGGTCGGCCAGGCTGGCCACGGGAGCGCCGAGCAAGGGGCGGAATGCCCCTGGCCGGAACTTGATGCCGAAGGCCATCGAGCGACCTTCGAGCACACGCGTCCAGCGCCCTGTATGCACGCCCCATGCGGCGGCTGAATCCGGCTCGATGACGATGTGCACGTTCGGGTGCGGCAGCGTCTCCTGCACTTGCGGCGGCAGGCCTGCGAGATCCCAGCACACGGTCCAAAAGTGTTCGACCCGATCGGCGAGGTCGGGCGGTGGTGCGACCCGCCCATGCGCGAAGCGGCTGGTGTCAAGCCGGTGCAGCACGCCGCGAACCTCGCGCGACAGCGGGCGTCGCGTTTTTCCAATCGTCGTCATCGGGTTCGTTGCTTCAATGCGCGTGTCGTCGCCTCACGCGACGCTGCAAAAGATGATGTCATGAAAGCCAAAACAACCTTCATCGTCGCCGCGTGGCTGGCGCTCGCCGCGAATGCCACCGCCGGCGCAACACCCACCCCATCACCCCCTTCGACCCAGGAGCCTCCCGTGACAGTGACAGCCCGCATCGCGGCCGGACCGTTCGAGGTCAAACTCACGCCGCAGGCGTTGAGCGGGGTGGCCGAAGGCAGCAACCTCGCGCGAATGGCACTCGACAAGCAGTTTCACGGCACGCTCGAGGCGTCGAGCACCGGCGAAATGCTCGCCTTTCGCAGCGCGATCGCCGGTTCGGCCGGCTACGTCGCGATGGAGACCGTGCGCGGCACGCTCGATGGGCTCAAGGGCAGCTTCGTGCTGCAACACAGTTCGACGCTGACCCGCGGCCAGCCGACCCAGTCGATCGACGTCGTACCGGATTCGGGCACCGATGCGCTCACCGGCCTGGCCGGCAGGATGGTCATCGACATCGCCGCCGGCGGCGCGCACAGCTATCGCTTCGAGTACACGCTGCCGGATTCCGCGCCCTGATCGGCCCGGGTGCTGTTCATGTCGTCGTCCGTTTCAAGACCCCCAAGGCCTCGGTCAGGAACTCGATCCAGTGGCTTTCGAAGCGGATGCCTGCCTTCAACACCAGGTAGTGAAGCTCGGCCTCACGGTCTCGCGGCGCATGCTCAGGGAAGTCTCGCGCCTCGATGCGGCGGTACAGCGCCAGCTTGTCCTGGTGCACGGCCAGACGGCGCTTGATCTGCTTGTCCAGCCCTGTCGGCCCCACCGCGGCTTCGGCGCGTAGCCTCACCATCAGCTCGTCGCGCAGCGCCGCGGGCTCGTCGTGCTGGGTGATCCAGCGCTTCAGTTCCTTGCGACCGCTGGGCAAGATGCGGTAGGCGCGCTTGCGCCCGCGCGTCGATTCTTCCGGCAGTGACTCGACGAAGCCGGCCTCTTCGAGCCGGGCCAGCTCGCGGTAGATCTGCTGGTGTGTTGCCTGCCAGAAAAAGCCGATCGACTTGTCGAAGCGCGCGGCCAGTTCGGAGCCAGCGCCCGGGCGTTCGGCCAGCGCGGTGAGCAATGCGTGCGGAAGTGACATGGGGCGAGGTTACTAGCGCGTCGGACCAGGGTTTGCCCTGATTCTGCCGTTTGTGCAACTGGTTGCATAGTCGTGACAACGTTTATGCAACTGGTTGCATTGAAGCCTCACGCACGACACCCATGAACCAATACCCTCACCTTCTTCGCCCGCTCGACCTCGGGTTCACCACGCTGAAGAACCGGGTCCTGATGGGCTCGATGCACGTCGGGCTCGAAGAGGCGCCGAACGGCTTCCAGCGCATGGCCGCGTTCTATGCCGAGCGGGCGCGCGGCGAGGTCGGCCTGATCGTCACCGGCGGCATCGCGCCGAACGAGCGCGGCCGCCCGATGCATGGCGGCGCGATGCTGACCAACGAAGACGAGGCCCAACGCCATCTGCCCATCACCCAGGCGGTGCACGCCGAGGGCGGCAAGATCGCGATGCAGATCCTGCATTTTGGCCGCTACTCCTACGATCCCAGGCTGGTGGCGCCGAGCGCGCTGCAAGCGCCGATCAACCCCTTCGTGCCGCACGCGCTGAGCGGCGACGAGGTCGAAGAGACCATCGCCGACTTCGTCAACTGCGCGGCGCTGGCCCAGCACGCCGGCTACGACGGCGTCGAGATCATGGGCTCCGAGGGTTACCTCATCAACGAGTTCATCGCCGCGCGCACCAACCACCGCGCCGACGAGTGGGGCGGCGCCTACGAAAACCGCATGCGCTTCCCGGTGGAGATCGTCCGCCGCGTGCGCGAGCGCGTGGGCCCCAACTTCATCCTCATCTACCGCCTGTCGATGCTCGACCTGGTCGAGGGCGGCTCGACGCTCGAAGAGGTGATCCAGCTCGCGCAGGCGATCGAACGCGCCGGCGCCACCATCATCAACACCGGCATCGGCTGGCACGAAGCGCGCATCCCGACCATCGCGACCAAGGTGCCGCGTGGTGCCTATGCCTGGGTCACGCAACGGCTGATGGGCCAGGTCGGCATCCCGCTGGTGGCCACCAACCGCATCAACACGCCCGAGATCGCTGAAGCGTTGCTGGCTGACGGCATGTGCGACATGGTCTCGATGGCGCGCCCGTTCCTGGCCGACGCCGAGTTCGTTCGCAAGGCGCGTGAGGGTCGTGCCGACGAGATCAACACCTGCATCGGCTGCAACCAGGCCTGCCTCGACCACACCTTCGCCGGCAAGATCACCTCATGCCTGGTCAACCCGCGCGCATGCCACGAGACTGAACTGGTCATCAAGCCCGCCGAAACACGCAAGCGCGTCGCCGTGATTGGTGCCGGGCCGGCGGGCCTCAGCTGCGCCGTGACAGCCGCCGAACGCGGCCACGCAGTGACGTTGATCGAATCCGGCTCCGAGATCGGCGGCCAGTTCAACATCGCCAAGCGCATCCCCGGCAAGGAAGAGTTCAACGAAACCTTGCGCTACTTCAGTCGCCAGATCGAGCTGAAGGGGGTCGAACTGAGGCTGAACACGCGCGCCACGGTCGAGACATTGGTCGAAGAAGGCTTCGACGAGATCGTGCTGGCCACCGGCATCGTGCCACGCCAGCCGCCCATCGAGGGCGTGGACCACCCGAAGGCGATCGGCTATCTGGACGTGCTGCGCGACGGCAAGGCGGTTGGCAAGCACGTGGCCATCGTCGGTGCCGGAGGCATCGGCTTCGACGTCGCCGAGTTCCTGACGCACAGCGGCGAAAGCGCGAGCCTGAACCCGTCGAAGTTCTTTGCCGAATGGGGCGTCGACCTGGGCTACACAGGCCCCGGCGGCCTGCGCCAAGCGCACCTGGAGGCACCGCCGCGCAAGGTCCACCTGCTGCAACGCAAGAAGTCCAAGGTCGGCGACCAGCTCGGCAAGACCACCGGCTGGATCCACCGCACGGCCTTGAAGGCCCGCGGCGTTGGCATGACCTCGTCGGTCAGCTACCAGCGCATCGACGACGCCGGCCTGCACGTCGCCATCGATGGCGTGGAGCAAACGTTGCCGGTGGACCACGTGGTCATCTGCGCGGGCCAGGAGCCGCAGCGCGAACTGCACGACCAGTTGCGGGCCGCAGGGCACAAAGTCCACCTGATTGGCGGCGCCCACGAGGCCACCGAGCTCGACGCCAAGCGCGCCATCGCCCAGGGCACCACCCTGGCGTCCATCCTCTGATGACCCGGAACAAGTTCAGGAGCCCACGATGATGCAAGCCCCCGCACACCTTCACCCCGCCGTGGCCAAATCGCTCGACGCGTGGCACACGCTGGTCGAGCGCAAGGACCTCGACGCCCTAGAAGCCATCGTCCACCCGGACGCGGTCTTCCGCTCGCCGATGGCGTTCAACCCCTATGGCCCGGCGCCGGCGCTGCTGCTGGCGCTGCGCACGGTGATCACGATCTTCCAGGACTTCACTTACCACCGCCAGTTCGCCAGCGCCGACGGCCTGAACGTGGTGCTGGAGTTCAGCGCAGTCGTCGACGACAAGCGGCTCAAGGGCATCGACATGATCCGCTTCGACGAGCAGGGCCGCATCGTCGACTTCGAAGTGATGATCCGCCCCCTCAACGCGCTGCAGGCGCTCGGCGCCGCAATGGGCGCCCGGCTCGGCCAGGTGCTGCCGGGGTTCAAGCAGAAGAGCTGATCGGCCAAGGTGGTCGTCAACCACTTTCGATAGTTGAAGGCGCGGCGTCACACGTCGGCACAGACCTCGACAGGGCTTCCCAAATCTTTTTGGGTACAGCCATGTCGCCATCCGTCTCGCTGAATCCGTGTACCCGTCTGACCGCTCATTCCAGCGGTCATTGGTCGCCAAGGGGCACGTAACTGCTCCACCCTTCAATTCTCGAGGACACCATCATGTTTGACGCTCTGAAGACCCTTCGCTCTGCCCATCACGCCAGCGCACTTGCCTTGGCGATCGGAGTACTGGCCCCGGCGGCGCACGCCGCGAACTTCTCGTTCTCGGCCGGCTTTCCCGGCAGCAACCCCGGCAACGGCATGTGGACCTATGTCGAGCGTGACGTCGCCTCGTTGGCGGAGAACAACCTGACGGCGCTGTCCATGACTGCCTATTCCGGCAACGGCTGTTCCCCGGCCTGCTGGACGCCGATTTGGCGAGACCTCACCCAGCGCAACACGGTTCCCGCTGTCTGGGCCAATAACACCAACGTCAACTGGCAGTCGTACGGCGGGTGTTGCCAACCGGTACCGATGCCGAAGAAGTGCCTCCACGTGCACCCGGGCAACTTGAAAGACCTGGTGGTGCAGTTCACCGTGCCGCCGAAACCGAACGGTGGCTCTTACACCATGGCGCACTTGAATGGCACCATCACCCACGAGGACTTCAACGGTGGCAACGGGGTGAACTGGTTAGTCCAGGTCAACCACGGTCTCCCACCGTTCAGCGGCTATCTGAACGCGAACTCCACGGTCTTCCCGGCCCAGGGTCTTTCGGTCAGCACCGGCGCACTCATCGACATCGTGGTCAATGCCAACAATGGCGACGAGTTCTTCGACAGCGCCTCTGTCTGCGGGTCCATCACCTTGACCTGACACCGCTGCCGACGCGCAAGCCCACGGCGCATTCGTGCCCGGCGGGCTTGCCTGCGACTGCGCACCCCGCTCAACACCTCAACGAAGACGCGGGGTCTGCGTCGCAAGCCCTCTCAGCCGGTCACTGGATCGGTCGATTGCCGGGCTGGGCTGTCCCTCGGTGCGAGGCAGTCGCAGCAGGCCGCAACCGAAGACCGGGTCGCGGCCGGGCTCACCCAGATCGCGCGCGCTGCCGCACAGCCGGGCAATTCGAGCACCGTTCGACGCCTGCCACAGGTTGCGGTCCGCATAAGCCAACGAGCCAGCGACCAGGGCGCTCGCGAACGACGTGCCACTGAGGTACTGGCCGCCACGCATGGGACCACTGTTCTGGTCGAGCGCGGTGCTCGGCACCCAGACATCCACCCCAGGTGCCGACAGGCTGATGTAGCCGCCACGGTTGGCCAGTGCATAGGCGTTCGCGTCGGCATCGATGGCGGTGACTGCCAGCACGCCGGGGTACGCTGCAGGAAAGACAGGGCCGGCATTCGGTCCGCTGTTTCCCGCGGCAGCCACCACCAGCACCGGGCGCTCGACGAGTCGGGCAAAAACTTCCTTGAGCACGTCGTCGCCAGGGCCACCCTGGCTGATATTGATGACGGTCACGCCCTGTTCGGCCAGCCAGTTGACGGCTCGGGTCATGATCGCGGTATTGCTTCTGGGCTGTCCATCGGCGATGCGCACGGTTCTGGCCCAGAATAATTCGACGCCCTGGGCCACACCGCTGAAGCCATTGGTCAGCGGCGCGCCGGCAATCAGCCGGGCAATGGCGGTGCCGTGTTCGGTGGAAGCGGGCACGTCGCCGACACCCAGCACGTCGTGCACTACCAACCGGCTGACACGCAGCGGCGTCCAGAGTTCGAACGCCGTATCGGCGACACCCAGCCTCATCGGCGTGGGGCTGGCGTCATCCGTTGGGCTCAGCCCCAGTTGCTTCAACGCAAACAGACGTGGCACGGGTGCCGCCGCAGCGGTGGACGAGTCGGCCAGCAATGAATTCCGGGTATTCAGATCCACCACCCAGCGTGGGTGGGTTTGGCGGAGTTGTTTCTTGATCTCCTGCGCACTGGGCGAGCGGCCCAGTTTGAACTGGCCCATGATGAGGCCCAGGGCATTCAGCTGATCGACCTGCACCGGCGCAAGCCCGTAGCGCTTCTGCATCCACCGCCGACCTACTCGGGCTTCTTCGGCGGTGTGCCACAGGATCAGCAATTCGCCGGGCTCGTGCTCGGGCGATTCCAAGGGCAGGTTGACGCTGAAACTCAAGCTGATGCCGCCAGTGGATTTGGCGGGTACAGCGGGTTCCCGGTCGTCTTTTTTCGCCAGTGCAGAGCTCACCATGGCCAGAGCGGCCAACCCGAAAAGCAGACGAACCCACCGGCTCGAACAGCCCTTGACCAGGACGAGTGCCATCTGCTGCCGACTCCCTCGAAGATCGTTCGGAGATGCCCACCGTGCGACGGCCGGCCAAGCATCGTGGCCGCATGGTGAGGGCAAACAGGGACTTTGACCAGCGGCAGGTGCCGCAGCAGCGCGCATGAAAGGTTTGAGAAACCGCGCGACTGGACGACACTGCGACCGGCGGCCGCTGCGGGCGCCCCACAAGGAATCCACCATGGGCGATGTCACGGTGTTGCTCGAGGCCGCCAGACAGGGCGAGGGCCTGGCCGTCGGTCGGATCTTCGAGTTGCTGTACCCGGAGTTGAAGCGCATCGCGCACGCCCGTCTGCGTTACCGCGACGATCGTCTGTTGATGGAGACCGGTGCGCTGATCAATGAGGCCTACCTGCGATTGCTCGGCAAGGATCGCCTGGCGGCCAATGACCGCGGCCATTTCCTCGCCTATGCCGCGCAGGTCATGCGCTCGGTGGTCGTCGACACCGTGCGGGAGCAACAGGCCGAGCGACGCGGAGGTGGTCCGCAGGCCTTCGTCACCCTGGACACGGGCGCCATCAACGCCGCGCTGCCACAAGGCGAGGATGAGATCCTGAGCGTCCACGCCGCGTTGGAAGACCTGGCCCGGATCGACCAGCGCGTCGTTCACGTGGTCGAGATGCGCTACTTCGTCGGCCTGTCGAACCAGGAGATTGCCGACAGCCTGGGCGTCACCAGCCGCACCGTCGAGCGCGACTGGGAAAAGGCCCGGACCTACCTCTACAACGTGCTGAAGCAGTCCTGACGGAACATGGGGCCTGATGTCATGTCGGTTTCACGCCGCGCACTCCGTCTACCCAGTTGACACCCCTATCAATGCCCTAACGTGAACATCGCGCCTGGCGACTGGCCTCGCCTGCTTCCGCTGCTCGATCAGGCGCTGGATGTGCCCAGCGCCCGGCGGGACGCCTGGCTGGCCGGGCTCGACCTGGCCGAACCACTCAAGGCTTCACTGCGCGCCTTGCTGCTGGAGCGCCACGCGATCGAGACGAACGACTTCCTCGGCGCGTTGCCCATCGTGGCCGACCGTGCCTCGGGCCCGGAGCGCTTGTTGGCCGGCACGCTCATCGGCCCGTGGCGGCTGTTGCGCGAGATCGGCCAAGGCGGCATGAGCACGGTCTGGCTGGCCGAGCGCGCCGATGCGCAGGTGCAGCGCCAGGTTGCACTGAAGCTGCCTCATGCCGGGCCGGGGCAAGAGCTGCTGGCGACGCGCCTGCTGCGCGAGCGCGACATTCTGGCCGCGCTGGAGCATCGCAACATCGCCCGTCTCTACGACGTGGGGGTCAACGACGTGGGAACGCCCTACCTGGTGATGGAGCATGTCCAGGGGTCCGACCTGCTCAGCTACGCCAATGCGCGCAGCTTGACGGTGGTCCAGCGCCTGGCCTTGTTCCAGCAGGTCCTGCGGGCGGTGCAGTACGCGCACAGCAAGCTGGTCCTTCACCGCGATCTGAAGCCCAGCAACATCCTGGTCAACGAGAGCGGTGATGTGAAGCTGCTCGACTTCGGGATCGCCAAAGTCCTGAAGGCCGACAGCACGGGTGCCGATCACACCGAACTCACCCGCGCCGCTGGCCACCAACTCACGCTGGCCTATGCCAGCCCGGAGCAACTGCTGGGCGAGTCGCTCGGAACGGCGAGTGATGTCTATTCGCTCGGCGTGGTGCTGTTCGAGTTGCTGACCGGCGAGCGCCCTTACACGGTGGCGCGCGACAGCCGAGGCGCGCTGGAGGATGCAGTGCTCAACGCTGAGCCGCGCCGCCCCAGCCAGGTGTGGCCGAACGGCCGATCGGCCGCCGCATTCGCCGCCAGCGCCAAGGGGGTCCAGCGGTCATTGACGGGCGACCTGGACGTGATCGTGCTCAAGGCATTGCAGAAGACACCCACCCGGCGCTACCCCACGGTCGACGCGATGGCGCTGGACCTGCGGCGTCATGTGGCCGGCGAGCCGATCCTCGCCCAGGCCAGCAGCCGGTGGGTGCGGCTGCGCAAGTTCACCGTGCGCCATGCGGCGGCTGTGAGTGCGGGCGTGGCCGTCTTCGCTGCGTTGTCCATCGGGTTGGGTGCCGCCATTTGGCAAGGCCAGAAGGCCCGAGACGAAGCCACCCGGGCCACCGCCATCAAGAACTTCCTCGTCACGCTGCTGCGCGGTAATGACCTGGATCGAGACCAAGACCGAGACCGGGACGACGAGCAGGCCAAGCGGCAGATCACCCTGCAGACGGTGCTGGAGCAAAGCGCCACCGAACTGGCCACGGGCCTCGCGGGGCAGCCCGAAGTTAGAGACGAACTGCAAGGTCTGATCGCCGAGTTACTGGACAACCTCGGTCTGCTCGAAGCATCGATTCCGCTGCGCCAGCGGCACGCGCAGGACCTGGCAGCACGCCATGCGCCTGTGCCGGCCCAGGTTCGCGCCCTTCGCGATCTGGCCGAAAGCCAGGCCAGCCAGCTCAAGGAGGCTCGCGCCACGCTGGAGGTGGCCTGGTCCATGTGCCAGACGGCCCTCTCGCAAGCCCCATCGCCCGAGTGCCAGTTGGCGCGCCTCGAACTCGGCCGAAGCCTGCTCACCAGTGGAGACTTTGAGCACGGCCAGGCGCATGTCGAGGCGGCCGCCTCGGCGTTGCTGGCGACCCCCGCGCTGTCGCTCGATCGCGCGATCGCGGCGCGCGCGCTGGGTGAGCTGCGCACGCTGCAGAACCGCTTCGACGAGGCGAACGCCTTGCAGCAGCGAGCGTTTGCAGATTTCGAAGCCGTGTGGGGGCCGCGGTCGACGCGCCTCGCGATGGAATTGCGGCTCAGCGCCAACCAGCTCGCGCTGCAAAAGCGGTTTGCCGACGCCATCCAGGTCTACGACAAGGCTTGGCGGATTCGCGTCCAAGCGGCAGGGCCGGAAGCAATCGACAGCGCCAAGCTCGAACTCGACATGGGGCGCCTGCAGTCCCGCGTCGGTCAGGACGCGCAAGGCGACCAGCACATCCTGCACGCCAGCAGCGTCCTGCTGGACAGCCAGGGGCCGGAGCGCGCGCGCCTCGTGTTCAACGCCCGCCGCGTTCGTGCCGAGCTCTACCTCTACAGCGGCCGACTGAGCTTGGCCGGCCCCGCATTGGATCAGCTGGATGCAGCAACGCAGGACTACCCGCTCAATGCCAGCGAAGCACATGACCGCGACGTTCTCCGCTCGCTCTACCTGACGCGCATCGGCCAGTTCCCTGCTGCGCAGTTGCTGCTGGAGCGTCGTCGCGATCTCACCCGCCAGCAGCAAGGCCCCGAAGCCGACGATTTGCCGCAACTGGACAGGCGGCGGATCGACACGCTGGTGGCCGCGGGCCAGCTGGAGGCTGCTGAAGCCATTGCCCACGCCCAAGGTCAGGCTGTGCCCGATGAGGTGCTGCTGGCGCGCGGTGACTTCGACGCCGCATGGCCGGGCGTGCAGGCACGCTACGCGCAGATGCAGAGCCGGCCGCGTGCCGACCAGTATCTGCTCAGTGTGGTGAAGACTGGTGAGTTGATGGGCATCGCGCTGGCGGGCCGAGGTCAGCACCGGGAAGCGCTGCCGTACTTCGAACAGGCGATTGCCGCTCTCGCCTTCGGCTACGCGCACAACCCTGCCCTGGCGGCCCTGCGAGCCAAGCTGGCCAGTGCACTGATCGCCTTGCACGCCCATGACGCTGCACGCGCCCAACTGGCCTTGGCCGAGGCCGGGTTGCGTGCCGAGCCGCTGGCCGGGCCGCAGTTCCGGCAACCCGTGCAGGCTGCCCAACAGCAGTTGGCCAAGGCCCTCAAGAAAGTTTGAACCGGTTCTGAGCGGGCTTCGACTCAGTGGCAACCAGGGCCGAAACCCTGGCCCCTGAAACCCTCGAAAGCCTCACATGACCTCCCAACGCAGTTCCCATTCGAGCCGCCCGACTGTTCAACGCACCGCCCACGCGGCAGGCGCCTCGCCCAGCCCAACGCACCGGGGTCACAAGCCCGCGGCAAGCCGCAAGCCGGCGTACCCGGTGATGAAGTCCGAGCCCATCAAGGACCCGCCCCCGCCCAAGTAAGGTGGAGACCACTCGCCCGTCGGCCGGTCGCTGCACCCGCAGCGGCCAGCTGGCGAAGCGGGTGGGTTCAACGATGCTCACGGTGGGTGTGCCGGTGCCCATCATCGGTACCGCTGGTGACCTTGCCGTGGTGCAATGGTCCTCATGACCGACGACGACCACCGTCACTGGTTGCGCCTGATCGCCCGCCGCGACGCCAGCAGCGAGGCGGCCATGGCGCAGTTCTATCGTTCGCTGTCGGGCGCCACCTTCGCCTTCGTGCAGCAACGGCTTGACAACTCGCATGACGCCGAAGCGGTGGTCGTGGAGACCATGTACGAGGTCTGGCGCGTGGCCGGCCAGTTCAACGGCGGCTCGCAGGTCAAGACCTGGTTGCTGGGCATCGCGCGGCACAAGCTGCTGGACTCTCTACGCAAGCGCGGCCTGAATCGACACGACGACATCGACGACCACGCCGACGCGCTGGTGGATGACAGCGCGAGCGTTTTCGACCAACTGGCCGACCAGCAACAGGCCGCATGGGTGGCACAGTGCATGGCGCGTCTGGGCGACGAGCACCGCGAGAGCCTGCACCTGTTGTTCTACGAAGGCATGAGCGTGGCAGAGATTGCCGCGGTGACGGGCGTCCCTGACGGCACCGTGAAGACGCGCGTCTTCCATGCGAAGAAGAAGATCAAGGCCTGCCTGGCCCGTTGGCTCCAGGCCACCGGCGAAGTCATCAAGGGAGCATTGACGGATGGCCCAGCCCCCATGAACCCGGATCCCACCCATGGCTGACACACCGAACGCTCCCGTGCCCGAGCCTTTGCCGGACGACGTGCAGCGCGCGCGCGAACGCGCTGAATCGCTGTTGCCGTGGGCGGCCGCTGGTACGCTGAGCGCCGAGGATCAGGCTTGGCTCGACGGCTGGCTTGCCACCACCGAAGCGATGCACCCTGACCTCGTGCGGTCGCTGCGTGCCGAACTCGCCTGGTTGAAACGCACTGCACGCGACGTGCGCCAGAACGTGGCCCTGCCAGACCCCGAGCAGGGCCTGGACAAGCTGCTCGGCCGCATCTCCGACGACAAGGCCGCAGCGCGGCAGGTACCCTGCTCACCGCGAACTACTGGCGCCGGCGGCCTGTGGAGCCGCTTGCGGGCGTGGGCCAACGACCATGGTCCGCAGCTGGCCGGTGCTTGCCTCGTGCTGGTGATCGCCCAGGCCACTACGCTGGCGCTGCTGGACCACAGCGGGTCCGAACTCAGCCCGCTGGGTGGAGGATCCGAGGTGGTCGACGTGAAAGACACCGTGCTGCTGAAAGTGGCCTTCAAGTCGAAGGCCACCGAGGGTGACATCCGCCAGGTGCTGCAAACCGCCAAGGCGAGGATCGTTGACGGCCCCAGTGCCTTGGGGCTGTATCTGCTGCGGGTGAAGTCGGAAGACTTGGACGCCGCGATCCAGCTGCTGAGT
>Ga0307515_10015261_pt1 | contig 14165 bp, 11 predicted proteins | sample 17_EM_MG_FD_194513 | JGI IMG/M metagenome (GOLD analysis project Ga0307515, IMG submission 194513) | Populus trichocarpa ectomycorrhiza microbial communities from riparian zone in the Pacific Northwest, United States - 17_EM | ecosystem: Host-associated > Plants > Roots > Unclassified | place...
GGATGTTGTACTAAACTCTCAACATTCCCACAATTACAAGTCAACCAATGAATAGAGGCTCAGCTGCCGTCGCGCCTCCCTCCAAATCGACCGCCTCCAAGTACTCCTCCAATCTCGCTCGATCATAGCCTGCAAGTGCATCTCCAAACTCGCTCAGTCACAGTCTCAGAGTGCATCTCCAAACTCGATCGATCACGGACTCCAAGTGCATCTTCTGAGCCCTCTCGATCTCGGCCTCCCAGTGCACCTCCAAACTCGCTTGATTGCGGCTTCTAAGTGTATCCCCAGAATCGCTCAATTACGGTCTGCAAGGTCGCACCATCATGGCCTCCAAGTGCATCTCCAAACTCGCACAATCCCGGCCGCCAAGTGCATCTCTGAGTTCATTCGATCTCCGTCTCCAAGTGCATCTCAAACACGCTTGATCAAGTACATTTTCAAGGAGCGACGGCAGTTGTAGAGTGATACCGGGGTAACGGATGTGGACAGAGTGACTGGGAGTATATTTTCGGCAGACCCCGGAGTAGATAGACATCATCTCATTTCCATCTCCTCTTATCATACAATGAAAATTCACACTCTATCTTTCCCGACTTTTTGTCTCACTCACTCTGTCCGAGAATTTGTGGATCCTCACAGCCGGGAAGTATCATATCTTCTCTCCTTCCTATGCTCCTCGAGCTTAATGTAGAAGGAACGCGAGGAAAGATTATTGTATCGTCACCCATTGCATCGCAATCCCGATGCGAGTGTGTACCCAATGAACCCATTCCGACGTATGGTCACAGTTGGCCCCAACGCCAGACTGTTTGTTTAAAATAAGAGACTGACAGCGCGAGAAGAAACGGCGAAACAACAATCGGAGGTCCATATGCAACGCGACAAGTGGTATTGAAGCCGGGCTCGGAGTCATCCGCCTCCGGGGTGTCTCTGACGTCTCTGACGGAGCGCCTCCACTCCGACGCAGCCATTCCGCCTGGACCGAAATGTTTTTTGCTGATGAAGCTGCAGGCATTGAAGATGATCAAGGAGAAGCATTCAAACAAGCTGTAACATGATCCGTTGTATATGTTAGTACATACAGTTGTATCAACACCATGGAGGACAATGGGAATGGATTTGAGAGATGTGATGACATGAGTTGATTTACGGTTTAGCGTAGTTGAGCCATATGCTGTTTAGTTTTGGTATTCTTGTCAATTCTACTTAGGAAAGGCAGTGCTGGTTAGGTCAATAGACAGTGCTAAAATTGTGGCTATTATACAACTAATGTGCTGGCGGGTAATTAATTTTCTGAATACAACTGCGTACCTGCTCTGTGTGCAATGCTCCCTGCTGTTGGGTGATATCCCAAATAACAATATGCTGCAATCCAAAAAAGATAAGATAAACACAAGTTGCAAGGCAAGACATATAATGAATGCAAAACTATAAACCCAATGGAAAAACATTACCAAAATGTAAATATATAAACAAAATGTAAAAACATATACAAAATATCAAAATACAAAAGACATGCAAAGCCTTAGATTGCCTTTCAGTTCTTTCACATATCCGTCGTCCTCTCCCCCTCCATATATCCCATTGTTTTGCAGCAACCACATGCCAGCAATAACTTATGGTAAAGCGGAGTATTAAGTCGAACAATTGCCTTATATGTTACATATTCAACCACAGCAATTTGTATCTAAGCTACAGTAAACAACTCAGAACCTTCATTCACTGCTTGGTGCAAGATGTGTATGACAATGTTCACCACCATTTTCATATAGTGTGACATGATGTTCATTTTATTATGCAACATTCTATTGCAGTCTGGGAATGGGCCAAGCCAATCAAGAAAGCGCCTCACAGAATATATGTCATCGTTGGTGCTATTATTGAAATTTCATTTGTTGCAGTACTGAAGGACCAGCAGGTTATGATAATTCTTATCCTTCAGATCAGGATAGATATCCTTCGTACAGTAGACCTGGACTGCTTTTGGTGCTGTTAGCATTGCAGTCTACATCGGGTGGATGGCAGCTTCTTTGACCATGGCAGGTGTGACATTGGTGTCAGTAGTGGTAATGGTCTATTGGGTAGCAGGGTCATCATGAATGACGGTACTGGATTTTTCTTCAGGTTTATCTTAGGCCTAATGTATCAACCTGACTTCAACATTTCATTGATCGTCTTGCTTTCAATTCCGTGGGTTGGTGGGGTTGGTGGAGGAAGTATCATGTTCTATTCGGCGGATAGAGGTGGTGTCAGTGTCACATAGTTTGGAGGCAGTACAGCTGGTGAAATTATATAAAGTTGATTGTTATAATTGAAGTTATCTGTGCAATGGTAATAACTAAGTGGATTATATAATCCCTGGTCACATTTCAAGCATATAGCATCCTCGTTAATTTCTTTGTCTAGCAGAAGGAACATATGATCTAACAATCTTTTCCCTTTCTGGAAGAATCCAGATGAACACCACATGTTAGTCTTGAACTTCTGGCTTAGCTTGACCAGACAGTTAAAATGAGCACTGTTGAGGCATCTCATGTGCAATCTCTGGTAGACTGGATGTTTCGGCTGGCAATCACTGGCAACTGCATCCACTTCTTACTCTTGTTGAAATCACCTATCAATTCCTGCAGTTCAGAATAGTACTGTTAGAGGTCTCCCATCTTCTTTATTGTGTATGACTTGCTCTTTCGGACTATGTGGTGCTGTTTAATTATCTCTTTCACTTTGCCAGAGCTATCAAGGGCCTTCAGTTTGCTATTGTACTATATGTATTTCAACGTCACCTACTCTAGGTTTCATGGCACAAAATTCAATACAAATTGGCCATGCACATTTGCATTATCAGGAATGTTACAAAAAATGTAATACAATTTGAACATATTGTTCGCTTGGCAATTGTAGGTAGGCTTCTGAGTGGCAATCTCCACAGCTTATTCAAATAATTCAATAGGTCTATTGAAATTGTTATCCTTGCTGAGTTGAGAAAACTCTTTGATTAAATAGGATACAAGAGACAGATTGCTTAGGCCAGTAGAGATATCAGAGAAGGTAGCATCTGTAGTAACAGCAGTGGTGGTGGTTGTGGGGGTGGTGTATGTGGTGGTAGTGGGTGCAGTGGTACTGGTTACAGTGGTGGTGGTTGAGGTGGTGGTGGTTGAGGTGGTAGTGGTGGTGGTGGTGGTGGTGGTAGTGGTGGTGGGATTGGTTGCAGTGGGGTTGGTGATTAGGGTGGTAGTGGTTGCGGTGGGAGCAGATGTGGTGGTGATGGTGATGGTGGTGGTTGCAGTGGTGGTGGTTGTAATGTTGGTGTTGGTAGTTGTAGTTGCGGTGGTGGTGGTTGTAGTTGTAGTGGCAGTGGTGTTAGTAGCTGTGCTGGTGCTGGCTGCTGTCATGGTAGCTGTGGTGGGGGTGGGGGGGGGGGTGGTGGTGGTGGTGGTGGTGGTGGCTGTGGAGATTCAAGAATTATAGCAGCCATGGTAGTAAATAAGATCCTTTGGAAATCCATCATATCACTGAGTGTTCCTGCAATGACAATATGTATACTACATATAATCATCATAATTGGTGTTTGCTAATCATTGTGACCTTGCTATTTGGAACAGTTCGTGGTGTGCAAGGAAACGGGAATGGTACAGTATGGTGTCAGTCATTATATAGAAATGGAGCAGTGATCCCTTGGTTGATACCTGGAGGGTTATCGTGTACCAATATCCTCTTTATCAAGTCCTGGTGTCGTTTACAATGTCTGGACAGTACTCTTTGTACTTCTCTTCTGGACAATTGGGTAACTTTCTCTCCTTGTATCCTAATAGTGCTCAGGAGTTGGGAATATCGTACATATCAGTCATATTCCTGCTGGTGAATATTCTCCCCACCTCTGCAAATATCATCAGCTGTCTTATTTTGAGGTTACTTGAGGGTTGGGGGAGAATGGTCAGAATATTAAGTATAATATGGGTACAATTGAGCCAACAGGGACATTTCTTTCCACTCCATCTCGAATATCCACTCAATTGTATGGCTTTGACTCATTCAGCATCTCACTCTGGTCTTTAGTTCCCTCTGATTTTGTATCGGTCTATGCCATGAAATACCTCCCATCTCACATCTTCTTCCCCTAGTCTTTTCACATTATTGTTTGGATCAATGGTTGACTGGTACCAGATGTGAAATGTTCCATTTATGCAGCAACTCTTTACACCCCACCACATCCTCCACTCATAACCATAATCATTTCTCCCTGTCTTCCAATATAATTAAAAGCATCAACCATCCTTCAATTCATTTCCAGCCAGCTTTTGCTTCAACCACAAATGCCTTGTTATTCTATAATTTCTCCATCTGTGAGATGGTAGACATACATATAGTTTGAGCACCATTGTTGCCTGGATTGGAATAGTTGAATGTTGTTCCCTGTCCATGGTACTCAATCTGCCAATTGACCTAAACTCACTGACTGTCTCTTCAAGTCTAGTTGACATGTACACAAGTACTAAGGTGCATGCAACACTACAGTGCTCAACTTTATGCCAACCCATGTAACAACTATACACAAATCTGTCCAACCACTCCTGTATGGCAGTTTCATGACAATTTTTCATCAACTAAGGAGAAAATCAAGATAGAGCTTGCAGTAACCTCCACCCAAAAGATCAACTGTGACAGCAGCTATTCGTAAGTAACTAACGATACCTTGAGCCCCTCCGAAATGACAGTCTTTTTGCTCGATGCCTCCTGCCTGCAATGTTCAATCTAGGCACTTTACATCCAGTTATAATCGTTCTCCCATCTGGCATACTGTACCCACCAGACATCGTCCACCTCAACCTGAATGTCCACCTCGATCTGAACCTCAATCACAACTGAGCATTGTCCACTGTCTCGCTGAGACATGTGGTATACATTGATCCTGCAACAATCGACAGTGACAATCTGTGATTCTTAGTCGGGCAGCCACAATTGTGACAGCGATCTGTGTTCTCCTTCGACATATATGACCACTCTCACAACCACTACATATTGACAGCCCCCAGGCAACTGCAATCTCAGCCATACATCTCAATGGCTGATGTCTTTACTTGCTACTTCTCCTGTGAAATTTTGAGTCTCCCACTCTCCTCTTCAGATATACTTCATGTAATGTTCTAACTGTTGCCGAATTCCGCAAATTATACAGGCTACAGCCTCATCTAAGTCCCAGCTCTCCTTTACTGGGAACTCTCCTCCAGCAGTTGATATTCAACATTTCACACTATGTATTGATTTTATTGTTGCAACTATTGCTATCTCTGTCAATTCTGAACACTTCATTGGTGCGGTGCTAGTATAATACTTTGTAATTTACCCTGTCTCATGGCATCTGTAGCATTCCTGAGTATCTTTCCAATTAGTGAGGCCACGAGGCACATGTATCTGATTGTCTGAATAGCCACTTTTCACTCAGTGCTGCTACGATGTATTTTCTGGAACCTCCAAGTCTGCTTTTATATACCACTCTGTATCCGCAATGTTGAGGACATGACAGTGACCTTCCAATTGTCTTTTTCCTATGAACACACTTCACATACTTTAACTTCAGGATAATCTCCTTCTGATAGTCAGCCAGTGTGTGAATTTTGTGGTACATCAACCTGCTAAAACACCTCCAAAAATCATTTTTTGGTATACCCTTCCTCAGTCAAGTGAGACTAACTTCAACAGATGCACTCTGTTTGTCAAGTGGTGGTCAATATAGTCACAGAGAAGTATTTCCACATGCTCAACAATCAACTCTCATTACACCTTACTTCTTACCCCAGCTGTTACATCTCTCCCATACTGAGTGAGAGATTCCAATAACTCTGACATTCAATACCTGGTTTCAATTGTGCAAGTGGAGTTAGACCACCACTACCATCACCTTGTTCAATGGTGACAACTTTCCTTAATGAGTAACCAAAATTGGTCTAATGTTCAAGCAGAAGCTTGTATAAGGTATAATTAATGGATACAATCACAAGCAGCAGGAGCCCACTGCAAACATGACTGCCACCGACAAAGCAACGTTGAAATCCTGGATAAATCACAACAGTAATGCTAGATTGACAATCCTGCAGGGCACAGAGTCGATGATTGTAGCACAATACAGTCCTGTATAATGTGAAGACACATTAGGAGAGACTCACCTCAGGGTACAGGTCAAAGTTGAAGCTGATTACAATGGAGTATATTGACAGCCATTGTGTCAACAAGCTATAGGATGTCAGTAATGTGGACAACTACATGGCACTATTCAATTAGAGAATAAATCATTGCGATCTCAGCGAAGTGGTATCGGGCACAGCCCCTGATGCTGCTCGCACACTTTCGACAAAGACCATCTCCAAGATCAGCGAGCAGTTCTCCTTCCGCAACCCCTGTTGAGGGATTCCAAGACACAATATGTCAATAGCATTTTTTGAACTGATGTTTGACACGAATGGTACAATAACTTCCAATTCTAATTGGATTGTCTCCATGCAGTTGGATGTTAAACCTGCAATCACAATCGAGTATGGGCTCACCGCAGAAGCTCTGCATGTTTGCATTAGACAAGTCGCTAAGGCAGTAAAGATTGCAATGGTCCAAAATGGGATACCAGAGATAATATGAATGATATGAAAAAGAATGATCTGTGGAAGTGCTATCATTGCCAAAGGAGAGGGCATCTCACTGAGAAGCATATCAGCAAGCTCTATGGCCATCCTCCAAATGCTGCTGAGACTGCAGCAAACCTGACAACTAAGGTACCGGTGATACAGACACCCAACAGTTTAATAGTGATATATTTGGGGCAGATGGGATCAATTGCGTCAGCTAGTGATTTGTTTCTTGACAATTGAAGGACCATTCATATCTCTTGCCATTGATCAGTATTTGTTAGTTATAATTAATATTCTCCAACTACCAACAACCTGAAAGAATAATGTGTGGTTAAACCATTTACATCCAGAGAGGGAGGTATCAGGTTGATTTGCCAACTGCCAGATCGAAATACTGAAATGATCATACATCAAAAAGTTGTGCATTTGCTCGAATTGTTCAATCACATCTCACACACTCAGCCTATGGACAACAATATCAAAGTTGAACCCATGAATCACCAAGGTGTTAACCACTTCACTCATTATGGCAAATTGATTGCCACAACACCTTATGTCTGTGGGCTGTTTTTTGTAGATTGAGCTTTGGGATCAACTGAATACACTGATATTCACAATTACAGCAGCTGGCTGGCACTTAAGCATACTGGGCATGCATCTTCACATGAAGCAGGGAAGTGGATGTTATTGCATCATTACTTCGCAAACATTTGTCTTAAGGTGTTGCACATTTGACTCACAATCACCAATACTGTGAGAATGGAAAGGAATTGTCATCATGTAACCTGCATCAACTGTAAGCTCTCTTGAAATCCCTATACTCCAAGTATGATTTTGCTTACCACTGAACCTCTATGGCATGCATATTGAAGAAAATCTGATCCACTGCCATTGGCGATCAGAAGAGGTTGATGAGTTCATCTCAGTGCGGACAATACCACTTGCGATATTGACGTGTCAATGTCCAATTCCAAGGCAAAAGGATTGGAGCAATTCTAATGATGGTAGACACTAAGAGAGAAAGAAACAGGTTACCAAGTGGTGGAGCCGATAACAGATGGAGGTGGTAAATATACCGTGAACATGATTGCCGAATGACTACAATCAGAGTAGACGAAAAGAACTGACTATATCACACCGTTTCAAGGCAACCAGTGTTGTCAAATGCCCAAAGCACATACTAATGGAGACAGTAAATGTGTGCTGAACCATACTATATAATCCAAGAAGTACTGGATAATTGAAGACTCAATTATAGGAAATCACATGAGCTGTACTTCAACAAGCTTGCTCATTGGCCACATTGAGTATGAGGCCTGACATACGAGAAAGCCCTCTATGAAGCATCTGTGTGGGTTGATATCTTTGGCTTTCATGTGCCTTTGGTAAGAGACCCCAAAAATAATCAATTATAGTGTGATATTGAAAATGTTGGTTAGGTACAGCATTTTGAATAACCAGTAATTGGTATACAATTCTTTCACCAATACACTTCACTGCTCCCAAGATGTGCTATTCATAGAATGAAAAGCTTCTACAGCATTGAAAACTGCGGAAGAATCAATCTTAAAACAGTACATCTACCAAGGTTTCATTAGGAAAACCAAACTAATTGAAACAAGACCAACTAAACTTCCAAATAGAGAAGTCATTATACAAAAAATCTCCTCCAGAGCATCTGGTGACAATAAAGATGTCACAGGGATTTGCCAACCTTGATTTGACCAATGACAATGCATTGAACATGCTATCTGAGAGAAGTTATGAAGGGGGTACTGAAAATTTCACAGAGACTGTGCGATTGACTCTTGAAGATTAGGAATTTGAGTATATAATTCTTATTGACACTACATCTGCCACCTCCAATCACAATTAGGAGAATCGGTTTAACAATAATAAATCATCCAGAGCAGCAATCTACACTCTACTGTCAGTGACATGGGATATTGTGATGCATACAGAGTTTGGTGCAATTGGTGAGGATAAAATCTTTGCATAGTGCCTAGAGCTTTCATAAAGGAGAGCAGCATTTCCAAGTCACTGGGAATATAGGATCTACTGCAATGAAGGTGGTAAATTCCAACAGATCAAGGATTGGGTAATCTGCAGATGACGATACCTAATTGACGGCATCAACAACAAGGTATCATGTACACAGCGTGTGTGATGGGGCCCAGGTTACGTTGTACTTAGGAATACCGTGATGTATGATCTTGAGATACATTTAATGTACCTATGTGTTGCTTTTATTGTACATCAACTTGCAGTTGCAGATATATAACTACCCACGAAATGGATATTATCACTTACTTCACCCTGAGAGCCTATACAACAATTCAAGATTGTCACTGACTTTGCACAAGATGGTACTGCATTTGTGGTGCTAACTTTGTAGCCAAAGGAAGTTAGCGCACAATTGTAATAGCTTGTTTACAACCTTTGTAACATCAACTTGATTGATGGATTCCCATGTCAACAGCAGGCTTTTCAAGCTGCAACATATCAATCAAGATATAGACAATTCAACAGTCACTATGTATTCCATGAATCCCCTTGTGATTGCTAACATTTGCATGCATCGGCACGGATAGGATCAGATCAATATAATACGGATGAATAGCCTTGGAAGTGTGTCATTGTATTTCAGAATAAATGTCAAATGTAATTGGGAGAATCAGCAGCTTGAAATTCTTCAGCACAGCAACATTGGGATTATCTTGGTGAATTGCAGTGTAAATAAGTCAAGACCAAGTGATGCCAATGGCAACAATGCTACACAGGCACGACTGTGATGAAATTCATGTGATTAAACTACTTACAAATGACTAGTCGGAAGGCTTCAGGTGTAGAATGGTTGCCATTCTGCCTGATATCCCACATGACATGGGTATTCTCAGCCAGTACAATGCCAATCTAATCGAAGAACATATGGGAAATATAAATCGAGCCTTGCGGTAACTCAACGGTGCAAGTTACTGCCAAATGCATGTTGGAGGAGCGAATACACTTGAAGGAGATAGTGCACTCAGATATTACATCAATTCAAACTGTGCTGAATACACCTATGGCAATAAATTGTCAAGTTGTATGGTCTTCACCATTGGAGGAGCATTCAACTGGAGATTAAGAATGCAACAGTCAACTGCACAGTCCACAACTGGTACTCAATACTATGCTTTTGGTATAGCATATACCAGACTGATGCAGATATGTCATCTCTCCAAACAGCACAGCATCCCAACTTTGCCCCACACGTTCTCTGATTCAGTGAGTGATTTCAAGCTTGATAAAACAGAATCTACTGAGGAACAGCATTTGCATTCATTCTGACCAAGTACTATCTTACTGCAGATATTGCTACAGATGGACAAATGGACTTGAGTTATGTACCCACTGCACAGATGCTTGCCTAGTGCTTCAAACAGCTGCTATCGAAGCCCACCTTCTTGAAGCAGTGAAGTATAATGGCAATAATCCAAAATGGCCTCAGAAATAGTATTAGACTTGCAATCAGAAATGGCCTCAGAAATGGCTATGTGAACGCCATTGGAATGATACATAAAGGTATCTGAATTGGAAATTGCAATGGGATTGGATATGGTACCAGAAAGTAAATTGTTTCATCATGGTTTTGTCTAGGAGATTGAAGATGGTTGATTGTTTTCTCTTGTTTGGTGTTTACTGTAGTTATTCAAATTGATTTGGAATACTGTCCAGGAGGTGTATTGAGCAGATTGTAAAGATTGATCTCACTACACCAGGGACTACGATATAACTTGCCTCATTCTAAAGGCATATACACCTATTCATGCAGTTTGACAAGAATTGATCGTATTGGTTTCCAAATGTGGACTGGAGTAATCTAGATGGGAATTTGATTACTAATGTTTTCAGTATGTATCACTGAGCAGTAGTGGCAACCTACATACTGCAGCATTTGGCTGGCCTTGGGTCATATGCCACTGTTATATTATCCCCCACTTTAGATGTATATTTCCTAGGCTGCCAAAGCCTGTTGAACTGAGGAGATGAACAGGGAAAGAAACAATGAAACAATCTTCCAATTCATGCAATTGTACAGGTCCATAAGTCCCACAACTGATCAGTATAACGCAATCTTTATTATTTGACATTTCACACACACATAGAAACTCCACCTCGATTGGCAGGGGGTAAAAACCCATTCCGATGGCAGTTATACCAGGCTTAGATTGAAAGGATTGCTGAAGTGAATAAACAATCAAGAACACATCCAAAAGTGCTCCCAGCCTCACTATCTCTGCATATGTACCCATCACCTACCAACAACCCATATCCATAGCGTAAGTATCTCAGAGTAGGTGATTCGGGAAATCTCCAGGGTGGTAGATAGCTTCACTCGTAACTTGGCATCATTAACAGAGATTACTGCCGGCATTATACATAGCCTTGATTGAGTGGCGTTGTGAAAGTTCAATGACATGGTGTGTAGTCACATCGTATTCATTGACATTTATCATGTAAAGTTTTCTAACGATGGTTATAATCACCAAATTGAAGTGGATCTGTGCTCTCTTGAGCCTTCATGCAGTGCTTCTACATGCTTCCTAGATTATCTCTTCAAGTCAAAAGTCACTTGTAAGTTACTTTGACACATAAACATCAACTGCTGTAGTAAATGTGGTCCACAGTGTACTTTGGTGACCTTACAGTCGAACTCATAGACGTATTGTTGAAAGGTGCCTTCAATAAAATTTAGCTTGACTTGTTATACATGGCCAGACAATATCTCCCAAGACATTGTGGGAGATATATCAGTGTGCAATTCAGTACAGTATGTCCCAGTAGGATATTAGTTCCTTTGACAAACCTGTCTATACAAACTCAGCTTTCTCCCCCATTTTGAAGTTCATAGCTACACAGATGACATAGACTCCATTCTCATGTTGACCGCCTTCATGACTGAGTAGTCTGTAGTGATTCCCTGAGGTATAACTGATTAGGAATCAACACATCTTCGGGCACCCTTTGATTTTGGAAGTAGGAGGTCTTGAACTTAGCAATTATTCAACCTCCGTGGCCTTCAACTCTGGAAGTATTGAATATTGCAATTATTTGACTTTGGAGGTCTGCCATTTTGGAGGGTTTTGACTTCAGAGGGCTTTGGACATCAGAAGTACATGACTTCAGTGGTCTCTAACTTCAAAGGTCATCAACATTAGACATCCTTGACTTTGAAGGTCTTGTACTTCTGATGTCTTTAACTTTGGAGATCTTTGACATCCGCGGTCTTTGACTTTGGAGCTCTTTGACTTCTGAGCTCTTTGACAATTGAGGTTGTTGACTTTACTTATCCATTTGCTGTCTTGGACACCTTGCCTTATCACTCTGCCCTTGTTTTGTATTATTTTTCCACTTGTGATATTCTTTCTTGCTGATGTTCATCAGTTATCAACTTCCTTGGGGTTTGAAGTTGCTTAGTAATGTGATATGCTCAGTGAGTTGACTTGCATAGTGATTAAACTGGCTTTGCTTATCAGGTTATTTAGTGTTTAAACTTGGTTCATGTTTCAACTTGGTTTGTGTTTCAACTTGCTTAGCTTAGAGTTTCAACTTCTTTAGTATGTCAACTTGCTTAGTATTTCAACTTGCTTAGTATTTAGACTTGTTTAGTGTTTTGACTTGGTTAGTGTTTTGATTTGCTAAGCATTTTGACTTGCTCAATATTGTAACTTGCTTAGTATTTCAACTTGCTTCATGTCTGGACTTGCATTATATTTGGACTTGTGTTATCCATTACCCTTCAAAGTCTTTTCACTCTTTCTGACGTTGCATTATCTGTTATGATCATGTCTGAGTTTAAGCTTTGGCTCTCAGCCGACACCTTCTGGAGCTACTTATGAACATATCTCCAGTTTCATGAGTCAAACATTTTTGATGTCTGCCTGCCATGCATTGTCTTAGGTGGCTTCTTATCTTCCAGATGCTCAATGCCTATATTGATTCTTTAATAGGTATGCTTATCTATGATCTCTGGGCAAATTTGTTGCTGCGGGACATCTCGCTTGGTTGGGTGGCTCCAGTCTTTCAATTCCGCTGCCCTGGGATGATAATCATGTAAGCGAAGTTTTCGGTTCCGATAGGGCCTTCCCCCTGTTGCATTATCATTGTGCTGCCAACAACTGCCTTTTTCTAATTGGTATTGTTGCTGGGTAGTATGGTAGCTACAAATCAATTATATATGTCAGTAGTGTTCAGAATCGCATTCAGGTTGACTATGGTGTTTATACTCTGTATCTCTGTCCTGGTGATTGGTCTGTGGTCATCGACTGCAGTCATCTGTATGCAGTCCAGCTCTGACATATCCATATCTGCACTGCTACAGTGTACATTCCATGGTCTCCACTTTAGATTAGTTATCATTTGCACAGGTCAACAGATTCTCAATCTGCCGGCATGGTAACATCTGCCGAGAGTTTTGGTTGCTGTATCGTTGTGACAGTAATCAAAATTGTAACCCCTGGCTGTGGACCATTATCAGTGTGATATTTCAGAATCACATTCTGTAGGTGGATTATTCAGTTTGCTGTGTGTGAGCTTAGCTGTAACTGGAGTTGTCCTCTGTGTGCTCGACTCTCTATTCTGCATTCCAATGTCCAGTTGTTGTGTCTTCTTTGGTTTTCCATTGGATCTGACCCCAGTCGAGTCAGTGCTATATCTGGTTCATATATTTTAGTTCTGTTCATTTGAAAAACTGATGATAGAGCCATTAGCAAGATGCAAAATTGTCCAGAAGCCACATGCATACCTCCTAGAATCTCTGGTAAGCTTCGCCAGTACTTGTCAGTAATTCCAAAGGCTCCCAGGCCCCTCTGAAGTAATGCAATGAGATCACAAATGGTGCAACAGCATTCACAGGTGCTTCTGGAAGCACCTCCTGCTATGGTGGTTTATTTATGATGCTACAAAATATGACTGCTGGGGTATTGAAAGATGCACGCAGCTGAGAACCTCTGATCAGGTCTGCAGAAGACTTTGTGAGCAGCTGAGTCTTCTGTGCAGGTCAGTGGGAGACCTTAAGCTTGGGGCTGTATTCACACTGTGGAGTTTCTTAGGGTTGTAAGCCCCTAAACCACAAGACATTTCACCTATCATCTTCGACTTTGTTAGAGATTTGTGTTTCACAATCACAAGAATATTTGCTACATCATAATAAGGTATGTAATAATTATCTATATCTATCTATATATGTACATTCAGTGGGTCTGGCTGTTGATGTTAGACAATCACTTTTGTACGATAGTCAATTCAATATCTCTATTCGTACTCGATTGATCTCAACAGGTTATGAGCCCGGGCGCGACCACGATCCGGACACCATTTTCGACAACTATCAAGCGGAGATAACAGTCGAATCGCGAACCTTCATACGAGCGAGGCCGCAGGGTCCCGGATGCGTTGCGAACGCATCCGGGATCAGGACACCCTACGGACTCAGGACGACGATTCCACGATGCAAAGGACTCAGATGCCTCCTCTCGACGAAATCTCACTCAACCGCTTAGA
>Ga0307515_10015262_pt1 | contig 14164 bp, 5 predicted proteins | sample 17_EM_MG_FD_194513 | JGI IMG/M metagenome (GOLD analysis project Ga0307515, IMG submission 194513) | Populus trichocarpa ectomycorrhiza microbial communities from riparian zone in the Pacific Northwest, United States - 17_EM | ecosystem: Host-associated > Plants > Roots > Unclassified | place...
ACTTGCAAAAATTACAGTGGCCCCCCCCCCCCCCCACCCTGTTTTCAGCAGAAGTTGACAGAACAATAGTTGTCCACATGAATACATAATTATCCAGCTTTTACCAGCACAGAAGTGGCCATACGTCCAGGGATCCTAAACCTTTAGCAGGAAGTAAAATCTGTTTTCATCATATGTTTTTTTAGCAACGGGTAGTAAATTTAAATGTAGGGAGGCGCCCTGTTTTTCTGGAGGTACTGTAGTCTCAAATTGGCAACTTTTGCAAGTTATTTTTTGCTTGCAAGTTCTTACTTTTCTTGAACAGTCTGGTTTGGTTGTCTGTTGTGCCCGGGTTGAAGGAAAACATCACAAGCAGTTAGAGGCATCAGAACAGAATGCTCTCCAGAACGGTTGCGGCGAAGTTTCTCTCAAGGAAATCCAATCCCATAAACCACCTTTTCACATTTATAAACCGCTTCTTCTCCTATTGTCAGTAACACTTGGGCAAGATTATGCAACTCTTTTCTTTATGTCTGAGATGAGAAAATCCACTCCAGAACCCATAAAGTCGGTTTTCAGTGAAGAAGAGAAACACCATTACAATTCCAAAGGAGGACGTGAAATCATTGTGATTGAATACTTGTAATTCCAGAGGCACGGAACTGGGTTCTTGGTGCTCTGAGTTTGAACGCGTGGGAAACTGACAGGAAATTTGTTCTCCGGCGCCAGCATCAATTTGTTGATGCTAGCAACACTAGAGATTCTGGGAATTCGTCAAGGGCCGTCTTAATTAACATTAACAATGCCACATTTACTGTAGCATTTTTCTTTTTTTAAAACTTTAGAAACAATGAAATTATAATTTGGCCTTTTTCAACAAAAAATGTTGGCCTCCGCAGTGGGGATAATGAAACTTTTTTATTTACACAATAAAATAACTAATAGGAGAAAAAAAAAACTTTAAACTTTCATTTTGAAAAATTATGACAATAAAAAAATTATTCTACCTTTTCTTCTATTTTGAATAAGCCTTGAGATTAATTTAATAAAGTTCCAAGTCACCATCTATAGTTTTGGAATTGGCTTTTAAACCTAAATTCACTATCTCATTGGTTTATAAGCTGTCAAAAAACTTTCATATGTCTTGTGACCTCATCCTTAAAGCATTATCCTCATTTTATCATTAAAATCGTTGCTTACATGTCATTCAGGTCTCTTGTTAAAGTTACCTCTTTGATTAGTCTCATTTCTCCATTCATCATTATTATTACAATGTCTTCCCACTCTATTCATCACCATTTTAAACCTCTGTAACATTTGCATTAGTCTTTGAAATTGAAGTTTGAGGTTGTTTGTCTATATAGTTGGTAATATTTCACCATTTTTTTTTTCTATCACAAATTTATAAAATTCATTAATGGTAAAAAAAATTGTGTTTTCTCACCAATTCTCTCATGTTTCATTCAAAGCTTTTAATTATAAGTGGTTTTAATATAAAAAAGTTTGTATTGATGGCATTTGCAAAGATAATATCAAGAATGGACAAAGACACGACCAAAATAGAGTTTATGATAAGAAAAATATTGTTTTAGACTCGAATTGCAATCTAACCTTCTGGATCAGATTTTACAGAAAGCAAACAAAGGTGTTTTTGAACGTGGTAACCAACCCAAAATAACTAAATAAATTGATTTTTAATGGTACTAATATGAAATTACAAGACTTTTCAGTTGATGAACATAATAGATCATTTTAGACCCAAAATAACATTTTATGGTGTGTAACTTTTTTTGACTTAAGAATAAACACAATTAACACATGTAAACAAGGACAAACATAATAAGAAAAAGAAAACTAATCAAAACTAACTTATGCAATTCTGACCGAAACAAAGAATAAAGAAAAAGAAAAACAATTGTCATGGAAACAAATAGATAACAACAACAAGAAAGATATAACATGATTTCATAGCTTAGTTTTGATATCAACTAGCATGAACCTCGTGGCCATGTAACCTACAACAAATATGATAACTTTCTAAAGAAACTCAAATAATTAGGTTTGGTTAAACCTTGACTCAAGATTAACCTGTAACTAAGAACTAGAGGTATTAGATGATTATGAATGATGCTACAAGGTCAATTATACCATGATAAGTCTGATTTACTCTTTCTACCAGTAAAGAAGAAGAAGTTTGTTTAAGAAAAACTAAATTTTATTAATATCAAAAGGCTGCCTAAATTTGCATCAAAACAAGACATGATATAGTCTAAGAATAATAACCCTAATGGTCTCATATTAGGTTACAAATCAATGAGTCTTAACTAAAACTCAACTAAGCACAAGTTTAATGCCTAAAACAAGCATAAACATTGATTTTGGGTCAAAACAAACCCAACAAAAATAAATTCTCTAAAACTAAAATATAATTATCCTAAATATCAATTAAAATAATAAATAAACCTTAATAAATATTTGGATTAATACAAGTTAGAGCAAAAACCCGAAAATCATATCCCCTTGTATTGGATCCCTTGTAGCTGATCTGAAACTTGTAAAAGAAAAAGTGTCCCTTTGTGTCATCTATTAATCCTCTTTCCTTACTTGAAAGTTGTTATCTAGAATGCTGAAGTTTCTTTTCTTGTTTAGCTGAAAGTATGCTCTAAAAAATAAAAATAAAAGCAGCTGAAATATCTTATTTAAATAGCCTTTCATAATCTTTTTTTTTTAATACAGAAATCCAACAAGAGAAAGGAAAAAAATAATAAGAAAAGTTTTCCAATTCTAGTTGCCCCTTCTAATCCATGTTAAGGAATGATTCCTTGCATTTAAAGGCCAAAATATGATGGAAAATAATTCTCATATGTTGTTGCCTCTCTGTTTCCATGTTAGGCATGGATTTCTTGCCCAACATGGAAAAACAATATTTCTTCTTCAAGTCAACCCTTGCCGATTCTTTGTTTCTCCCTTGAATATTAGAAAATTTCCTCTTACAAACAACTAAGTAGGTGTTATCCATACATCCTAATTTAACTAGGATATTTGATAAATCCTTGTAGAAAAATGATCTCAGCACCTTAATTAATCTAATCCAACTTTGAACTCCATTTAGCCCAAACTCATACACATTAACATAACTCAAATCAGACCTGATACAAGCTCCCAACAAGCTTACTTTGTTGCCCAAATTTGACCATATATAAGCTACTCAAATCTTGCTAAATGCAAGATTAATAGCTTTGGATTGAACCCCTTATCATACACAACCCAAGGCTAACCAAGCCTACTCCATGCTAAAACCCTCTTATGGTCAAATGGATTCAAAGCAAGAAACCCTTTATGGCTAATTGCATTTCAATCGGAAAACCAAGGCAAGAAATAATATTGGTCAAATAGCTTCCCATCCAAGCTCAAACACATAATTGAATGTTCAACATGAAAAATCATTGTCTAAATCATATCAAACCAAGTATGTGGGGCAATTTTTTTTGTAAAAAAAATTCAAATTATTTTTTATATAAAATTACTATGGCATTGGATTTGTAAATAAAAAAAAAGCCTAGCCTCGCGCTGGGCCTAATAATGTTTTTATATTAAAAGGTAGATGACATGTTGTTTGTTCTTTATTTTATTTTTTTTAAAAAAAGATGCAGGCAATGCGTATCCTGCAACCCTGTAATTAGATGACCATAGGGTTGCTAAAAATCAAGGCAAAGACGTTTTATGTCCAAAACTTTGATTTTCAACCCATTTTCTTTTCCTTAAATGCCATAGAAACCTTGATAAATCCATCAGTGCCTTAAATAATCCTAAACCCAACGTGAATCAAAAATATTTCTCGAGCTCAAATCTACAATCTTAGACGATATGAATGTTACGAATACCTCAATGAAATTCCTCTCATTAAATGGAGATCAATTATTTTAGTGGTGGGAATTAGTGTCAACTAAGACTTTCTCTCTCTATTACCAGAAATTAAAGATTGAAAAAAGAATTATATTAAAATTGAATTTTAAAAAACTAAAAGGGCCAAAAATCAATCATAGAAAGTATGACTAAAAGGAATCTTCTGATGCTAGTTTCAAAACCACCATCTACTTTCTCAACATTAGTCGCTTTAATTCTTGTTCTTTGAATTTTATCATTGATTAACAATTATCCATGCATTCTACAATTGATATGAGAAAAAAATTTCAATAATCAGAATAAAAAAAATCACGATGGAAATTCAGATTAATTTATTAGCGTGTTAACAGTGTGTTTTATACGGCCAACAGCTACCTCATTTTGTTTTTTTCTATAATAGTAATTAGACCATGTCAATAGAGGACATGAAAACAAACGATATATTTTCTTGACTTCTAAATCTGTCAATACCACCATCTACTTTCTCCGTCTGGTTACAGGCTTGACCATATTCTTCTTGTGGGGTAATAGTTTAACTAGGAGCTTGATTCTCCAGCTACTTTTGAAATCACAATAAGATCATCAACATTACAAATATTCTTTCTGGATCGTTTGATCGACATATCAAAGGGGGTAAATGCTATAAAACATCGAATTTCTCAACAGCTGTTTCCAGTATGAGAAAAATCAACTGAATGTAATGTTTGAGCCTTATGTTATGTTTTTGTTTGCCCAGGCACTTGAGGATGCCCTCGCTAAACAGGAGGAACTCCTAACCTACATTGACAGGAAAAAGAAAGTAGAGTTTACGTATCTCTGATATTGCATAGCAAAACTGAGTGATGCATGCAAACATTGTTCTAATTAACTGTCTCTTCATGTTTTCGGATTTTAAATTAAGATTTCATGCTGATGAGGTAATAGATTAGCACATGAACCTTTTTGCAGCTTCAAAATTCAGATCAACACATCATCAAACATATGAGAGCAGATCCATCTTTCATCAGGGAAATCTAAACCATTCGCCCAATAAATTTTCATTAGAGAGCCTCCTAACATCCAACTGCAATAGATAAAAATATTGTAACAGTTCAGATCTCTGATATTGCATAGCAAAACTGAGTGATGCATGCAAACATTGTTCTAATTCATGTTTTCAGTGAAGAAGAGCACCTTTAAAATTCCAAAGGAGGACGTGAAATCATTGTGATGATTGAATACTTGTAATTCCAGAGGCACGGAACTGGTTTCTTGGTGCTCGGAGTTTGAACGCGTGTGAAACTGACAGGAAATTTGTTGTACGGCACCAGCATCAATTTGTTGATGCTTTAGCAACACTAGAGATTCTGGGAATTCGTCAAGGGCCGTCTTAATTAACATTAACAATGCCACATTTACTGTTGCATTTTCTTTTTTTAAAACTTTAGAAACAATGAAATTATAATTTGGCCTTTTTCAACAAAAAATGTTGGCCTCCGCAGTGGGGATAATGAAACTTTTTTATTTACACAATAAAATAACAGGAGAAAAAAAAAACTTTAAACTTTCACTTTGAATAATTATGACAATAAAAAATTTAATCTACCTTTTTCTTCTATTTTAAATAAGCTACCTTGGAAATTAGAAATTTAATAAAATCCAAATCACTATCTACTTTATCACAATGCTAATAGTTTCGAAAATCCCTCATGGTTGAAAGCTATTAATCACCATTTTAAACCTCTGTAGCATTTGCATGCCTTTGAATTTAAAGTTTGAGGTTGTTTGGTAATGTTTCACTACCTTGAAAATTAAAAATTTTAAATTTAATAAAATCCAAATCACCATCTACTTCATCACAATGCTAATAGTTTTGAAAATCCTCATGGTTGAAAGCTATTAATCACCATTTTAAACCTATGTAGCATTTGCATCAGCCTTTAAATTTGAAGTTCGAGGTTGTTTGTCTATGTAGTTGGTAATGTTTCACCATTTTCTTTTGCCATTACAAATTTACAAAATTTATTAATGGTAAAAAAATTGTGTTTTCTCACCAATTCTCTCATGTGTTTACGCTTCTGTCATGTTTCATTCAAAACCTTTAATTATAAGTAGTTTTAATATAAAAAAGTTTGTATTGATTGCATTTGCAAAGAAAATATCAAGAATGGACAAAGACAAGACCAAAATAGAGTTTATGATAAGAAAAATATTGTTTTAGACCCGAATTGCAATCTAACCTTCTGAATCAGATTTGACAGAAAGCAAACAAATATGTTTTTGACGTCGTAACCAACCCAAAATAACTGAATACATTGATTTTTAATGGTACTAACCTGAAATTACAAGACCTTTCAGTTGATGAACATAATAGATCATTTTAGACCCAAAATAACATTTTATGGTGTGCAACTTTTTTTTACTTTAAGAATAAACACAATTAACATATATAAACAAGGACAAACATAATAAGAAAAAGAAAACTAATCAAAACTAAATTATGTAATTCTGACTGAAACAAAGAATAAAGAAAAAGAAAAACAGTTGTCATGGAAACAAATAGATAACAACAACAAGAAAGATATAACCTGATTTCATAGCCTAGTTTTGATATCAACTAACACGAACCTCGTGGTCACGTAACCTACAACAAAGATGATAACTTCCCCAAGAAACTCAAATAATCAAGTTTGGTTAAACCTTGACCCAAGATTAACATGTAACTAAGAACTAGAGGTATTAGATGATTATGAATGATGCTACAAGGTCAGTTATACCATGATAAGTCTGATTTACTCTTTGTACCAGTAAAGAAGAAGAAGTTTGCTCAAGAAAAACTAAATTTTATTAATATCAAAAGGTTGCCTAAATTTGCATCAAAACAAGACATGATATAGTTCAAGAATAATAACCCTAATGGTCTCGTTACAAATCAATGAGTCTTAACTAAAACTCTAAGCACAAGTTTAATGCCTAAAACAAGCCTAAACATTGATTTTGGGTCAAAACAAACCCAACAAAAATAAATTCTCTAAAACTAAAATATAATTATCTTAAATATTAATTAAAATAATAAATAAACCTTAATAAATATTCGGATTAATACAAATTAGAGCAAAAACCTGAAAATCATATCCCCTTGTATTAGATTCCATGTAGCTGATCTGAAACTTGTAAAAGAAAGAGTGTCCCTTTGTGTCATCTATTAATCCTCTTTCCTTGCTTAAAAGATGTTATCTTGAATGCTGAAGTTTATTCCCTTGTTTAGCTAAAAGTATGCTCTAAAAAATAAAAAGGAAAGCGGCTGAAATATCTTATTTAAATAGCCTCCTATAATCTTTTTTTTTTTAATAAGGAAATCCTACAAGAGAAAGGAAAAAAATAATAAGAAAAGTTCTCCAATTCTAGTTTCCCCTTCTAATCCATATTAAGGAATGATTCCTTGCATTTAAAGGCCAAAATATGATGGAAAATAATTCTCATATGTTGTTGCCTCTCTGTTTCCATGTTAGGCATGGATATCTTGCCCAACATGGAAAAACAATATTTCTTCTTCAAGTCTTGCCCAACTGATTCTTTGTTTCTCCCTTGAACATTAAAAAACTTCTTCTTACAAACAACTAAGTAAGTGTTATCCACACATCCTAATTTAACTAGGATATTTGATAAATCCTTATAGAAAAATGATCTCAGCACCTTAATTAATCCAATCCAACTTTGAACTCCATTTAGCCCAAACTCATACACATTAACATAACTCAAATCAGACCTAATACAAGCTCCTAACAAGCTTACTTTGTTGCCCAAATCAGACCATATACAGGCTGCTCAAATCTTGCTAAATGCAAGATTAATGGCTTTGGATTGAACCCCTCATCATACACAACCCAACGCTAACCAAACCTACTCCATGCTAAAACCCTCTCATGGTCAAATGGATTCAAAGCAAGAAACCCTTTATGGCTTATTGCATTTCAACCGGAAAACCAAGGCAAGAAATAATGTTGGTCAAACAGCCTCCCATCCAAGTTCAAACACATAATTGAATGTTCAACATGAAAAATCCTTGTCTAAATCATATCAAACCAAGTCTGTGGGCCAATTTATTTTGTAAAAAAAATTCAAATTATTTTTTATATAAAAATACTATGGCGTTGGATTTGTAAGCCTGACTTATAAAAAAAGCCTAGCCTCGCATTGGGCCTCATAATTTTTTATATTAAAAGGCAGATGACACGTTGTCTGCCATTTATTTTATTTTTTTAAAAAAAGGTGCAGGTGATGCGTATCCTGCAACCCTAGAATTAGACGATTGCAGGGTTGCTAAAAATGTGTAAGGCAGGTCCCAAGTTTAGGAAAGGAGTAAAGGGGTGTGAGTCACGGTTCCTTTTATAATTTCAGTTTCAAAACTTTTTTTTTTCTCTTGTGCATACATACTTGTGCCTATTTTGAGAATGATGGGTCAAGCCTGTTCAGGCTTCGAGTTTAAATTGGTATGTCCAATCTGGTTTATTTGAGATGAACTGTTTTAAGCTTCTTGTAAATTTTGGAATAGACGGGTATGTTTTGTTTTGTTAATTGTGATGTTCGTGTTTAATCGTGCTGTTCGTGTTTTGACAAAAAAATAAAAACATTTTCTTATGTGTTGCATACGGCCAATACCCTAACATATTTTGAAAATTCCTATTTTAAAAAAAGAACAAATATTCAAAGTTTAAAAGAAAATATGTTTTAGCATGGATTTCTTAAACACAAAAATTATTTTCTTGCATTTTGGATTTTACAACATGTTTGTAAAACTCCAAAGGGTGTTGGCCAATATTCTAAATATACAAAAATCTTATTTTTTGGGAATTCGACTTTATTCACCATTTATGTTTGGATAAAGAAATCCTAAAGGGATGAATATCCAAAATATTATTGGGAATAACTTGTTATTATTCACTGTTACTATTTGGATAAAGAAACCCTAAGTGGTAAATATCCAAAATAATTTTCTAGAAATAATAAGTCATCACACATCATTGAAAGAAGCCTTGATTATAATTAAGGATATTTCAATTTTTGACTCCACGGTTTACGAGCCGTGAGAGTATGAAACACTAAGGCAAAAAATAGGCTTTTAAAGCGTCATGAATTTCCTTAGATTTCTAAATTTTTGTCCCTCCTCCTTGCGATTTACGAGTCGCAAACTCTTGAAATACTAAGGGAAAAATGAGCTTTTAAAGCACATGGAATCTTCTTGGATTTCTATCTTAATAAATTTAGTTTGAATCAAACACAGATTTCAAGAGACCTGCATTAGTTCTCCTTGGCACTTTGTAGACATATCTAAATGTATGATCCATATCGGCCAAGGGTTCTTGCTTTTAGACTTTGAACTCAAATCCATTCATCATAGCAAACCTATCCTAGAAAAACTAATTAAGAGAACACCAACACCTTAGCAATTATAAGGCAAACCAAACACTAAGCAACTTACCTTAGGTAGGGCGTAGTAGGGGTGCTAATACCTTCCCTTTACGCAATCAGCCCTTGCCTTAGAATCTCTAAAAAACCAGTTAAGGTTCCTAGTGACCATAATATTAGGTGTTGACTCCCTTATTCACAAAACAAAGACCCCGAAATCAATCCCCGCTCCTGGGGAAGGTCGCCGCAACGTCGCGCTCATCGCAAGGGTGCAACATGTATATGAAGTTAAAAGCCTAGTTACATTTGTTTTGCGCATATAATTTCTAAGAGAAACTGGAAAGAATAGTAAGGTGGACTTCAATAAAGTTAACCAAACACTAAGCAACTTACCTTAGGTAGGGCGTAGTAGGGGTGCTAATACCTTTCCTTTACGCAATCAGCCCTTGCCTTAGAATCTCTAAAAGACCAGTTAAGGTTCCTAGTGACCATAATATTAGGTGTTGACTCCCTTATTCACAAAACAAAGACCCCGAAATCAATCCCCGCTCCTGGGGAAGGTCGCCGCAACGTTGCGCTCATCGCAAGAGTGCAACATGTATATGAAGTTAAAAGCCTAGTTACATTTGTTTTGCGCATATAATTTCTAAGAGAAACTGGAAAGAATAGTAAGGTGGACTTCAATAAAGTTACAATATCCACTTGCATGCGTTGCAAAAAAAAAAAAAGAAACATGTATAATCATTTGTTAACATAGTTAAAACTTTAAACCTATTTTTTTTATTATATATATACACACGTAACTATTTTATGTCATGCAGAGGCTTTTTGGCCCTTTTGGCTTGGTAGTAAAGTTTATTGGGTATCTGGGTTAACTTGTACGTATCTCGATTAATTTCAGGGGCCCTGAAGTTAACAACCATGTAAGCCTCTAATGGCTCTGAGGAGACTCTAACTCGTGACTATTGAGGAGCAAACTCAAGACCTGACCAGTTGAGTTACCCTTCAGGGTTCCACGATAGTGTTTCTTCCTATTTCAAGATATAGAAAACAGAAGAAATAATAGAGATGTAAATGTGTTTTTTGTTAAATACATAAACATATATATAAAAATAAATTTATTTCTAAGATAATTTTGAAGTGAATTTTAATACTTTCAAAACAGGAGGTATAAAATAAACTTGTCTCCAAATACAATATTTTTTATTTTTTATTCATAAAATATCATTAAAAAAACTTTTAATTCTAAAATTATTCAAATAAAGCATGTAAGGATAATATAAATTTTTATCACAATTTTAAAACTCGATCTAATAGTTGATTTAGGACAAGACTGGAATTTTGAGTCAGGGGATCAGCTTAGATTAATCTAATTTTTTAAAAATAATATTGTTTGATAAAAGAAAAATCAAAGAGCTTTTGAAATGAGTTTTGGTTCTGATAGGGTTAGTTCAGGTTTTGAAACGCATATACATTCTTTCATATCATCGAACTCGTTAGTAATCAAGTCAGTATCAAAAGTCCATACAATTTTTTTAAATGAAAATAATTTCTGCATCAACAGGGTATCCATCTTCCATCTTATTTCTAAACTTGTTTTTAACAAGATACCTTGATTGTTGTAGTTGACATGGAAAGAGTTAGAACCAGTCGAGATAGATTGTTAGTTAAATGATTAGTGAAAGTCTTTCTTATTTATTCACAGCTTCCTCATTTCAAATTGCAAGTTACATGAAGCTTTTAATGCTATACTTGCATCCTAAAATATTTATGGGTTTTATGAAACATATAAATACAATGATAGTAGTAATTTTAAAATTTTTCAGAAGCTTTGAAGATCTCGTTAAATAATTTAGAATTGTTTATGATTTATACAAAAATTATCTGAAGAATAGTTCTTTTTTCAAGGGTTAGATGAACTCTTTATAATTAATTGTTACAAACCATAAGTTATTTAACTATCCGACCTCTATTAGTATATAAAATTTGATAACTTTATTAATGACAAAATAACACCATGTCCCCTGAAAAATATCACGTATATTATTTCATGATAACTTTAGAAATTTATGCAATCAAGTTACTACTTGATTTTTCTAGGTTTGAAACTATAATCGTCTATGTTAATTACATTATAGTCCTTAATTTTTAAAATTTATCTACAATTAAATCTCAACTTAATTAATTATCTCATTTTAAATATTTATAAATGGCTCTTAACGTGTGTGACCTATTAAATTCTTAATATGTTGGCCCAATTTTAAATCATAGTCCTGATGAAAATAAAACTAATTAAATTAAATAATTTTAACTTATTATCATGTTTGGAAGGCCATCAACCACAATGAATAAAAAAACAAGGAAGACTTAGGAATGAGCACTAATGATCCCAAGTCCTGAAAACTCTTAAACATCTCTTTAAGTCTATAAATACCATTTTCTTTCATAAATAAGAGTCAAAGCCCACATAATGTGTTTGATAAAGTCCAATCTAATGAAAAGCAATTAATCATGGTTGGTAAACAATGTTCTCCCGTGCAAAATGAGATATTTAAAAGATTATGATCATGCTTTATTATTCATGCAAGTAAAATAAATGCTTCAAAAATTGTTTTGATGCACTGATCTCAAAAATAATTTTTTTAAAATAAAAAATTATTATTTTAATACATTTCGGCATGAAAAATACTTTGAAAAATAACCGCAACTACACTCCCAAACAGATAACAGACAATACTAGCTTGCTTGGCAAACTGCTGATGCATTCAGATTTGTTCATTCTTTTCAGTTTCTTTGTTTTCTTAAGAGTTCCCTCTTCTTGGCATATATAATCACTCTTAAATATGATCCAGTCCATGGAAGGGGACTGGGCATGAGAAAAAAGCAAGAACTGTGTTCATATATGTTCATATGTCTACCTTGTTTAATTTTGAACTAGTTATATGACCCGCGCGATGCCGCGGGTCAATTTTTTTGCATAAAAAATATTAAAAAATGCTAAAATCTAAATGTGTTAGGTTTTTTTTGCAAAACTATACCCAAGAGTCTCGGGTTTGGTTGCAACGCCTGACCTAAGAGTGATATTTATAATATTAATAATAACATTAAACTTGCATGACCCAAGTTTAAATGGGTCTAGTGGCAATACCAGACCCAATAGTCTTGGATGTGGGTCTGGCTGCAAGGTCGTGTCATAAAAGTGTGATAATTAAAAAGAAAAAAAACCAACATGAAGAAAAAAACTAATGAAAAAAAAATCTGAATTAACTGGGTTAATCCGTCAAACCTGAGATCCGTGTCATGAAAGTCTGATAACTAAATAGAAAAAAAAATTAATATTAACAAACTAAATAAAAAAATTAATTAAAAAAAACAAAGAAGGCATCAACTTTTTCACCGTGGACTGCACTATGCAGTCCACCGTGAAAGGCATAAAAAGAAAAGAAAAAGCAAAAATAAATAAAATAAAGGCATCAGCCTTTTCACCGTGAACTGCATACAATATAAAAAGATGAAATCGAAAGAACAAAAATAATAAGGAAAAAGAAAAACAATATAAATCAACTGGGTTAACCCACCAATCAAGTTAACCCGCCACACCTGAGATTCATGTCATGAAAGTGTGATAGCAAAATAGAAAAAGATTTAAATAAAAACAGGAAAAAAATAAAAAAAATAATAAAAAAAAAGACAGCTCAGAGTTTCACTATGCAGTGCATAATGAAACACTGAGCACTTTTAGTATATGTAATAATAATAATAATAATTATAAAGTAAAAAAAGATTAATTAAAAAGGACAAAGCAAAAAGAAAAAAAACTTACAGGAAGAAAAAAACTAATGAAGAAAAAGAAAAAAAAACTGAATCAACTAAGTTAACCCGTCAAACCTGGGATTCATGTCATGAAAGTCTGATAATTAAACAGAAAAAATTTAATATTAAAAAACTAAATTAAAAAAATAATTAAAAAAAAGAAGGCAAAAAGACAAAAAAAAACTAAAGGCATCAACTTTTTCACTATGGACTGCACTGTGCAGTCCATAGTAAAAGGCTTAAAAAGAAAAAGAACAAAAAAACAAAGGCATACGTCACGAGTTATTTTTTTTCCTTGCATAAAAGACATCAAAAAATGCTAAGATCTAAGAGTGTTAGGTCTTTCAGCAAAGATATATCCAAGAGTCTTTGGTCTAGCTGCAACACTTGACCCAAGAGTAATATTTATAATATTAATAATAATATTAAACTTACATGACTCAAGTTTAATTGAGTCTGGTTGCAACAGCGGACCCAAGAGCCTTGGATGTGGGTTTGGCTGTAAGGTCCTGTCATAAAAGTGTGATAATTAAATAGATTAATTAAAAAGAAAAAAACAAAGAAAAAAAACCAATAGGAAGAAAAAACTAATGAAGAAAAAAAAATATCTGAATTAACTGGGGTTAACCCTTCAAACCAGGTTAATTCGTCAAACCTGAGATTCGTGTCATGAAAGTTTGATAACTAAATAGAAAAAAAAAATTGACGGGTTAACCCAGAATTAACTGGGTTAACCTGTCAAACCCGGGAGACGTGTCATGAAAGTCTGATAATTAAATAGAAAGAAATTTAACATTAAGAAACTAAACTAAACAAAAAAATTAATTAAAAAAAGGAAAAAAAAATTTCGGGTTAACTCGTCAAACCAGGTTAACCCGTCAAACTCGGGATCTGTGTCATGAAAGTCTGATAACTAAATAAAACAAAATTTAACATTAACAAACTAAATTAAACAAAAAAAATTCATTAAAAGAAAAAAACACAAAGACAAAAGCAAAAAAAAAGCAGAAAAGCATAAAAAAAAGAATGAAAAAAAATAAAAACAAAAAAATGAGCAGTTTATAATTATAATATAATA
>Ga0307515_10015263_pt1 | contig 14164 bp, 7 predicted proteins | sample 17_EM_MG_FD_194513 | JGI IMG/M metagenome (GOLD analysis project Ga0307515, IMG submission 194513) | Populus trichocarpa ectomycorrhiza microbial communities from riparian zone in the Pacific Northwest, United States - 17_EM | ecosystem: Host-associated > Plants > Roots > Unclassified | place...
TTTTTATTTTAAAAATTTTCAAACTTATTATCAGTTTTCATTTACTGAAAGTCAAAAAAAAAAAAAAAAGGAAAACAAAGACATGCCAAAATAGCCCTTAACTCATTCATATTTTTATTTTATTTTATTCGTACTTTCTCTATTTATTCCTTACAAATAAAATGTTACAAAAACAATTGGAAACCTAAAAAAATCAAAAGTAAAATTTAAAAAGCATGCAATTTAATGATTAGAGGGAGTGTAGAAACTTGGAGTAATATTGAAAAGCTTCAAAACATAAAGGTAAAAGTGGAAAATTGATGAAATTATAAAAGAAAAATTGAAATTTACCCTAAAAATGACCAAAAGGAGAGGAAACACACGTGTGAAAAGGCTCCCACACATGTAAGCCTGGAAAGTGAAACAACACAAGACAGGCAGACATCAAAAACTTCTCCTACACCTTAGGGAGAGAGTCCACGACCTATTTTCCCGTTAAATAAATCCCTCCCGTGTTTTATTTTCCCGTTAAAGCCTTGATTACCCGGAATAGTCGGGTCTTTTTTTCTTTCAAATCCTTCCTTTTTTTGGTTTCTCTAGAAAGACAGGAAGAAAACCCAGCAAACCCTTCAACAATCATCATCCCTTCCTTTCTCTCTGCATATCTCTCACCAGGAAGATCTGTTTTGTGGGTTCTGTCCGAACGAAACTGTGCTTTTCTTTCTTGGTCCCTCTCGTGGTTTCTTTTTATCTAGTGATTGAAAAGCTTAAAACTTTCTTTGTTTTCCTATATGAAATTTGGGTTTTTAAATTATTTATTTGGCTGAAGTTCTAAGCTTTTTTTTTTTTTTTTATTATTTATGAATGAATGAATGACACAAAGCGGTCTTCCATTTCCCCACTACTCATCCCGTCATCCGAAGCCTATTCAATTTAAGCTTCAAAATTGACCATTTCTTTATGTTTCCAAGCCATTTGTGGCCTTTTCACATTTGATAAAAGCAAAAGAGAAAAACAGAGCCTCCTCCTTCCTACCTCTGTCACCACTTCTCTGGTTATCTTTGCTTTGTTGATCTATCAAACAAACAAATATATATATATAAAATGTACCATACACATAGCAAAAGAGAATTTTCCATAGGATTCCAACCTCAAATGCAAATATTGAGGCCAAGCATCCATTCAAGAAGGGCAAACTTAATGGTCAAATTCCAAGACCTTTATGGGTTCGCTGTGGAGGGCAATGTCGATGATGTTAATATATTGAATGAGGTTAGAGAGAAAGTGAGGCAACAGGGGAGGGTTTGGTGGGCTTTGGAAGCTAGTAAAGGTGCTAATTGGTATCTGCTGCCACATGTTTCTTCATTAACTGAAGGAATTGCACTCAAATCTTCTCTCAAATTGTCAACTTTAACCAATGCAATCACTTTGAAGAGGCTTATAAGGAAGGGGATACCCCCTGTGCTTAGGCCTAAGGTTTGGTTTTCGCTCTCTGGTGCTGCAAAGAAGAAGTCTACGGTGCCTGAGAGTTACTACAATGATTTGACTAAGGCTGTTGAAGGGAAGGTCACAGCAGCTACAAAGCAGATTGATCATGTGAGTCTTAATTTATGTTATCTTGCAATATGCCAAAGCGGGTTTTTATATAATTTGGATTGGTTTTCTGCGTTTATTTTGATTGAAAAATTATGGGGTTTGGTGTGACGGGCTTGGACGATTTTCTGCTGTTTTTGATTGTCAAAATATGATATTGGATTTGGTGGTTACTTTGGCTTGACTATCTGGTGTGAATCCCTAGGATTATTTTGAATTGCAATGATGGTTGTGGCCATGATGTGATTTTTGTTTTGCTGTCCTGCTTAAACCCTGATTTTTTAGATCTACTTGCTATATGACGAGCTCTGTTGAGGGGTCAAATTTGTTTTGAAAAGGTAGGTGTTTGCATCTTTAAATTCATCAAACACTGAAAGTTCTCGTTTAGATTTGTAGGATTGATTTGGATGAGTGTTGATGCATGAGATGATAAAATGTTGTTTTAAGATCCTTGTTCCGATAGAACTTGGTGATTTTTTTGTGCCATCGAGAGTAGAGAAAAAGCAAATGCAATCGTATTATTTGGTATTTATTTTTTTCATAACCGGTCGGAGCAGATTATTGATAACAAAACCAGTCGATGGTTCATCAAATTTTGATGTTCATCCAAAATGATGCTTAATAAGCAAGGTGGAACATTACTAGTACAGGTAAACACAGGTGTGCTCTAGAAACTTGTTTACCAACAGCACGTGCAGCATGATTACAATTCCATCTCACGTGTTCAAAGAAGAGGAATTTGTGTAGTTGCTTGGCTGCAAAATATCATGAACAATGGCTTCAATTTCCCAGGACCAAGAGCCTTGCACAATCTCGTTTGCCACCTCCACGCAATCTGACTCCATCCCATATCAGTCCAGCCATCCTTTATCCAGCTTAAAGCTGCCTTCATAGCCATAGCCTCCACCACTTTGGAACTAGCAACATAAGAACAATAGACAGCTTTAGAAAAAACCAGATGACCATATCTTGAATTACAAAACCTGTACCCCCATCCTTTTCAATTTGGCATTATTTTCTGTTGCGATTTTCAAACTCAAATTTTAAGAATCCATTGTTCCAACCAATTACTCTATGATGGTTGATTTCATACTGTGTTCATCAAACAGTCTTGGTCTATGTGCTTCTTTGACGTCTCTTGTGCAAGACATGTTAAGAACCTTTTAGATGAAAAAAAAAAAAAACTTTTGAAGACTGTTTATTAAAGTACCTAATTGCTGTACATCTTAGAGACCAAAAAACTTGTACAATGCTGGATATCAAGTAGAGTAATGATTGTGTAAATTTTCCATACAAGGGATCTAGTCATTGCTTCATTTTTTTGATTTTTTGTTCAAGCTTAAGTTACCTGGTCTTCACAGCAGCAAAATTATTGGACCGTTTCCCAATAATATTCCTTGCAGGTTTTGTTCATATTGCTATCAATTTTCTTTCTTCACTTTATTAATTGTTTCTTGTTTCCAGGACCTGCCACGGACCTTTCCTGGTCATCCATGGTTGGACACTCAAGAGGGCCATGCTACACTCCGACGAGTTCTTGTTGGATATTCTTTTCGTGATTCAGATGTTGGCTATTGCCAGGTAGGTTCTCTATGGGGCTAATCATGAAAGGTGCAATTATGCAATTACTGAGAATGTCAAATGAAGTAATTCAAAAACTCTTCCATGTTTCATCTTGCACACTTCGAATGGTCGATAATAGTGCCCTTCCATTATTTTCTGTACATTTGGAAGCATAACTGCATGAGCTTAGCCTGGAATTCTTCCATATGGTTTGGCAACAGAGCAAGGTGAATCCTGACAATATTGTACTGTTTAGCAAATCCAGAGTTATATCCTGACTTATTGTATCATAGTCAAATTCTGTCTGCACCTTGCTCTATTATTTAGCAGTGTAATGAGCTGATAGCCTCTACCTCTACTCTTTACGGTTGGTCTGTGTTTGTTTTGTTTCCCTATGAGTATAGCTTCTAGATCAAATCAATCCTGATAGGTACTATTTTGCTCGTGGTTTCCTTGATGCTTTGTGTATTATCATATTCATCTGTTTTCAAATTATTCATGACAACATTGTATGATATTGCCCAGATATTCTTCACACCACTTTGTAAAACATAAATGGTTTCCTTGTCATCTAGGAAATATCTCCATTCATATTTCCATGCTGGAAATATTGTTTCAATATGAATGGCTGGATAGTGTATATATCTTCTTGGACAGTTCATTTAAGGAACCAAAAAATGGTGCTAATAGGTGTCTACCAGCTAGGCAGTTACTGATTTCGTTTTTAAATTGGTCATGATTTAATCTCCTAGGTTGCCATTATTAAATTCTTAATTAAATAAATTGTAATTTATAAACGAGAACTCTAATTATCCTTGGAACAGGGCTTAAATTATGTCGCAGCACTGTTGTTACTTGTGATGAAAACAGAGGAAGATGCTTTTTGGATGCTGGCAGTTCTTCTGGAGAATGTCTTAGTGAATGACTGCTACACAAATAATTTGTCAGGGTGCCATGTTGAACAAAGAGTTTTCCAGGATTTGCTTGTTAAAAAGTGCCCAAGGTATTTTCCTTCTGATGAACTAGCTAGTTTGGTGTTTTAATAGTTCTCAATTTGCTAAGAAATTGGGAACAAAAATAATGCAGAATAGCTGCTCATTTGGAAGAACTAGAGTTTGATGTCTCCCTTGTTGCCACTGAATGGTTCCTATGCCTCTTCTCTAAGAGCTTGCCTTCAGAGGTTGGATCATCTCTCTTTCTCACTCACTTTCTATCAGGCGCATACACACTTTCCCGAGTATAATGACCCTGATGTTTTCTCTGATGACTAACAAATTTTGCCTTGTGCCTCTACTTTCCAGACAACTCTGCGGGTGTGGGACGTCCTCTTCTATGAGGGGGCGAAGGTTCTGTTTCATGTAGCTTTGGCTATTTTCAAGGTGCTAATGCCTTTGCAATGGGCTCTTTCTGCTGTTTGAATTTCTTTAAACAAGCTTAGAAGTTTCATGAACATCAATTAATAATAATAATAATAATAATAATAAGTTAAGATCTGTGATTGCAGATGAAGGAAGAGGAGTTGCTTCTAACTCACCATGTTGGTGATGTTATTAACATATTACAGAAAACAACACATCACCTCTTTGATCCTGATGAACTATTGACGGTAAGATAGTTTAAGCCTCCCTCCCTATAGTTTTCAATTGATTGTTTCGAAGCTCATGTTTTTTTTATTTGACGAGGGAAAGGAGTAGAAGGAGATCGAGTCAGAACATGTTATAGAATGTAATTTGGGGAGGGTGGTGGATTATAAACCATAAGTCCAAGTTTTAATTAATAGTCAAAGAATGATGGAGCTTCTCTTAATTTTTATCCTACTTAACTTGTCAAACAACCCACTGGATTTATTATTAGTTTCTCAAGCTATGATCATAAAATTGCTTTCAATATTATTTTGCCTCCATCTGGATCTATTCCCATCTTCTTGTCCTATCCTGTTCTGTAATGCCATCACCGAATCCATTCATTATAATTTAGAACTTTGAATGTAATTTCCCCCCATTTAATAAAATATAAAAAATCTTGCAGGTGGCATTTGATAAGATAGGTTCTATGACAACCAACACTATATCAAAGGAAAGGAAGAAGCAGGAACCAGCAGTAATGGCAGAGCTGGATCAAAGATTGAGAAGACTAAACTCTGTCAAAATGGATGATGACAAATAGCACTGCTTTTACCAACTTGATCTGAATCGGTGTATATATAACACAATCCTAGAAGAGGTGTTTGTTGCCCCCGAGGAGAATATTTTATGAATTCCACCTTCTCTCTGCAAGGGAAGGACAGTAAAGAGAGTGTATTGTTTGCAAGCAAGGATGTTGTTGAAGATGGCTGGATGTAAATTTGGGCTTGTTTTGACGCAAGCATTTAAATCAAAATGCAAGCCACACATTGCTGGCTTTCTTACCGCCCTGCAATTTTGAGTTCTCATCTTGTCGGAGATTCTTTTGTTCCCTTAAATCACGGACTCTTGTGTTCAACCCAAGGTGAAGTTCACTAGTGTTGTTATCCAACTGTTGAGAATAAAATGGCAGTGACAATAGAAGGCAAGTGCATAAAGGATCGCATGTGTATTTGGGGATTATATAGTTTAATCTGAACTTAATGAATATCGACCTGAATAAGTAATTACGTGTAAATACGATACAAACTTGACCCGATTCGATCAACCAATATATATTTTGTGAAAGTGAACACAACCTCCTTCCGTTGAAGGAGAAGAGACAAAACAGCTACGTTATATACTATTCAGCCGGATGAGAGGCGTGGAAGCTGCTTCTGTAAACGTCAATGGCGTTCCCATTAAACAATTATGACAGTAAGAACAACTGTTTAAACTCCCATACTCAGTTCTCGAGAGCACTATTCCACTAGCATCATGGGGTTCCGGTGGTTTGGTCTTCAAATCAAGGTTGTCAATTTTGTTCCGTTTCGTTCAGAATGGCCGAAACATTTCATACTAATTCAAAAAACAGAACAAAACAGAATAAATTTCATCTCATTTTAAATCTCGGTTCGTTCCGGATTTTTCGGCTAAATTCCGCCCGGAACGTTCCGGTTTCATTCCACATGTTCCGTTCCGCTCTTGAAAAGCCATTGAATCAAATTGAACCTTGTTTAATTTAATTAATTAAACCACCCAATTATAAAAAGTTGTTTTTCATTACTATTTTCAATAACAATGATATTGATAATAATATTGAAAATTATTATTACTATTTTCATTAACAATGATATTAATTTTTTAAAATTAGATTTATCACTAATATATATGGTTTATATTCATGTTGTTTTTTTTCATGTTTATACTTTGTAGGAATTTGAGCAAAACAAGGGATGCTTTAGATTCCATTAGCCTTGATAACACTGACCTAACTTTATATTTAAAATATTTGTGCTAAAACATTTTATTTTCATAATATTTTGATATTTTGTTTAAGTTGAATTACTTTAAGTTAAAAACCTATTTAATCTTGACTATTTAGGAATATTTTAAATTTTGAAATTATATTTATTTAGCATTGTGTTTGTATTGCATAATTTATAATTAATTTATATTGAATTTGAATTATGTTTGTTGAATATATATATATAACCTCGAACGGCATACCGAAACACTCCAAAACTAAAATATTCTATTCTAATTAAAAAAATAAAATACCTATCAAAATAAAATCGACAACATTGCTCCAAATTGCTACGCAGGTCAGTGCAATTATTTGGGGAAGTGATCGGAGATATATCCATGTCGACGGACGTATCATCATACTCCAATGTTATAGCTTTATCATGTTCTCCCATTAAGACTACCACAGTACTGCTTCTTCCCTTATTTTGCATCCCATTCAGATTCCCACGGGAATGTTTCCAATGGTCACTCTCCCAACCTCTGCTGTCGACATAACCAGAACAGCCTTCTCTCTGCTCGCCAGTGACTGGCTCTCTGATTCCCTCCGGTACACTTCTGCAGTTGCCTTGCGGAACACCAGGTGGATTAGGGAAACCATAACTCTAAGATGATACTTGAGTAACAAAAGAGGATTTATGAGTAGATTTTAGATATGACATGAATTATAAGATGATATTTAAGTGATTAAAAAGGATTTATTATCTTGGATAAATTAAAAAAAAAATTTGATTTATTTTTAAATAGTATTGACTGTGAAATACTTGGCCAATATGGAATGAAATTTGAAAAGAATTTCAAATTTTATTCAAACGATCAATGACTATTATATAGAGAATAAATATGATTTAACATGACAGACATACTCGATGCTTTAATATTAAATGAAAATATTATTGATGAAAGGATATTAATTACACTAAAAAACCGGTCACTGAAATTTTAAGTCAAATCATTAATGAATTTTCTAATATTTGAAAGATCATGACACGTTGCTAGACGATATAACTGATCTTTAAATATAAATTAATTAATTTTTTAATTGATAATAAATTAAATTGTTAATTTATTTAATTAGAAATATAATTTATATTTGGTCCAACATATTAAGAACCTAATGGGTCACACACATTAAGAACCATTAGTCAGAAATTAAATTGGGATGATTTAATTAAGTATGATTTGATTAAAATATATTTTAGAAATTAAGAACTATAATATAATTAATACATAAATTATATTTCTAGACCTAAAAATATCAAGTAAGGATTTGATTGAGTTACTTTCTAAAATTATCATGATTAATATATAATTATTATTCATGAGGCAAATTGATATTTTGCCAATTTATAGGGTTTCTCAAATTTCTCTATAAATAACAAGTCATGTCTCTTATTTTTTAGAGGTTGTCTATTGGACAGAAAAATTACATAAATATAAAATTAGAGCTAACACTCCAGGTATAGGAATCCCTTTCTCCTAAATAGAGATTTAGAAGATTTCCTACTAGTGGTTCGTATGGATTATCATTAAAAACTGGATAATTGAACGGCTTGTGGTTTGTGACAATCTAATCTTTATAAAATTATTCAAAGCAAAACAAAATTGAATCTTTAAATAATAAATCTCTAAATTTTTCTAATATATTCCTAAGAACTTCCAAAATATTTTTGTTTTATAATTTCCGTTGCATTTATAATATTTTAAAAAGCCGATACTTTAGACAATAGACACATGACCATGCTCTCGAGCTACTGCAATGTGCCGGGGAGTCCGATCAGCACAGTAGTGGTGTGTTCATATTCCAATCTTCTATCTGGTTGGTATTAGCATCAGCTGATCCAACATAACCTAATTAATTTGATATATTCATAGATAACCAAATGGATATTAAATAATTATAAAGATGAAATAAACAAAATTAAAAGAAATTCACTGTTTCTTTTTACAAACAAATAAGGAGACTTCATTTGTAGATCCCATGTTTGTATCAAAATGGCAAATTATATGTACGAATTTGATCCTATATTCTTTATATTTATAGACAATTCATCAAACTACCTTAATTGTTTGTTTATAGAAATCCAGTTGCTATGTTAAACTTGTCGAGAGTCATGTGAAGGTGGGATTGGCTGTGAACAAGAAAGAAATCTGTGACCATATTGGAACTCACAGGGAGGTTCCAGCCCCAGGAAAGGGGACTGATTCACAGGCAAAGACATGGATTCTGAACGGGCATTCAAAGTTTCACGGGCACTCGCCTGCTGTTGCTACAGGAAAAACCAGTAAATCTTGGTGAATCATTGGGTAGGGACGATGTGACTGGCCTTGGAGTGTTCTTCGCAGCAGGCGCTCTAATGGTTGAATATGGAAAATCAATTTCTATTATGAAGTTTGTTATCCAGGATTTTGGAAACGTGTGAGCTTTTTCCTGTTTCAAAATAAAAAAAAAAATCCCTATTCTCTGAAGCAAAGTCGGATCCCATTACGGATTTTTCTTTTCCGCTTCCTACCAGTATGTTCTTCCAGCGCTAGACAGAGCTGTAAGAAAGAAAAATCAGTTTACTTACCATTTAAAATCATAAATGGGGTTGGTAAAAATTTAATATTCTCTATAATTATTTTTTTTATATATTTTTGAATAGTTGTATATCAAAAATAATTTTTTAAAAATAAAAAAATATTATTTTAATATATATATATTTTTTAAAAGTACAGTAATCTTAATCACCCCAGTAGAATCCATGCCGCATGGTCAAGTAATTAACAACAATTGAACAAAGACACGAGAGAGAAAAATAATCAAAATTTTTCATATGTAATAACTCATCAACTGCTAGTAAGAATTTTATGTTATTAGATTCAGATTACGAGAACTTCAGAACAAGATCTCATAATTTTCATTTTTGATAAAAAAATAAATAAATGAAGTTTTACATGTTGGTCAAAGTTGTTGTTTATTATTCATGTATAAGTATATATTTTATTTGATCCTTAAAATCCGTAATTATTTTAAATGGGATATTGAACTTTGATTCTATTATTTGATTTCATAAATATAAATTAAAATTAGTTTTTAAATATCAAATTTTGACTATTATATTTTATTTTCACAATAAAATAAATTTACTTATGGTGAAAATTTAATATGATCAAATTAAATTTTAGTCAAAAAAAATATATTTAAAGTATAAAACCCTTTCAACCATATATTCGAGACATGCTTACTTATTTTTAAATATAAATGAACTTGTCTTGAGGGGGCATCTGTAAAAACAAAAATCTTCTACCAATCAAATTTCTTCATGTGTCATTTTTATTTTCTTTTTACATAAAAAGATGAAATAAAATTGAAATAAATGACATGAAAAATGAATGAGACTTTATATATTTTTTGGCCAATAAAAGGTTCACACATGGAAAATGACTTGAGAGCCTCTACCAATCTCTATAAATAGAGAGCCTTATCCTAGATAAAAAAAATAATAATCTTGGAGATACAAAATTTTATTCAAAACAAGCTCTTCAAGTAAGGAAACTCTCTCAAAAGCTCTCAAACCTTCTTCATCTATGTTTTAAGTCTAAAATGAACGAAGTTCTATTGAATCAAATCTAAATATTTCATAAGAGTTCTTCAATATAAAGAAGAAAGAGCACTTGATAAGTTTTGATATTCTATTATTATTCTCCCATAGTTTTCATACATTGCTTGATAAATTTATATACGTTGTCATTGTTTAATTTTGGAAGAACAAGTTTCTCGCTGAAATTATAGCTGCTGTTCTTGGATGGCTACTATAACCATTGTTTCTATATTACACAGTTGTTACAATAAATAATAACCACAATTGCAGCCTTGATGTACTCTGCATAATTCAAGGTAGAGTGTTATCTCTTGTTCCTGATTGCAGGCTTGTGTTTATGATTTGCAGGATTAAAGGGCAGTGATGCACTTGATTGAAGACTTTCCCTTTTACACCCCCGCAAGATTGGGCTTCCATCAGTAAGGCCACTCTTGGACCGGAGAAATTCTGTGTGCGTGCTCTGGAAAGTGGTTTGGTTAGCATGTCAACTAACTGATCTGTTGTGTGAAAATGGACAACCTGTAAAATACCTCTTTGCACTAAATCCCGAACAAAATGAAGGTCTATTCGGATGTGCTTCATTCAAGAGTGATTAACTGGGTTGTAGCTTAAGTGAGTAGCACCAAGGTTGTCACATAGGAGTTGAGGTGTGCATGATAAGGGAAAGGCAAGCTCACAGAGTAGTTGAAGGAGCCACATTGTTTCTGATGTCTCGTGGCTAGTGCACAATATTCAGCTTCAGTGGAGGATCTTGCTACTGCTCGTTGTTTCTTTGAGCTCCAAGATATAGGAGTAGAGTCGAGGAAGCTGATATATGTAGACGTTGATGTGCAATCATCAACATTGCCAGCCCAGTTGGCATCATAATAAGTCGTTAAGACAGGTTTACTAGTATTTGCAATTTGAATGCCATGGAAAATAATCATTTTGAGATAACGGAGTATGCGTTTGGTGGCTGTCCAGCGGGTCTGCATTGGTCTGTGCATGAACTGGGAAAGCTTGTTCACTGTGAAGGAAATATCAGGACGCATGAGTGATAGATACTGAAGTCTGCTAATAACTCTACGAAACTCAGTGTTGTCGATAGAGTTAAAACCATCATTCAATTTCAGAATGGAACTAGTGGAGAGAGGGGTTGAAACATCCTTGGCACCAATCGTGTTTGTGGTGGATAGAAGATCATTAATGTATTGATGTTAAGACAAGAATAACCCGTCTTTATTTGACACCACTTCAACACCTAGAAAGTAATTAAGGTACCTAATGTCCTTAAGGGAAAAACACAAGTTGAGCTGGTGCACAATAGAGAGAACAAAAGCCTGGTGATTGCCTGTAATGATCAGATCGTCAACATAGACCAAGAGAAAACAGGTGGCTTGATCATTTTGTTAAATAAAGAGAGACAAATTGACCCTGGAGATTTGAAATCCAAGCTGCTAAATAGCATTCTTGGAGTTAGATACCAAGCTTTTGGAGCTTATTTTAGGGATAGATAGCCTTTTCAATCTGCATACATGGTGAGGTCGTGAGGCATCCTTAAAACCTGATGGCTGCATCATATAAACATCATCAGTTAGTCTGCCATTCAAAAAAGCATTGTTGGTATCCATTTGTCTCATTGACCAGCCATTTAAAACAACAATGGTAATTCTAATAATGGCAAGTTTGACAACAGGATTAAAGGTTTCTTTATACTCTAGACCAGGGTGTTGGTTGTAGCCCTTTGCAACCAGTCGGGCTTTGAATCGATCAATAGAGCCATCAGGTTTTCTTTTAACTCGAAAAACCCACTTACAACCCACTGGGTGACACTGAGAAGGAGGTGGAATTAAGTCCCATGTATCATGTTTCATAAAAGCTGTGAGCTTAGCAAACATGGCTTCTCTCCAGTGAGGCTGAGAGATGGCCTCTCTTACACTAGTAGGCTTAATGGGCAGGGAAATGGGATGTTTGGTGATGAAGAATATTTGTTTTGGTTTAAATATCTGGTTCATGGACCGTGTGCGCATAGGATGGAGTCGTGGAAGAGGAATGAATTGATGAGAAGAAGACTCTAACTGAGGGGTTGAAGATGGAGGCAAAGAGGATAAGGTGTCAGGAAAAGAGGTATGATTGGAGGGAGTGTCTGCAGAATCTAAAGAAGCAAAATGATGAGAGGAAGCAGAGTTACCTAAGGGAAATGCAACAATGGCATGCACATCATCCATAAGATTCGGTGGTGGACAAAGAGCATGATACGACATTGATGAGGCTGGCACAAGACCTGGTTGAACGGTAGGAGGGGAAAGTGAGGTATGGGGAAAAGAACTATGTGACATAGAGAGTGAATGTTGACTCTCATCAAAGACAACATTACGTGATATGTATAATTTCTTGGAGTGAGTATCTAGACACTTGTAAGCATTTTGAGTTTGAGAGTACCCAAGAAATATGCATGGCGTGGATTCAGACTGCATCTTGTTAGAATTATAGGCTTTGGTGAGAGGATAACACATACATCCAAAATTTTTTAGTTTAAGATAGTTTGGTTTTTGTCCAAAAAGTACTTAAAAAGGGGCCTGATTTTTAAGTAAAGAAGTAGGTTGTATGTTAATAAGATAGGTAGCAGTAGCAAAAACATGTGGCCAATATGAGGGATCGAGTGAGGCATCATGAAGTAGAGTTAGACCGGTTTCAACCACATGACGTTGATGATGTTTAGAAATATCATTCTGTTGAGGAGTATGGGGAGTAGTGGTGTAATGACTTTTGCCATGAAGTGATAAATTTTTTTTGAGCCCAACAAATCACCACCATTATTGGAATACAAGTTTTTTATGTGTGTATCGAATCTCTTCTCAACAATTTTTTAAAATTAAGGAAAGATAATGGATACTTCAGATTTGTGTGTTATGGGATAGAACCACATGTATTTCGTGTAATGATTAACAAGTAATAGATAGTATTGAGAACCATCAATGCCAGTGTATGCAGATGTTCCCCAAACATCTGTGTATATAAAATTGAGGAGGGCATGGCTGTGAAAACTGGTTGCTTGAAAAGGAAGTTGATGCGCTTTATTGATAGAGCAAAACCTACAAAGGGAAGACACATGGTGAGACGTGACTCGAAGAGAAAAACGATTGACAAGACTGTGAACTAATTTAAATGATGGATGACCGAGACATTTATACCACCCATCAATGGAAGTCCGTTCATGCATAAATGCCACTTTGTTTGGAAGCGGAGTACTTGGGAAGGTGTACATGCCATTGTTACATGCTCCTCTTGGTAGTATCTCCTTTGTGAATTGGTCCTTTACAATAAAATAAAAAGGGTGAAGTTCAACAAAGACATCATTTTGCTTGATAAATTTATATACATTGTCATTGTTTGATTTTGGAAAAACAGGTTTCTGGCTGAAATTATTGTTGCTGTCATAGTTTTTAAACCCGGCCTGATGGCCGACCCGGTCCAAGGCCCGGGTTCCGGGTTTTGACTGGGTCACCGGGAGCCCGGGTCAATTTTTTTTTAAAATCAAAACGACGTCTTTTTATTTAAAAAACAAAAGTCAACGGGTTGCAACCAGGTTTTTGACCGGGTCTTGCCGGGTCAACCCGCCGGGTCACATCGGGTTTTTCATTCTCCTATTTTTTCTTCAATCTGACCCGGTTCCAGCCTTGAGTCGACTCGCCGGGCCGGGCCGGGTTTCAAAACTATGAATGTTGTTCTTGAATAGCTACTATAAGAGCATCTCCAATGAGAAATGCTATATTAAAAAGCCAAATTGATAAAATGGCTTTTTGAATAGTACATATATAGTTTTTTTGTTTATGTGCATTCCAATGGTAAAAAGTTATTTAGAAGAGCCAATTATATTTTAATATATTTTATGTTAAATTAATTTTAATATAATTATATAACTAATTTATATATTTTTTATATAATATAATTATGATGTTATTAATTATATAATTAATATGAGTAATTTATAAAAGTAAATATAAAATTAATGAAGTAATATGAAAGTTAAAAGATATAATTTTAAGTTAAATTTAA
>Ga0307515_10015264_pt1 | contig 14164 bp, 6 predicted proteins | sample 17_EM_MG_FD_194513 | JGI IMG/M metagenome (GOLD analysis project Ga0307515, IMG submission 194513) | Populus trichocarpa ectomycorrhiza microbial communities from riparian zone in the Pacific Northwest, United States - 17_EM | ecosystem: Host-associated > Plants > Roots > Unclassified | place...
ACTTAAATCAACTAAATTAGCCTGTTAAACACACAATACAGGTCATGAGATTGAGATGACCTTAAAAAAACAACTCGTAACGAATCATAAAGTTCAATTTTTAATAAACAAAATATTGAATGATGAATTTAAAAAATAAAAAAATATAAATTAAAAAAGATAAGAAAAAACATCATTACAATTAATAATGTTTTATAAGGTGATGTACAATAAAAATACCACATCTTTTAGTTTTTGTTAATTAATTTATGCTTCCATTATAATAGGATAGGATATAAGTTAATTATACCTAATATCCCTCAAATGCTAGGATTTAATTAGTTGAATCCTTTTATTATGGAATCCCTTAACAATATATTTTGTTAATAATCATAACCATTTGTTAGGAGTAAATTTTTTTTTTAATTTTTGAAATATTGATTATCATTTCTTGCTTTTAGAAATAATTATAAAATACTAAACAATGTAAATAAATCCAAATAAAATCCTTTGCTAATAATTTAATTTATATTTTTTTCTTGAGTATTATTTCATTTCAGTAAATTTAGTTTTTAATATTCTATTTTCTTTTCACTTTTTAAATTTTTTTAAAATAAGATTTTATTTTATCAATCTAATTTTTTCTTTCAAATTTGAAAATCAGGTCAAACATGTCAACTTTTTTTACTAGGCTAATTCACTTTAGCCCAATTTTATTTTCAAATTTGAAAAGATTTTAAAAATAACAATCACCTCTAACATCATAACAAGCCTATAAAAAACAAAATTCTTGGTTTTATATTTGTAAGATGGATAAAAATAAAAAGAAAAGTCATCACTTAGTATTACAGTCATTAAGAAACTCTAATTGGTCAGCATAGATCTATGGCAGGGGATTGGCTATGTTAAAGTGAAGATAATGTCACCTTAAAACATTATACTCGAGGTAGACTACATTGTTTATGTTATCTTCTATTCCTAATAGTTTGTTGTAACTAATCTATCTACATAATGATAATGGATTTACTACAATGAGTTAAACCCTAGTTGTTGGTTAAACATAGTCATTCTATGGCTTGGTTCATTTATGTCATTCCTAGTTATTATATTTGGATAGCACTTGGTGAATTGATAGTTTCAAGGTTTGTCACTCATGATCATAACATGTGACTAATTGACAATCAAATCATGTTAGTGAATAATTCATAAGCCCATGTTGGGCTCATTGAGCCCAACTTAAATTATAGAAAAGGTCTATAAAGGTTTTTAATGAAGTTCACTAGCCTTATAACACTCAGGCTTTATTAGCAATACCTGTTAAATGAAGACTTAATACTGATGATTCGTATTTTGATGTAATTAGTGAATGTTAAACTAAAATTAATACTTTTTTGGTGAATATTATGTTGAAAATTCTTAATACTTTTCACTTTAATGTCAGTGAATATTAGACAAAAAAATCTTTACTTGTTCGAGAATTAAAGGGATATGCAAAAATCCTTTAATATTTAAAGCAATGACCTATATTGAGTCTATATATCCTAAACATAAAAAATAAATATCAAGACATTTTTTTGGGTATGTTAGCCTAATGAACCTTTTAATTTGGGTCAAGTTCCAATAAAGTTTATAGACTTGTTATGAAATCCAAAAATGCATGATAAACATTTTTTTTGTAAAATGTTAAAACAAACATATTTTTTTTTAATGATAAAATACTAAAGCTTGTAAAAATGCTTTCTTTTTCTTGTTTTTTTTTTAATGAGAAACTTAGCTATGCAAGATTTAAAAGAGAATGTTTAAAATTTTATTTTTTTCCCAATGACTATGATTAGGCAATAAGCAAGCAATAATCATACTAGTTACATATACTATTATTCATGTATGAATCATAATAATATCAAATGACATAGCTTTCACTACCCTTCCGAAAACATAACCATATTCTCATATCATACATCATTTTCATCATATAATTTTGTTCAAAAGACAAAAGGAACCTCAATCAACTTATTAATATTATACCCATGTATGTTAGCATGAATGAAAGTAAAAGTGTGTGGGTTACCATACATGCTTTTACAAAAATGGACAAATCTTTTGTTTTTACAGAAAAATAAAGTATATACCTTAACTAACTTTATAATGGAAAGGACTACAACATGCATTATTAAAAATAAAAAAAAATTTATTTCAAAAGGGAACTTATGCTAGTGTTAAAACTAAAAGGGCTTCAAAACCTACCTTTATTTGTCCATGGGTTCCCACCACACCTAAACACTTAAGACCTGACTTTCATAGGTGCTACAACTTTGTTGCCACCAAGAAAACCTGAAATCAACTCTTTATTTCCTTCATAAAACAAAAAGCTTGCACACCCTACATTAGAAAAAAAAAACTGATTTATCTTTCATTATTAAAGGTTTAGTGTGTCTCAAGGTGTTTTTTTAAAGACTTCCTCATCTTTAACTCATGATTAATAACATGTGCTCATAAACCTACGAAGCTAACCTATAGACCCTCAATTTAAAAGAAACACAAGCTTAAACACTACTTAAAATAATAATAATAAAAACAAATTCGTTCCTTCTCTCCTTTTAAATAAACCAAATCATCATCCCTAAGACAAGACTCTAGATAATTTGGTAAAAAGGTCTGCCTGACATGGTCATTCACTAACACACCATCATCATGAAAATAAAAAGGAAATATAATATACATGCCGAAACAAGAGCAACAAATAGGTAAAATCTCATGATAAGAGAATAAAAAGGAAAATATCTAAATCTACACATTCAAGTTACAGTTACCATGTGATAGGAAGGGTTATTAGAGTGATATCTATAGTGGTGATATAGGTTTGATTTTGTGCTCATAAATGATGCTAGTTATCTTTTTTCTTTTTTATGAAAAACAAGGGCCTAGGGGAACTCACAACCTTGACACAATCCAATTTATGATGTTTAGAGTTAGCTTTTAAGAGTTACAATGCAACCTCCTATTTCCTTAGATAATCCCTAGACTTCTCTTCCTACCTACGACTCATTTTCTAGTCTTTCCCCATCACCTTCATTCTTTATCTTTTCCCATTCCCTTCCCTCATTGTATTGTTCTCTCTTAATCTTTTTCTTATTGTACTGTTAAATCCTTTTCTTTTCTTTTCATTATTCTCCTTTTTTCCTTGCTTATTATCTCTTGTTGTCCCCTCGCCACGATTTATTTTAGGGTTGTATATGTAGAAGATTCAAGAGTAGTATTTACCTTCCCATTTTGAACCAATCTCAGCCCTTGAAACAAATTAAATTGGTTTTCACCTTTTAACAAATTCAATTAAAACTTTTACTGGATCAAGCTTATTAAAAGGATGGTTTGGGCAGGGAATTTGGCATAGTATTATAAAGGATCAGAGCTATTAAGGTTGGGATTGCAAAAGAGACGTGAGTGTGTAAGATATGTGTTTTTTTATCCCGCTAAGTAGAACGATCTAAAGAGATCAAAATGAATAAAAAGGTTGATCTCAACCATTTTTTTTTAAACTAGAATTAGTGGTGGAGCACATCGAACAACACATCATCCCTTTTTTAAGTGTTAGATTGGATGACATGTCATTCATCTTTTAAAATTAGAGTTCCTGGTCTGGATGGATGATAGGTCGTCAGATGGAGGAATCTAGGCTCTCGATTGTAATCGGATGACATATCACTCGAGGGATTGGACGATGTGTACTAAAAGAGTTTAATTAAGGTTCTTTTTATTTGACTCAAACGATACCATTTCATAAAAACAAAGCAGTCATTAAATTACATCGTTCTTTTAAATTTGGTTATTGATTTCAAAACTTTGTAATTAGGTCCTTAATTAGCCCTAATCTCAGGAATCTTTTCAATCTTACCCCTGACCATCTTTGACTAGCCCTTAGAACTTCAACGTGTGTTACAAAATGGTTTTTGGTCTCAAAAGTTTTTAATTTACCCCTTAATCGACCTTTTAACTTTAAATTCTTTCAATCTTACCCTTAATTAAGTCGATTTCATCACTCAATTTGCAACGTCTATTACATTTTAGTCCCTGAACAATTAATAAAACAAATCAAAACATATTATGAATCTCAATCTCTAACCGAATCAATGTTGAATAATGAAATTAGAAACAAATCAATTGAAAAGGGGACAAAAAAAATATATCGAGTTAACTCGGCTAATCCGTTAAGCACTATTCACGGGTATTGAGGCCATAATAACATAATATAAAAAAAAAACAAATAATTAAGTCTAATTCTCAATCAACCCAATATTAAATGATGAAATTGAAAAACAAATTAATTAAAAAAAAGAAAAAAAACCCGAGTCAACCGAATTAATCCGCCAAACTTGCATTATGTGTCATGAGAGAGGGATAATCCAATATAAAAAATATAATATAAATGATGAAATGAATAAAAAATATTCATTGAAAATAATAAAAAAAAAAAAGAAAAACAAACGACTCAATTTAACCGAGGTTAAAATGTCAAAACCCAAATACCCTTTTAATTTAATATAACGTTGGACACAATTAACCATGTTTTATCATTTTTACAGTAAATTATAAGTAATGATTATTTTTTTAATTTTTTTTATTAAAAATATATTAAAATAATATATATACATATATACATATATATATATATATATATTTTTTTTTAAAAAAATATTTTTAATATTATAGTATCAAAATAATTCAAAGATATACATATAAAAAATTAATTTAAAATAAAAAATTTAAATTAAAAAAAAACATGGCACACGGTAATACCAAAAAGTTTAAACGTGGAATGGATTTTTTTGTGGTAGTATAGTAATTCGTGATAGCCTGGGAAAATTATTGTCATTTACCATATATTGTTATAAACTTGTCAAGCGGTCTCTTACTCTCTTTTACTGTGTTGCAGTTACTCTGCAGAATTAAACGACAGTGAATATTAAGGAACGAGTAGCGAGGAGAGCAAGAGCAAGAGCAAGTATTGCTCTCTGGAGGTAGTGGTAGTAGAGCGATTCGAACGGAGATGGCCGGCGATCTATCAACCGATTCTCTTAGATTTATTATCGTCATCTCCGCCTTTTTGACACTGGTAATTTCTTATCTCTTCTTGCATAATTCTCAATTCTTCTATTTCTTTTTCAATACAATACTAGAATTGGGGTTTTGGAAATTCCTGTGAATAACAATATTAATTACTAGCGATTAAAAAACTATGCATAATTCTGCTCTGTTATTAAGAATCTTGTGAATTTTGCTTTTGAATTTTTTGTTATTTTATTTATTATTGACTAAATTATTGATCGATAAACATGTTATTATCAGCTGCTAGCTACGGGGTCATATGGGTCTCCTTCTGGAAGTCGCAAAACGGGCAAGTCTTCATTATCATCGGTGTTTTCTTTATTTAATCTCAAAGAGAAGAGTAGGTTTTGGAGTGAATCTGTTATTCACAGTGGCGGTATGTCTCTCTCTTGTTTTTACGTTTTCCTTTCGAAGTACACGTATACCCAATTAACTGAGGAGTGACTAGCTAGTTATTTATCATTTGATTGTTGAAACCAGATTTCGATGATTTGGAATCTTCTAGCCCTGCCAAAATGGGACCTATCAATTTCACCGAAGCCGGTAATTCCTCGTTCCTCCCTCGCATCTTATTAATTTTTTGTTTATCTATACGTGGTCGTAACTGTAATTTCTGCTTAGGTTTTCCAACTAGTGAAGGTCCCTGAATGTTTTTTCGTGATTATAATATTTCAGGTAACATTGCAAGTTATCTTAAGCTCCAAGAAGTGGATTCCATGTACCTTCCAGTTCCTGTAAATTTCATTTTCATAGGCTTCGAAGGAAAAGGGAACCAAGGTCTATATGATCTCATTGTCTATCATTTTTTTTCTTAAGTAGTAAATGTATTTATTTTTTGTTCACTGCCTTAATCCTTTTCTTCTTCTTTCATCTGTGTGCCCATGTATAGCATTCAAGCTTCATTCAGAAGAAATTGAGCGTTGGTTCACAAAAATTGATCACATCTTTGAACATACACGCGTACCAAAAATTGGAGAAGTTCTCACCCCATTTTACAAAATTTATGTAGACAAAGAGCAACATCACCATCTTCCCTTAGTCAGTCACATAAATTACAAGTAATGGTTCCATGTAGTGTGCATACTTCACATAAATTTTGCTCTGAGTAGTTTTGAATTTCTGCTCATGTCATTATAATTAACTTGCTTGTGCAGTTTTTCTGTTCATGCCATTCAAATGGGTGAAAAGGTTACTTATATCTTTGAGCATGCCATCAATCTTTTGGCTCGCAAGGATGATGTGTCTGATAACAGGTGAAATATGTTAAATTGTAATCTGCCCCCCTCCTCCCCTTTCTGTATGTTGAAATCCCAATTTACTTCCTTATCTTAGTTCTTGTTACTACTAATAACTAGGATTAGCCAATTTCACCTTGCACATGGTTCATGGCCACTGTCAGTTGTAATAAACTTGTGGTCAACAAGTTAATTTCTAGTAATGAGTGACAATATTTGTAGCGAAATGGACAGCGAGAAAATGTTAATTCTTTTTAATGTTTTGTTTTGGTGGTCAGAAGAAATGTTATCATGTGAAATTTGGAGGAAATATTTTAATGCTTGAATGGGAGTTGATTGCTCGAGGAGAGTGGTCTTGATATATCTGCACATGCTGGTTAGGATACCTGTCAAGTTCAAGTTATTTGGACATGTAAATTGATGTTTTATAGTATTATAGTTGCACATATTCTGCTTTGATCTTGTCTTTTAGACCCTGTTGCACACCTAGTATTCCAATGAGTGAATGAGGCTGGGAGGAATGTCTCGTCAGCCCCAAATTATTTTTTCTGTCACGAACCTTAATTCTCTGTGCTAAAGTAACATATATCTGGAAAGGAGAGAAAGATTGTTTTCTTTCTCAAGAGATTCTTTCCTGCAGATCATGTTCTTTCTCTGGAGATTCTTTTCTGTGGATGTTCACTGAACACTTGTCCGTCACCATTCATTACTGCCTGATTTGTTTCCTTCTCTTGCTCTCACTCTCTTCCTTTGTTAACTGTGGCTCATCCACCTTGACAGTGATAACAAGGATGTCCTGTGGCAAGTAGATATGGACGTGATGGATGCTCTTTTCAGTAGTCTTGTTGATTATCTTCAACTTGACAATGCATATAACGTTTTCATTTTGAATCCCAAGCATGACCTAAAGAGGGCTAAATATGGCTACAGGTGTGTATTTTTTAAGGATATCCCTGCTTCCTTTTATCATTTCGTGCACAATTTTAGAACATAAGAACACTCAACATGATACATCCCTGAACATGAACTGCATCGAATGGCTGGCTTGAATCTTATCTATTGCCTTTTTTTTTAACCTCTGAATTATCTAACTGTTCATTTTTGCACTGAGACTGATTCTGTGATCTGTGTTGCATTTTATAATCTAGTGTATCTTAGATTTGTCATATTATGTTTTGAAATTTATTTTTATATGGCAGGAGAGGTTTGTCGGATTCAGAAATAACATTTCTAAAAGAGGTATTCTTTTAGCTTCTTCTCTCCTTTATATACCTGTTGCATTCTTCAAGCATGATAATTATTTGCACATTCTGTTATGATTTTCAATAATTTTGGCTACAATGAGAATCCTAGGCAATCCCTCATTCAATTAGTTCTTGGGAAAAATATTTGATATCCTTGTTCCCTTTTGGTGCTAATATGATATTTATAGACCAGATCCAGAATTTATTTTTTTGTTTATTTGTATTGTTTAGAATAAGAGCTTGCAAACAAAAATTCTTCAGTCTGGAGGCGTTTCAGAAAGTGTTCTCGGTATGAAACTATCATCTTCTCCATTTCATTTCCATTTATAAATGCTGTGGAGGCTTTTTATTTATATTATAATGTTCCTTTCAAAAGTTAATGTTCTGGAAACATTTTGCAGCACTTGATAAGATTAAGAGACCTCTGTATGAAAAGCATCCTATGACCGCATTTACCTGGACGATAACTGAAGAAACTGATACAGTTAGTACTTTCTATAGCTTAAATCCTACAACTGTTCTATTTTATCCTTCAAACAGAAAGATACTTAAACTGGTGTATCATATTGCAATGTCTTTGTAAGATGTAATAATTATTTCTATATTTAAGGTGGAATGGTATAATATCTGCCTGGATGCATTGAACAATGCTGAGAAGTTATATCAAGGGAAGGACACTTCTGACATCATTCAGAATAAAGTCTTACAAGTATGTTCTATCTCTCTTTCTCGCTATCCTTTAAATTGTTGCCAAATGAAGATTATAGATATGCAACTTTTATTGATTCTTTTATTGAGACTTTTGGTTTCTGTCTATTCCAAGTTATTGAAAGGGAAGAATGAGGATATGAAGCTTCTTCTTGAAAAAGAGTTAAAATCTGGGGGCTTCAGTGATTTTCCTGCAGAGTGTCTTACAGATACATGGATCGGAAGGGACAGGTATCATTTTCTTCCTCATCCTCCCATCTCTCTTGTACACACACACACGTGCTATGTGGATACTCAACTAGTGACATATTTTGCATCAGGTGGGCCTTTATTGATTTAACTGCTGGCCCCTTCTCGTGGGGTCCTGCTGTTGGTGGAGAAGGTGTGCGCACAGAGCGTAGTTTGCCAAATGTGCAGAAAACTATTGGTGCAGTTGCTGGTACTGTTGATTACTATTCCACTTGAACTTTTTTATTTTATTTTAAATTTTATTTCTTGTTTGTTGCATTTACACTATTATTTGTATTTAACCAACTTTTAAGCCATGTAATATAAGCTTTCTGGATTGAATGTATATGATGGTTGCTGTGGTAGATACATTGTGGTTTAGGATGCTTTGCTTCTTTCATTTCTTTTTGAGGTGCTTTTATTCCACCTCTGCAGAACTGGACAGACCCTTTTTGGAACTTGATTGCTTTGATATGTGCTCCCTTGCTTGTCTTCTTCATTGAAGTGGTCAAAGTAGTTCATTTATGATTTTATGGATCCAATGACCAGTTATTTTGACAAATTAGAAACAATGCAACACTATTCTAATTCATAAATACCAACTATCAACTCTTTGTATTTCACTTTCGTGGAAACTTTGCTTTATTGTTGAATCAAGCATCAATTAGCATCTATACCAGTTTTTCCAGCTTTTCAACGAATAACATGCTCCTTTTTTGGCATCCAGAGATTTCAGAAGATGAAGCTGAAGAGCGCTTGCAAGAAGCAATTCAGGAAAAGTTTTCAGTACTTGGTGATGTATGTACAAGCAATCAAACAAGTAGCGATTCACCATGTCAATTCCTTTCATATATTTTTTGCTAAACAAAAATTGCTGCATGGTTACACCATGGTGATAGGATTCATATTAATATTAACCTATTTTGACTTCTAAGACTAATGATGGATTCTTTTTGTTGGGGTCATGACATAGGCTGTCTTCTGGATAGATATTGAAATCTAGGCTTTTGTCTTGGCACCTCCCAGCTCTTAAAGATGGTGGGATATGTTTATCTTAAGAGAACCTTTGCTTTCTGAGAACTAAGAGTTGGCCAACTATCCCAATGGAGAAGACTTGCAGCCTTAGAGAGATAGGTGGTGCCACAAATCTAGGGTCCTGAAAGACACTTTCAATTTTGGTTTGATTTTAAAATGTTGGTTACCTATTCTAAGGTATCCAAGATAAGTAATGATTATTTGATAAAAGGGTTACAAATGCAAGTCTGCGGTTACCAGCAAGTTGAGTGTTGGATATCCATTTACCTCTATATAGAAAATCTTCATCTTCTTGTGCAGGTCAATAGCTAGTTATAGTATAATTTAAACAATAGCTAGTGTCTACTTCATGGGTTCCCTGTGTTCTGCCTGCTTGTTTAGTCTACTGTGCACTGGATTAAGTGGGTCAGAGATGCAAGTTTGTCGATTGCCAATAGTGTCAAAATTGCTCATGACTTTGACAGGGATTGATCCATTAGCGTCATTACAGGAACACACGTTTTCCTTTAAGAACTTACTTTTTTCTTCTTCAAATGATCAGCCTGTTCCCTGTGAAACTGAAGCATGAGCACAAGAACTAATCTTAATATTACAGTTGGCTAGATGATGATATTTGACTGGGTTCTGAGATGAAACTATATGACTTGGTTAAGCTAAATGAAGTGCTTTAAGGTTCTCTAGATTTCCTGTTTTAATTGATTCTGCAAATCTTACAGAAGGATCATCAAGCCATCGATATTCTTTTGGCTGAGATTGATATTTATGAGCTTTTTGCTTTCAAGCACTGCAAAGGAAGGAGAGTTAAGCTAGCTCTTTGTGAAGGTAGTATTCTTTAATCTTGTTTGTTTGGGCCGCATGGGCTCTATGTTTCGCATATAACTTGATGGGTGTTTATTTTATTTTAATTTTTTTAAAAAAATAAATCATAATGATGTCTTACTTTTGCAGTATCTTGTGTGAATTTTGTTTTTTTTTGTGTGAATTTAGCATAAACTGTAATATATATTGTTACAGAGCTTGATGAGAGAATGCGGGATTTGAAAAATGAGCTCCAGTCTCTTGACCATGAAAAGCACGATGAAAGTCATAAGAAGAAGGCCGTAGAGGCATTAAAACGAATGGAGAGTTGGAATCTTTTCAGTGATACCCATGAGGTATACCATTCGGTCGTTTGACAAGGATTGTTATGCTGTCTTTTTCCTTTTGATTTGTTAAAAATCCATATAATGAGAGGAAAAAACTTGTGTATTTGGTTGGAAGAATCATTCTTAGGATTTTAAGAGTAATAGATGGTTGTATGGGTTCATTAGATAGAAGGTTCATGTGAATGATCTTTTAGCACATCCCTTTTTATTATTTGTACATAGTGGCTCAATGTTTTATCATGCCTTTGAGTTGGGACTTATCTTTCCAGCAGGAGTTTCGAAACTACACAGTTGCAAGGGATACCTTTCTTGCACATTTAGGTGCAACCCTTTGGGGGTCTATGAGACACGTAATCTCACCTTCACTATCTGATGGAGCATTCCACTATTACGAGAAGATATCCTTTCAGTTTTTTTTCGTCACACATGAAGTATGTTCTGTCTACTATACTCTTAAAGGAGCTTTTATGAAAATTGTAATTTGCTCTTACCCCTACTTTGTTCATGCAGAAAGTTAGGAATGTTAAACATCTACCTGTTGATCTTGAGGCTCTAAAGAATGGGCTATCCTCCTTACTTGTATCATCACAAAAGGCTATGTTCAGTGAGAACCTGTATGTTTTCTGCATTGTTTTATTTTTGAAATTTTGTCCCAATAAGTCCTTTGTTCATTAGTCACTGGATAGATTAAGATCTCTCTGTCTTCTGTTACTAGTATCTTTTGTATGATTCATTTAATTCATGCACAACTTTGTATATCAACAGTTGGTCCCTGCTTATATAGACATGGTTTGTTGTCAGAGTTTGTTTTCCTAAGAAGGCATCTTTAAAACTTATTCCCACTGCAGGGTACTTTTAATCTTATTTACTATAATAGGGTATTTTATGCCAAGTAGACTTTGTCCTGCATGTATATTGACACCTCAGTCTTTATTTTTTTAATTTTTTTAAGAGATTATTACCTAGAAAATCTAGGTGAAGGTGCTGCCACCTCTTCTATATGTCTCATAACCTTCTTTTCTTACCTGTATTTTACCCTAAATCGTTTGATCCTCTGTCTTCTAATTAAATGCATTTTTCCCATGTAAGTTTTACGGGAACAAAGATCACGGTGAACTTGGTCCTTCTTAGTTTACCAAGCATGATTATTTGATAGTATTCTTCTCCATGTTCATCTCCCCCCTATCTTTGGTGATTTGCTGGATGAATTTCACAAGAGTTTTAAATGGATTTGAATGTTTTCTCTTACAATAGGCCATAGACATCCTTAGGTCTTAGCTTTAGTGATCCTCAACACTCTGTAAGTATTTTAGTTTTTTGTTAATGGATTGCTCAATCTTCCTTCAAGTTACTCCTTCTAGTCTCTCCAATTACTGATGAATCACACATGTTTTAATGATTTTCAAAGGTCTCAGAAACAAAAATCCTAGTATTTAGATAAGAAAAACTTGGGGTTTACTTTTAATTGTTTTTATTAATAATAATTAGACACTTGGAATTAGAAATATAGCAAATTTAATTGACATGATGACATGCATCAAGTGCAAACAAAATGATATGAGAGGGAGAGAGATCATGACTGCTTCTCTATTTTTCTGTGGCTAATAATTTATAAAAATAGAAAGTGACAAAAGTATGCAATGAAGTCTCTATGACATAAAATACCTTTTAGAGCTTACATGGCATGAAGTACCTTATTCTATTAAGTTAAATAAGAGCCTCATTTTGATATATAAAAAAAAAATACTCTTAGTTGTCAGGCCTGTCTTCCTTTCAACTTACTTATTTTCCAAATTGCATATAGAGTAGTGCTGTCAGAGGATCCTGCATTAGCAATGGCCTTTTCAGTGGCTCGGCGAGCAGCAGCTGTCCCATTATTGCTTGTTAATGGAACATATAGGAAAACCACTCGGTCCTATCTTGATTCCTCCATTCTCCAGCATCAGTTGCAGAGGCATCTCCATGACCATGGTTCTCTCAAAGGTCATCTATGAGCTTACATTTCTAGCTCTTCTTTTCTTCTGGCTTGTTATGACAGTTTTTTTTTCTATAATGTTGAAAACAATGTACTTGTTCTGGGACTTGCATGTTAATGATACTTGTAATGTTGGACATATTATTTCTTTCCCCAGTGCAAGTGATCCTGTAGTATTTGTGTCAGCTATGTTTAAAAGCCTATCCTTTTTTTGAGTAGTCACCATAACCTTGTCCTTTTGGTTAACCTGTATTCTCTTTCTATTTGTGTGAGATCATATACATGAGTAGATACCAGTGCATTTGTTAATTTGAAAGTACTATAATTCAGCAGATGGGTAGATAATTGATAGGTGAAGAAGTATGGGTTTTCACATTTAAGAGGCCGAGGCTATTGTTGATATATTAACATATGCATAGAGTGTTGGGCTTCTTTCTGGGTCCTCCTATGTTTCACCTGTACTAGTGTTGATGAAGATGAATTTGTGTGCAACAATCTCTGTTTGTCAGAGAGCTGCTCATGTGCCTGTCTTGGAAGACAGATTAGTAAGATGATTCTTTTGTAAGTAAATCAGGTTAGTTAGATGCACATAGTAGCCTCAGTCAATTTTCTGTAGCCTTTCAATCCAGTGACCTGTGGTCCATGCTCGCTAAAGTTGTATATTTCATTATTATTTTTCCAATTTTTACCTTTTGCCTCTGGTATATGTGATAACTATCATAACGTACATCCTCTAAATACATTTTGTTTTTATTTCTCATCACTGACATATGCCAGGCTAATGTTTTCATTTTCTTTAAATAATGTAGGAGCACATGCCCATAGTAGGTCCACACTTGAAGTTCCTATCTTTTGGTTCATTTATGGCGAGCCACTATTAGTTGACAAGCATTATCAGGCAAAGGCTCTTTCTGACATGGTTATTGTGGTCCAGTCAGAACCATCATCTTGGGAAAGCCATCTGCAGTGTAATGGGCAATCAGTTTTGTGGGATTTGAGGTTGGAAATATGACCATTCATTTTGATTTTATTAATGGCTTATTGTCAACTGTTGATATTTAGTTCAGTAGTTAGATAATTGCCAGAAGAAGCAGATGGGATTGCCTGAAGGGTTTGCTGCTTCTGATGCATAGTTTCTGATCTCTCCCTCCCTCCCTCCCTCCCTCTCTCTCTCTTTTTAAATTGCACCAGTTCTTGACCTTTTGTCCCTGTTATATGCTCTTCCCCCCTTTCACTCTCTTTACAATTTCCTAGCATCTTCTACTTTTGCATGATTTTTCATTTTCATTTAATTTTAGATTTTCTTTCTCCAAGGGAAACTTCTGTAAAATTGCAGCGGCTGCCCATTCATGCTATATTCTAGTTTGAGTAAATTTTAGTACTTCAAAAAAAAAAAAAAAAGAACAATGGAAGGAAAAAATGAAAATGGAAACCAATTTCTTGGAAAATTTACCTTAATTATGAAAGTGCAAAAGCATGAAATCTTTATCCTAATCCACTCTGGATCCTGAG
>Ga0307515_10015266_pt1 | contig 14164 bp, 8 predicted proteins | sample 17_EM_MG_FD_194513 | JGI IMG/M metagenome (GOLD analysis project Ga0307515, IMG submission 194513) | Populus trichocarpa ectomycorrhiza microbial communities from riparian zone in the Pacific Northwest, United States - 17_EM | ecosystem: Host-associated > Plants > Roots > Unclassified | place...
GGTCGACGCCGCCCGGAACCTCCGGGCCGCCGCGATCGCCACCGCCGCCGCGCGCTGGCGCGTGCCCGCCGGCCGGATCGCCGCGACCGCCGCCGGCGTCCGCGAGTTCGACGGGAGCCGCGCGCTCGGCTGGGGCGAGCTGGCGTCGGCGCACGGCGGCAGCCTCGCCGCGCTCGGCGACGCGTGCCTGCCGCCGGGCGCGCTGCTCGATCCGGCGACCGGCAACCAGATCGGCACGCTCGACTACATGCTCGCCGTGCATGGCGTCGACCTCGAGCTCGACGTCGCCACCGGCCTGGTGACCGTGCTGCGCTACGTCGGCTGCCAGGACGTCGGCCACGTCGCCAACCCCGAGATCGTCCGCGGCCAGGTCATCGGCAGCATCGCCATGGGCGTCGCGCAGGCGCTGTCGGAGCGCGTCGTCATCGCCGGCGGTGTCGCCGGCGGTGTCGCCGGCGGCGCGGTCGAGAACGACCGGCTCCACGACTACCTCGTGCCGACGTCGCTCGACGCGCCGGCCGCGCCGATCCTCGTGATGCTGGAGTCCGGCGGCGGCCTCGGCCCGTCCGGCGCCAAGGGCTGCGGCGAGGTCGGCACCGTCGCCGCGCCGTGCGCGATCGCCGCCGCGCTGTACGACGCGCTCGGCGTCCAGCTCGACATCCCGGCCACGCCCGACGAGATCCTCGCGCGCCTGCCGTCCGGCGGCGTCGAAAGGTGAGCGCAGGTCCCACCTGACTCGCTCGGTTCGAGCCCTCAAGGAGGTGCCGCCCCGGCCGAACCGGTCCAGAGGAGATTCTCGTGCACCCGCTGGCGCTTCCCTGCATCGCGATGAGCGCCATCAACGTCTACCTCGGGGTCTATCACCTGATCCTGGCGCTGCGCCGGCCCAAGGCCCGCGAGCACCTGCCGTTCGCGCTGCTCTGCCTCTCGGTCGCCTCCTACGAGCTGTTCTGTGCCGGGCTCTACAGCGCGACCTCGCTCGAGCAGGGCGTGTTCTGGCAGGGCCTGCAGCTCCAGAGCGTGGCGCCGATCGCGATGATCACCGTGTGGTTCATCGGCCGGCTCACCGGCACCGAGCGCAGGACCGGCGTCCGGCTGGTCCTCGCCTGGTTCGCGATCCTCGCGCCGCTCACGTTCCTGCGCGGCGCGGGCCTGAACGTCTCGGTCGCAACCCCGGCGGTCAAGCACATCACCTGGGCCGGGCGGCCGCTCATCACCTACCACGAGAGCGACCTCGGCCTGATCTGCGCCGTCGTCTTGATCAGCGTGTTCGTCGCCTACAGCTACGTCGTCCTGGTGCTGATCCGCCACTACCGCCGCAAGCGGTCGCGCAACACGCTCAGCCTGCTGATCGGCAACATCGCCTACTTCGTCGGAGCCGCCAACGACTCGATGATCTCGTCCCACGTCTACTCGTTCGTCTACATCAGCGAGTACGCGTTCCTCGTCCTCACCCTGTCGATGGCCTACGTCCTGCTTTGCCAGTTCATCGACCTGCAGTCCGACGTCGAGGCGCTCAACGTCAACCTCGAGCGCACCGTCGCGCAGCGCACCGCGGCGCTGCAGCACAGCCTCGAGCAGCAGCGCGCCATGCAGGAACAGCTGGTCGCCGCGTCGCGGCGCAGCGGCATGGCCGACGTCGCGACCAGCGTGCTGCACAACCTCGGCAACGCGCTCAACAGCGTCAACGTCTCGGTCAACCTCCTCGAGGGTGCCGTGCGCGAATCGCGCCTGGCCGGGCTGACCCGGGTCGTGCACCGGATCTGCGGCACCCAGGCCACGAGCGACGGCGCCGGGTTCTTCACCGACGATGCGCGCGCCCGGCGGCTGCCCGACTACCTCACCGCGTCCACCGCGCAGCTCGAGGTCGAGCGCGGCGCGATCGCCGCCGAGCTCGCGTCGCTGCGCGGCCACGTCGAGCACATCAAGCTCGTGGTCGAGACCCAGCAGCCCCACGCCCACGCGCCGCCGGCCAACGAGCTGACCTCGCTCGCCGCCGTCCTCGACGAGGCCGCCACCGCGAGCCTGGAGCGCCACCCCGATCGCGGCGTCGAGCTCGAGCGCACCTACGAGCCGGTGCCGGACATCGCGATCGATCGCCACAAGCTGCTCGAGATCGTCGCGAGCCTGCTCGACAACGCCTGGGACGCGCTCGACCGCGTGGCGGCGTCGCTCGGGCGCATCCGGCTCCGCCTGCACCCCGTCGCCGACCACCGCGTCGCGATCGAGGTCGAGGACACCGGCTGCGGCATCCCGCCGGAGAACCTCACCCGGATCTTCCACCACGGCTTCACCACCAGCCCCGGTCGCCACGGCTTCGGTCTCCATGCCAGCGCCTGCGCCACCAGCGAGCTCGGCGGCACCCTCACCGCCGCCAGCGACGGCCCCGGCCGCGGCGCGCGCTTCACCCTCACCCTCCCGCTGCGCGTCGCCGATCGGCTGGCCCGGGTGTCGTTCCCGTCCGTTGACGAGCACCGGGCTCCCTGAGCCGAAGTAGCGGACGTGGGCGGCCCGTCGACCTCGGCACACCCCGACAGCAACACGCCGACGACCACCGCAGCTCGCCACCTGGCTCGGACAACACAGACGCGATCACCCTGATCTGACTTCACTATCCGCTTCATGGCCCACCTGTTGAATCGTGATCGACTCCGCATCTCGCCCCCACCACGTGCAGCGTCAGCTGTGACTCGGCCACGAACGATGCCGATCGCTGCGCGAATCAGAAGGTCTGAATCTCGACGAGCGCTCCTGGGTCGGGAGATCACGCATGACCATCGGCCGCCACCAGGTGTCCGACGATCGCGCCGTAGTCGGCCGGCCTGCCGTCCCATCCGCATGCGATCGTATCCGCGTCGATCTCGAGTGGGGCGTTCATCGCCCGGATTCGCGGCCAGCCCAGGTCCGCCACCGCGGGGCGCGCAGGCACCTCGGCAACCAGGCGGCCATGAGGGTCGCGGAACCGAGGTCGCTGATCAGGACCCCGTTCGATTGTGTATCCGTACTCGTGGACATACCGATGGTGTGATGAGCAGAGCAATAATGCATTACTCAGGCTGGTCTCGCCGCCATCTGCCCAGTGCCTGATATGATGTCCTTCCAGGAAGATACGGTTTTCACAGCCAGGATACGTGCATGTCGCGTCGCGCTTGCGGAGCGCGCGCTTGAGCGCTCCGGCGATCGTGCGGCGCTTGCGTCCGACCGAGAGCGGCGCGCCGTGCTCGTCCTCGACGATGTCGACGATCCCCGCATCACAGCCGAGGCGGCGCGCGGTCTCGCTGGAGACGAACGCCTCACCCATCTGGCCCACGTCGACTGGGTCCACCGTTCCGTCACGCAGGCTGCTCACAGGGATCGTGAGCGTGATCTCGATCGGCGACCGCTCCGGCCGGTCCCCTCGCAGGTACCGCTGTGCGACGGAGACCAGCGCATCGGCCCGGCTGAAGGCACGCCGGGCGGCATCGGCTCGATGGTGCAGCGCACCTGGCTTCCGCTCTGCGGTCGGGGCGCTCGACGACTCCGACTCAGTCCACGATTCCATGGAGTTGCTCGAGCGCGTCTCGAACTCGAGATGCGGCACAGCTTCGGCGGCGCGCAGCGCATCCGCTTCATCCAGCATACGGTCAAGCAGCGACCGTCTCGGAAGCTCCGGGCAAGACGATTCCGCGGAATCGTCGATCGGGTAGGTCAAGGCGCACCCTCGTGGTCCAGTCGCCGTGGTCGCGAGCCCGACCTCGAGCGATTCCGCGGAATCGTCGAGTGGGCAGGAGTCGATATCTCCTGGTGCCGACGTCTCCGTGGTGCCGGGTACGAGTGGTGGGGTCGGGGGCGTGACGCGTCCGAGTTCGAGCCCGCCATCGAGCGATTCCGCGGAATTGTCCAGCGGGCAGCCCTCGCTGTCTCCTGGTAGTGCCGTCGCACCAGCACGGAGCACGGCTGACGCGGCCGCGAACGTGACGAGCCCGCCATCGAGCGATTCCGCGGAATCGTCCAGCGGGCAGCCCTCGCTGTCTCCTGGTAGTGCCATCGCACCAGCACGGAACACGGTTGACGCGGCCGCGAACGTGACGAGCCCGCCATCGAGCGATTCCGCGGAATCGCCTACCGGCATCCCGCCGGCATCGCACTTGGGGGACACGGCGGCCGCCCTGGGCGCCCTCGGCGCCCCCACTGCTCCGGACACCTGTACTCCTTCCCTCTCGGCCGGGGAGGCGCTGTCCGCGGACCTGTCGGGTTCGCGAGTGAGCTGCGCCGCGGCGTGGTTGAGCATCGTCCAGACCAGCTCGGCTTCTTCGGGATGGAGCACGGCTTCGATCTTGACCATGCCGTCGTCGGTATCCCGGCGGCGGACGTGGCGGCGCTGCTGGTCGCTCAGGGCGTGGGGATCCTGGCCATGACGCTGCACGAGCGCGTACTTGCGACACAGCGCCTCGAGCTGCGAGGCCGTCATCAGCCGCGCATGGTCGAGCAGGAGGTCCGCGTTGGCCGGCGTCGCGACGCGCAGCATCGCCCGCACCTTGGAATACGACACCTCGCCGCGCCGAAGTGCATCGTCGATCGCCGGGAACTCGGCGAGCCTCGCGGCGACCCGGACGTGCTCGCGCGCGGTGACCAGATCCCAGCCGACGCGCCAGGCGAGCCAGTGTGCGCACGATCGCGCGCCTTGCGTGTACCACCCGCCACGTCGGTCGAACTCGCGCAGGTCGGCGAGGAGGCGATGCATGGCGGCGTCAAGGTGCGCCGCCTGTTCCGCGATCTGCTCTCCCAGCTGTTCGAGCTCGTTCATGTCGATTGCATATCACGGCGTTCTGACATTGAGCTTCTCCAGCTGATGTCGTCCAGGGCCGCGCCATGAAGATCGCAATGTCATGCGACAGACGTGATCGCCCGCGACAACCCGATTCTCGACGAGCCGTGGCGACATCGAGGCCGAGCGCTGCACGACGAGGTCGCCAGCAGCCTGGCGCGGTCGACCTCCGTGGTTCATCTTGGCCTCGGCGGATTGCCACTTGGACTTCGGCCGGCTCTCCCTGTCGTGTGGTGATCTGGAACCAGCGATCGACCTCTTTCTCCGTCGAGGAATACCTCCGGGACTCGGAGATCGGGATCGACGAGAGAGCATCGCAAGCCGGCATGACGAGCGTGTTCCTGGACCACGGTCCTCGGCAAGGACATGCCACTGATCGAGTACCGGAGGGCGGCCCTGGCCTCTACGACCCGATTGCCAATCGCAACCCTGCACCATGACCATCGACCGCCTCGAGTTCGTCTTCCAGTACTCGACGGAAATCGTACCGCACCGGAACTGCGGCCAGAACCTACCGTGGCTGGCGCCACGAACGGGGATCCCGGTCGAGACGGCCCCACGGCGTCCCTGCACAATCAGCGGACTCGGCGCGGGCAACCCGCCAGCGTCGGACCGCGATGGCGCCTGGCAGGATCGCCGCGAGCGGAACCGGAAACCAGCTACCCTGGAGGCATGGGCACGACGAGCCCCACCCCCATCAGCTTGGGGCAGCTGCACCACCGCGCGCAGGTCGCCGATCTGACCGTGACCGAGACCTGCCACGATGCGGGGCTGCGGCTCGCTCCGCACGAGCACGAGGTCGCCAACCTGTACGTCACGCTGTCGGGGCGGCTGTGCGAGACGGTGGAGCAGACGCAGATCGAGGGCGAGCCAGGGGCGATGCTGGTCAAGCCCGGGGGCGCGCGGCACAGCAACGAGTACGGCGGGCAGGAGGTCGTGGGCATCGTGATCGAGGTACCGGAGGCTGCGCAGGACCGGCTCGAGCTGCGCGCGCTGTTCCGGGACCGCCGGCTCCTCGGCGACGCGGAGTGCGCCCGGCTGGCCGCCCAGCTCGCCCGCGAGCTGCGCTGGACCGGGCCCGGGCAGCGGCTGATCGTCGACGGGCTGACGTACGAGCTGCTCGCGCTGGCCGCGCGCAGCTGGCGGCCGGAGCGGCCGCGGCCGCGATGGCTCCAGTCGGTGCGGGCGCTGGTCGCGCTCGAACCCGAGCAGGGCGCGAGCCTGGACGGTATCGCCGCCGCGGTCGGCAAGCATCCGTGCCATGTCGCCCGCGAGTTTCGCCGCCACTACGGCACCTCGATCGGCGAGTTCGGCCGCCGCCGCCGGCTGGAGGACGCCGCCGCCGAGCTGCGCAGCTCCGGGCGCCCGCTCGCCGAGATCGCCGCGCGGGCCGGGTTCTGCGACCAGAGCCACTTCGCCAACACGTTCCGGCGCGTGTTCCGGGTCACGCCGGCGCAGTACCGGAGCCGCACGGCGCGCAAGCCTGATCCAAGACGATCCGGGCGCGGCGGCCTACCGTGAGCGGATGCCGCTGCGATGCGTCCGGTTGATCCTCTCGCTGGTGTTGCTCTCCGTCCTGCCGGCCGGCGCCCTGGCCGCCGCGCCCGCCCCGCTGCTGCGCGCACCGGCGCTCGCCGGGGACGCGGTGATCTTCGTCCACGCCGACGAGCTCTGGATCGCGCCGGTGACCGGGGGGCGCGCCGCACGGCTGGCGGCGCCGCGCGGCAAGAAGCTCAACGCCCGGGTGTCGCCCGACGGTGCGCTCGTCGCGTTCACCATGATCGCGGGTGGCAACCTCGACGTGTACGTGATGCCGGTCCGGGGCGGCGCCGCGCAGCGCCTGACGTTTCATCCCGCGCTCGACATGGTGGTCGGCTGGACGCCGGACAGCCGCGAGGTCGTGTTCACGTCGCGGCGGCATAGCTTCAGCCATCCGCACGACAAGCTGTTCACCGTCCCGCGCGACGGCGGCGCGGCGCAGCAGCTGCCGCTGACCGAGGGCGGCCCGGCAGCGTTCTCGCCGGACGGCAAGCAGATCGCGTTCAATCGCAACTCTCCCGAGTCGTGGTTCCCGTGGCGCGGCTACCGCGGCGGGCGCCGCGCGGCGATCGCGCTGCACGACCTCGCGAGCCACCGCGAGGCGTTGATCGCTCCCGGTCCCGGCAACGACGTGTTCCCGATGTGGGCGGACAGCGGGATCTACTTCGCGTCCGATCGCGACGGCCGCATGAACCTCTACGGCTACGATCCGGGCACCCGTGCGCTGCGCCAGCTCACCAGGCACCGCGACGCCGACGTGCGCCACCCGAGCCTGGAGCGCGGTCGCATCGTCTACGAGCTCGGCGGCGAGCTCCACCTGCTCGAGCTGGCCGGCGGACGCGACCAGACGCTGCACATCACCGTCGAGGGCCCGCTGCCGGAGCGCGCCGTCCGCCAGGTCGCGGTGGCGCCGTACCTGACGTCGTTCGAGGTCGCGCCCGATGCCACGCGCGCGCTGGTCGGCGCACGCGGCGAGCTGTTCGACGTCGCGAGCGACGGGCGAACCAGGGTCGATCTGACCCGGACCTCCGGCGTGCGCGAGGACGGCGCGAGCTACGCCCCCGACGGCACGCGGTTCGCGTACCTGTCGGACCAGAGCGGCGAGCGCGAGATCCACCTGCGCGATGCGCCCGGCCGGCCCGGCGCCGCGGACCGACAGCTGACGCGGCTGGGCGCCGGGTTTCGCCGCGGGCTGCGCTGGTCGCCCGACGGCCGCAAGCTGCTGTTCGCCGACCAGAGCTACTCGCTGTACGTGCTCGACGTGGCCTCGGGCGCGGTGGCGCGCATCGACGGCTCGCGCCACGCCGCGATCGAGGGCTACGACTGGACCCCGGACAGCGCCGCGGTGATCTACGCCCGGACCGAGGACAACCAGCTCAGCCGGCTGTACCGCTACGACCACGCGACGCGCCGGCGCGAGGCGCTCGGCGACGGCATGACCGACGACGCGTCGCCGGCCGTGGCCGGATCGGGCGCCCGGCGCGTGTACTTCCTGTCGGCGCGCAACCTGCGCACGTCGTTCAGCGACTTCGAGCAGACCTTCCACTTCAACGACACCGTCGGGATCTACGCCCTGTCGCTCGACCGTCCGGATCCGATGGCGGTGGAGCGCCTGCCGATCGACGCGGGATCGATCTCGCGGCTGACCTGGGCCGACGGGCGGCTGCTCTACGTGGTGCGCGACCGCCGCACGGGCACCGAGTCGCTGCACGCGTTCGATCTGGCGCGCGGCAAGGACGACACCATCGCCGACGACATCACCGACTACCGCGCCGCGCGCGGCACCGTCGTCGTCCAGGCCGGCAGCCGGCTGTCGTGGATCGCGCCCGGCGCCCCGGCGCGCCGCACCGACGTCGACCTCGGCGCGCTGACCATGAAGCTCGACCCGGTGCAGGAGTGGCGCCAGATCTTCCGGGACGCGTGGCGCCTGGAGCGCGACTACTTCCACGAGCCGTCGCTCCACCGCGTCGACTGGCTCGCGGTCCGAGCGCGATACGAACCAATGCTCCCCGGCGTCGATGGCCGCGACGATCTCAACTACCTGCTCGGCCTCATGGTCGGCGAGCTCGGCACGTCCCACGCCTGGGCGTTCGGCGGCGACTCGCCCGAGGAGCCGGGACCGTCGGTCGGCGTGCTCGGCGGCGATCTGGTCGCCGACCACGGGCGCTACCGGGTGGCGCGCGTGATCCGCGGCGACGCCAGTGCCGCCGAGACCCGATCGCCGCTCGCCGCCGCGGGGGTCCAGCCCGGCGAGCTCATCCTGGCGATCGACGGCCGTGATCTGACCACCGCGGAGGACATCTTCGCGCGCCTCGCCGGCACCGTCGGCAAGGACGTCACGCTGACGCTCGGAGCGGCGCCGGCCGCGACCGCCACGCGCACGGTGAAGGTCTCGCCGGCGGCCGACGACATGGCCGCGCGCCACGTCGACTGGGTCGCCGATAACCGGGCTCGCGTCGCCCGCGCCACCGACGGCCGCTGCGGCTACCTCCACGTCCCCGACACCGGGCGCGGCGGGATCGCCGCGTTCGCGCGCCAGTTCTTCGCCCAGAGCGATCGCGAGGCGCTGATCGTCGATGTCCGCTGGAACGCGGGCGGGCTGTTCCCGGCCTCGATGATCGAGCACCTGCGGCGCATCCCGCTCGCCGCGTACGCCCAGCGCCACGGCGACAACGTCCGGGTCCCCGACCAGGCGGTCGTCGGCCCCAAGGTCCTGGTGACGAACCACTACACCCGGTCCGGCGGCGACGCGTTCGCGGTGTACTTTCGCGCGGCCGGCCTGGGGCCGATCATCGGCGGCCGCACCGAAGGCGCGACGATCGGCAACGTCGGCATGCCGTCGCTGATCGACAACGGCGAGCTCGGCGTCCCCGCGCTGGCGTTCGCGCCGGCGGCCGGCGGCCCCGCGGTGGAGAACGCCGGCGTGGTCCCGGATCTCGAGGTCGAGCCCGCGCTGGTCGAGCCCTCGCCGGAGCCGGATCCACAGCTCGCCGCCGCGATCACGTCGATCCTGCAGCGGCTGGCGCCTGTGCGGCGGCCCTGACCGGGATCCGAGGTTTGCCGGTTCGCCGGGTCGATTTGACGGGTCGTGACGATCGGAGCCATGACCCGTCAATTCAACGGAGGCGCAGGGGAACATCCACCTCCGACGCGGTAGGACGCTTCAACACGGACGAACACGCGCGACGGCAAAGGTGCCGTGCGCCGTCCCAGAGGTGGTCCATGGAAAAGATGTCCCTGCAATCTCCACGCACGCCGTCGGCCGTTCCGCTCGCGCGCGATCCCGACGGCAACCCTCTCGAACTCCCCGATGGCACCGTCGGCTGGCGCATCCGGCGGCAGACCGGCGGCCGGCCGCGGCAGCAGCTCGACAGCAAGAAGCAGCCGATGGTGTTCCCGCTCGACTACACCGCGGCCGACGCCGACGACATTCTGCCGCCGGGCAGCTACCTGCTCGATGCGATCGGCAAGGCCGGCGAGATGCTCGGCCTGACCGTCGCGCTGTCGATCGGGACGGGGCGCGCTGCCGGGGCAGACACCGACGACGACGTCAGCGGCACGGTCGCGATCCCGGCGACGCTGCCGGTGATGTCGAGCGACGTGCGGCTGGTGCTCGAGGCCAACGTGCGCGCGACGCAGATGGCGTTCCTTCACAACCAGCGCACGCTCGAGCTCGGGCTGCGCATGGCCGAGACCCTGCGCGATGGCGTGCAGATCCTCGCCAGCTCGCAGGCCGAGTGGATCAAGTCGATGTCGCCGCGGCGCACGCCGATCGAGCTCAAGCAGATCATTCTCGGGGCCTGCGGCGGCGACGACGATGACGCCCCCCGGCCGGAGCCGGCCTCGCCCGTGACCGCCAGCGACGAGGGCGCGGCGGGTCGTGGCGATCCGTGGACGGCCCGGCGACGCTGAGCTCAGCGCGCCGCCGCGAACTCGCCGCGGATCCGCTCGCCCATGGCGCGGGTCGACAGCGCCTCGCCGGGGGCGGCGCCCATGTCGGCGGTGCGCGCGCCGGCGGTGATCGCGCGGTCGACGGCGCGCTCGACGAGCTCGGCCTCGCGCGACAGGCCGAGCGAGTGGCGGAGCAGCAGCGCGGCGCTGAGGATCGTGCCGATCGGGTTGGCGACGCCCTTGCCGGTGAGGTCGGGCGCGGAGCCGTGGATCGGCTCGTACAGCCCGCGCGTGCCGTCGCCGAGCGAGGCGCTCGGGACCAGGCCCAGCGAGCCGGCGAGCACCGCGGCCTCGTCGGTGAGGATGTCGCCGAACATGTTCTCGGTGACGATCACGTCGAACGACTGCGGCGCGGCGACGATCCGCATCGCGCACGAATCGACGAGCTGGTGGTCGAGGGCGACGTCGGGGAACTCGGCGGCGACCTCGATCGCGACCTCGCGCCACAGCCGCGACGACTCGAGGACGTTGGCCTTGTCGACCGAGGTGACGCGGCGGCTGCGGCCGCGGGCCAGGCGGAACGCGAGGCGCACGACCCGCGCGATCTCGTCCTCGGTGTACTCGAGGGTGTCGATCGCGTGGCGCTTGCCGTCGACGATCTCGCGCAGCCGCGGCCGGCCGAAGTACAGCCCGCCGGTCAGCTCGCGCACGAACAGCACGTCGACGCCGGCGAGCAGCGACGGCTTGAGCGGCGACGCGGCGGCCAGCGCCGGGTGGACGCGCACCGGCCGCAGGTTGGCGAACAGCCCGAGCCGCTTGCGCAGGCCGAGCAGCCCTTGCTCCGGGCGCAGCTTTGCGCGCGGATCGTCCCAGGCCGGACCACCGACGGCGCCGAGCAGGATCGCGTCGGCCTTGCCGCAGGCGGCGAGCGTGGACGGCGGCAGCGGATCGCCGTGGGTATCGATGGCGATGCCGCCGATCAGGTGGCTGTCGAACCCGAGCTCGTGACCTTCGCGCGCCGCGACCGCGGCGAGGACCAACTCGGCCTCGTGGACGACCTCGGGGCCGATGCCGTCACCCGGTAGCAAGACGATCGTTGCCTTCATCGCTGTCTCCTTTCGAACCGGGGCGCGCCCGGGCGGCGGCGGCGAGCCACAGGCCGTGCTCGATGCCGTCGGCGAGCGCGGTGAGCGAGGCCTCGAGGATGCTGGGCGAGGCACCCACGGTGGTCCACTGCTCGGTGCCGCTGCTGTGCTCGATCAACACGCGCGTGACCGCCGAGGTCCCGTCGCGGCCGTCGAGGATGCGGACCTTGTAGTCGTCGAGCCGGATCGCGGCGACCTCGGGGTACGCGGCGGCGAGCGCCTTGCGGAGCGCGGCGTCGATCGCGTGCACCGGGCCGATGCCGTCGGCCGCGGTGTGGTGCAGCTCGCCGCGGATCCGCAGCTTGATCGCAGCCTCGGCGTAGGCCTCGTCGCCGGTGCGCTGGCCGAGCAGGACCTTGTAGTCGACGATCTGGAACGGCGGCTGGTACGCCGCGTCCTCGCGCCGCAGCATGAGCGCCACCGAGGCCTCGGCGGACTCGAACGCGCAGCCGCGCTGCTCGCGCTGCTTGAGCAACGCCAGCACGGCGCCCGCGACGCCGGGGACCACGGCGACGTCGAACTGCTCGGCCTTGGCCAGCACGTTGCCGCGCCCCGACAGCTCGCTGACCACGACCCGCGTGCGGTTGCCGACCAGCGCGGGATCGACGTGCTCGTACGACCGCGGCGCGCGGCGGATCGCGGCGACGTGGACGCCGCCCTTGTGGGCGAACGCGCTGCGCCCGACGTAGGGCGCGTGCTCGTCGAACGCCAGGTTCGCGGTCTCGGCGACGAACCGCGCGACCCGGGCCAGCGCCGGCAGCGCGCCCGGCCGCAGGCACGGCCGGCCGAGCTTGAGCTCGAGGCACGGGATGATCGAGGTCAGGTTGGCGTTGCCGCAGCGCTCGCCGTAGCCGTTGATCGTGCCCTGGACCTGGCTCGCACCGGCGCGCACCGCGGCGAGCGAGTTGGCGACCGCGCAGCCGGCATCGTCGTGGGCGTGGATCCCGACCGGCACGCCGAGCAGCTTCACCGCCGCGCCGACCCGCGCCTCGACCTCCCACGGCAAGGTCCCGCCGTTGGTGTCGCACAGCACGACGACCTCGGCGCCGCCGCGGACCGCGGCGCGCAGCGTGTCGTACGCGTACGCCTCGTCCTCGCGCGCGCCGTCGAAGAAGTGCTCGGCGTCGTAGATCACGCGCCGGCCCGACGCCGCGAGGTGCGCCACGCTGTCCTCGATCATGCGCAAGTTCTCGTCGGCGGTGGTGCGCAGCACGTCGGTGACGTGGACGATCGAGCTCTTGCCGAACAGCGTGCAGACCGGCGCGTCCGACGCGATCATCGCGGCGAGCCCCGGGTCGTCCGCGGCGGCGATGCCCGCGCGCCGGGTCGAGCCGAACGCCGTGATCGCCGAGGTCCACGGCAGGTCGCGCGCGCGGCGGAAGAACTCGGCGTCCTTGGGGTTCGAGCCCGGCCAGCCGCCCTCGATGAAGCCGACGCCGAGCGCGTCGAGCTGCTGCGCGATCCGGACCTTGTCGGCGCAGGCCAGCGAGATGCCTTCGCGCTGCGTGCCGTCGCGCAGCGTGGTGTCGTAGATCGCGACCGGCGCCGCGTCCATGTCAGGTCCGGCGCTCATGGGCGGTGATCCGATCTCCGAACCCGAGCAGGTAGCCGAGCTCGTCGACGCCGTGGACCAGGCAGTGCTTCGCGAACGGATCGATCGCGAAGCCGAACGCCTCGCCGCCGAGCGCGAGCTGCTGCGCCACCAGGTCGACGCCGAGCACGAGCCCGGCATCGCCGGCCCGCGCCGCGAGCACCCGCGCGTACCCGGCGGCGTCGAGCGCGATCGGCAGGAGGCCGTTCTTGAGCGCGTTCTGCCGGAAGATGTCGGCGAACGAGCGCGCCACGATCGCGCGGAAGCCGTGATCGACCAGCGCCCACGGCGCGTGCTCGCGCGACGAGCCGCAGCCGAAGTTCGCGCCGGCGAGCAGGATCTGTGCGCCGGGCACCAGGTCCGGGAAGTCCGGCCGCGCGCGGCAGTCGACGAACAGGTGCGCGGCGAGCCCGGTCTTCTCGGTGCCCTTGAGGTAGCGCGCCGGGATGATCTGATCGGTGTCGATGTCGTCGAGCGGGAGCAGGATGGCGGTCGATGCGAACGCGGTGAACGGGGTCATGATGCACCTCTCAGGAGCGAGCGCACGTCGGTGATCCGGCCGGTGACGGCCGCCGCCGCGGCGGTGAGCGGCGAGGCCAGGAAGGTCCGGCCGCCGCGGCCCTGGCGGCCCTCGAAGTTGCGGTTGCTGGTGCTGACGGCGTACTGCCCGGGCTCGAGCCGGTCGCCGTTCATCGCGATGCACATCGAGCAGCCGGCCTCGCGCCACTCGGCGCCCGCGTCGCGGAACACCTGGTCGAGGCCCTCGCGCTCGGCCTGGCGCTTGACCGCGCGCGACCCGGGCACCACGAGCGCCCGGACGCCCGCGGCGACCGTGCGGCCGGCCATCACCGCGGCGGCGGCGCGCAGATCGGCGATCCGCGCGTTGGTGCACGAGCCGATGAACACGACGTCGATCGCGCGGCCGAGCAGCGGCTCGCCCGGCGCCAGCGCCATGTAGCTCAGCGCCTTGTCGAGCGCGGCGCGCTGCGCGGGGTCGGCCGTGTCGCCGGGCGACGGCACCCGGCCGGTGATCGCGATGCCCATGCCGGGGTTGGTGCCGAACGTGATCATCGGCTCGATCTCGCCGGCGTCGAGCTCGACCGTGCGATCGAACCGCGCGCCGTCGTCGGTGCGGAGCTCGCGCCACCGCGCCACCGCCGCGTCCCACGCCGCGCCGGCCGGCGCGTGCTC
>Ga0307515_10015267_pt1 | contig 14162 bp, 11 predicted proteins | sample 17_EM_MG_FD_194513 | JGI IMG/M metagenome (GOLD analysis project Ga0307515, IMG submission 194513) | Populus trichocarpa ectomycorrhiza microbial communities from riparian zone in the Pacific Northwest, United States - 17_EM | ecosystem: Host-associated > Plants > Roots > Unclassified | place...
CCCTCATACAGCAGAATGTTAGATGACTTGACAGAGAAGCAACGGTTTCCAGACGGGCGAGGGGTTGCCTCAGCGGAGCCACGGATCCCGAATAGGCCAGAGGTCGGTTCAGAGCAGCCACTGATCCCGGATTTGCCTGGAGGTGGTTGGGAGGTGTTCTGCGCCGGAGTCGCATGTACTTGGTTTGTCATCAGTCGTTGAATGACACGTTGGAACGTTCTCAATTCAGAGTCCAGACTGCCCTTCTCTGACGAGAGATTTTTGACTTGGTGCAGGAGCATGTGCTTCGCCAGCCGGAGCTGTGCGTTGTCTGTCTGCTCCGTTTTCTCCGCCTCCGACTTGCACTTGTCAAGCCGTCTCTCCAACATAGCAGACCGACGTTTCTCGATATGGAGCTCTTCCTCCAACTGCTCAATTTCCTGCCGAGTGGCCGCAAATTCCCTGCTCGGGCCGACCTGGAAGGGCTCAGTACCCTCCAGGTCCCTGACTTTAGCGGCCAAGCTCTCGTTGAGGTCGCAAATCTTGGCGAATTTCTTGGCTTGTTCAACCCTCTCAGAGAGGTTAGCATCCATGACCTCCAATTGGACGTCCTCCGTAGCCCTGATCCAGTTGATTGCTTGGTCAGGTAAGTGCCCAGGGCTGCCATCGATGACCTTCATTTGGTTTGTGACGTATTCTGTTGAGCGAAGCTCTGTACTTTGGAAGCCCGTGGTGGCTGAAGTCTTAAACCTGCTGCTGAACCTAATTGACTCGGCTTTGTCGTTCCTGTCAGTAAAACTGACATCGTACGTGTCGTGTCGTGCGTGTGTGTCATGCGTGCCGTGGGTAGCAAGAAGGGCCACGAAGTCGGAAGACTGGGGCGATGCCTGCGAGAGGCCGGCTGTCCACTGGTTCGAAGATAAACCAAGTCAATCCGCCATCGTGTGTTGTGTTTCGATCGCTTCTGATGCTGGTGACGCCGTCAGAAGTTGAGTGTTGCTACCAATGTGGGCAAATAGCATCTTCGTACGTATAGAAGTAAATGCTATTGATGATGGAACCGACATCTCGCTAGAACTAACTACTACGCGAGCCCCCCACAGAGCCACACCAACGCCACAAAGCTGCACCTAATGTAACAGCGCTGCACCTTATCATGACCCCAGCTGTCCACCTACAGTCACGCTAACCGCACATTACGACTTGACAGTTAGCGTTTGATTCATGTAAGATCCCGGCGCTGCCTTGAGTCAAACATCACCAGACGTCCTTTCCGTCGAAGAATGTCCGGTTTATTTATATCAAAAATGAGATAACAGCTGTCATTCGTCACGATGTATCCCTGTAACCAAACACACAACATTGGACCGACTAACTGCATATTGCGGGATCATCGGAATCCACTGCAGCTATATGCAGTGCAGCTATATGCAGCCGGATTCAGATTGAATCGAAGGTGCAAGTTGGCTGTCACTCGTTCCATTTTGATTTGTAGCTAACTATATAATCTTCAGGACGTCCCACTTCTTTTCGTGATCATCTTCCTCACCATTCCACATCAGCAAGTGATGGCTACGGAAATTCTTCAACCAGGTGCGATTGAGGCCGAACCGAGCCGAACGACAGGCGATTCAAACAATGCGCCACCCGGTCAGTCCCAGCAGCACAACAGACACCAGTTAGTCCACCGCGATCCTGCAATTGTAGCCACCGAAAATATGACCCAGGATGCACATTTCAATATCGTGCGCAAATCCGGAAGCAGAAGGAATCACAAGCAGCATGCAATCGGATGTGAGTCAATCCATTTCGATGTAGACCACGGTCAACTAACAGTGTAACGCACAGCTGGGGTACATAGAGCGCTAAGTGACCAATTCATCACTGCCCGTAACGGGAAACCTCAATGGTCGACCATGACATGTGTCCGCACACTCCGCGAGATTTATCATCACCATGTTGTCCGTTCTGGGATTTTCGCAGATGAATTGTGTGATAAACATCCCCGGGAATGGACGAAACAGGCTTTACAAACCTTAGAGCAGGCTACGGAGTCGTATATGGTTGAGGTAACAGCCGAATCTCACTCTCAAAGCAGCAACTAATTTCTTGTAGGTTTTCAACATGTCAGCTACTATTGCAAGACAAGGACATCAGCACAATGTAATTCGGTCCGGAAGCCATACGCAAACTTCCCAGACACTCCGGTAGCCCTCGCCAGTGCTTCTAAGTACTTCCAGATGCTCCCAGCCCCCCTGGAGCTTTGCAAAGTGCTCTCAGACTGTGGAAGAGCATTCACACGTGCTCCTGAAAGCACCTGCAGTGGTGGAGGTGCATTCAGGATGCTACGAGATTTGACTATTAGGATAGTCAAATTTTGGAGCAGCTGAGACCGCTGCACAAGCTCTGCGGGAGACTTGGTGCCGTATTCTCACACCAGTGGTTCATAGAGTTCCATAACCACAAGGCATTTCATTGATCATATTGGTCTCTGTTACAGTCACAAGATTCGCTACATCATAATATCGCATGTATTATCTAAGTCTCTCTATATATATACATACGGAGATACAGGGATAACGGGGATGGACTCAGCGAGAGGCAGTATATATTTCGGAGACCCCGGGGTAGATAGTCATCTCATTATACGAGATACACACTCTATCTTTCCCCGGTCTTGGTCTCATGCACTGTTGCCGAGCTTCATAGATCCACGCAATTTGTGTCGATCCTCACGCACTCTTGCCAACCATTCATAGATCCACGCAATTTGGGTGGTTCATCATGGCCGCGTATCCCTTCGTATCCTCTCACCCTCTTCCTACGCTCCTCGAGCTAGAACTGCTCTTTCTCATGAATTCCCTTCGTATACCATGCGAGGTGCGGCGGAGTGATGATGATGGGCTGTCTGTCTGCCCTCTAGCTCCACCGATTCACCACACTGCAATCGAGTGAACATAGAGATGCACCCCGAGGCTGTAATCGAGCGAGTTTAGAGATACACTTGGAGGCTGTGATCGAGCGAGTTTGGAGATGCACTTGGAGGCCATGATCGAGCGAGATTGGAGGAGTACTAGGAGGCGGTCAATCTGGAGGCGGTAGTTGGGGAGGGAGGCGCGACGGGAGCTGAGACTCTATTCATTGGTTAACTCGTAATTGTGCGAATGTAGAGAATTGAATACAACATGGTCTGCCGAGAGATGAGAGACTGGCTAGGAGCAGGAGACAGACGATCATGGGATGATGCAGTACGTGGTGTATGCAATACTCAGGGTATGCTGTACTCGGTGTATGCTGTACTCGGTATATGCTTTACTCGGGGTATGCTGTACTCGGTGTATGCTGTAATCGGTGGATGCTGTACTCGGGGTATGCTGTACTCGGTGTATGCTGTACTCGGTATATGCTGTACTCGGGGTATGCTGTACTCGGTGTATGCTGTACTCGGTGGATGCTGTACTCGGGGTATGCTGTATTCGGTGTATGCTGTACTCGGTATATGCTGTACTCGGGGTATGCTGTACTCGGTGTATGCTGTACTCGGTGGATGCTGTACTCGGGGTATGCTGTACTCGGTGTATGCTGTACTCGGTGTAAGCTGTACTGGGTGTATGCTGTACTCGGTGTAAGCTGTACTCGGTGTATGCTGTACTCGGCATTAACTCTTGATCATGGCATGGAGAGATAGAAAGGGATGACTTAACTTCGTGTTCTTGGGTGATGGTAGAATTCAGGACAAGAAAGAGAGCCTATGGGGGAAATCATCATGAGGAACTGGGACTGAGGAGAATTTCGTGTGCAAGTCAATTTGCCATTCCCGAAACAGCAGGTGCGCGTCCCGATGCGGCTTGTAATTACACCAAGACGAGGTCATCCCAACCCAGTCAGGCAAGGCGTACCCCGGATTTGTGATATCCGCTCGTAATACTCCACATCATTCTCATCTTCATCCCCCATCTCTCTCTTTCTCGTCCACCACTCTACTATCATCGCAGAATACAAAGTTAAGTCATCCCTCTCTATCTCACCATGTTATGATCATGAGTTGACACCAAGTATAGCATACACCAAGTACAGCATACACCGAATACAGCATCCACCCAAGATTGTTTGTCTTCCCTTTACTCATGATTGCGAGTTGACCCCTGAATGTAGCTTCAGCTTCCGGCGTGCCTCCCTACACGATCGACCTCCAAGTTCGCATGATCATGTCCTCCAAGTGCATCTCACAAAACTCGCTCCATTACGGCCTCCAAGTGTCTCTACAAACTCGCTCGATTATGGCCTCCAAGTTGGCACGATCATGGCCTCCAAGTGCATATCTCCAAACTCGCTCGATCACGGCCTCCAAGTGTATCTCCAAACTCGCTCGATTACAGCCTCCAAGTTTGCACGATCATAGCCTTCAAGTGAATCTACACACTCGCTTAAACACTGCCTCCGAGTGCATCTCCAAATTCGCTCGATCACGGCCCCCAAGTGCATCTCCAAACTCTATCGATCACGGCCTCCAAGTTCACACGATCACGGCCTCGAAGTGTATCTCCGAACTCGCTCGATCACAGCCTTCAAGTGTATCTCTAAACTCGCCCGATTACGGCCTCCAAGTTCGCACGATTACCGCCTCCAATTTCATCTCCGAACTCGCTTGATCACAGCCTCGGAGTGAAACTCTGAGTTCACTCGATCGCCCTTTTCGGGCGCACCTCGAATTGCTCTCAAGCACCGCCTGCAGCCCGTCCAGATATACCGTGTGTAGATGGGTAGCTATATAGATACATAGATACATAGACGAGAATACAAACTGAATGCATGAGTTTTAAAAATTGTTGAACGATAAGTAGTCGCTATCATTTCCAGGCTCACCAGCAGCATTCCAAAGAAGATGTTTTTCCCAGACTGCCATACTGTGATTCGAGGTGCTCCCAGGTTTGTCTCCGGCGCTCCCAGGTGCTCCCAGGCTTGTCATTGGCGCTCCCAGTTACTCTGACGGCTGGCAGGAATGCCCTCCTAGGGTCTGATACTCTCCTGAAATTGACGCATCTAAGTTTACACTCCACATCCTCTCAGACACTCCTGGAGGCTTCCAGTGACTAAAATACATTGTGCTGATGGAGGTCGGGTACAGCTTGAACAGTCCGCCATGCGTCTTGCCTTGAATATGGCCAAAATGGCTAAAGAAGGGCATTCACGCGCTGCAATTGAGGAAACGCAACAACTAATCAAGACACCTTGCACCGAAGTCCGAGAAGAGAAAATGAGGGGTGTTGTGTCTCCTGGGCATAACAAGGTGAAGGCTGCAATGAACAAACACCCGGCAATGGTTCGGGAAAATCAAACCGACTGATGTGTTCCCTGCCAAAATGGCACCGCACAGTATGCAGCGACTCGCTGGAGGCGCAAAGGCACGGGTGCACCGCCACTACAACCGGCGCCACCGAGGACCGGAACTCCACCGAGGCCCAGAACGCCACCGAGGCCTAGGACGCCACCGAGGCCCAGAACGCCACCCGCACCACCTGATGACAGTGAGAGAACTCAAAGCTCCGAAACAGAAGGTGTGCCACCCGGATACTAGTATATACATACTCCGCTTCCCAGCACTGGAGTATTCAATCTTGATCCATATGCCAAGGATCGCATGCGCGAGAAAGATTATATTCCAGATTTGCTGACTAATGAAGGTCCATCCACAGATTAGTACACTATCTGCTGCATGTTAATGCAGCTGACAGCCATTTTGTAGACGACAGCAGCCTTTTGAGCAAACATGACAGCAAAGGTGAGAGTTGACAGAAGGGAACGGGATTTTTTGAGTAGTATCATTATCTACAATTAGTGGACACTTTAAAGTATATTTTGAAGGGTATATTTATATGCATCATTAAAGAACAATGTAGTTATAAAGGAGAATGTACATGAACAGCACAGAACGGCTGCCACAAAACCATTATTGATATAGTTTCCCAAAGTGAATGGTTCCATATTGCGGTTACGCGCGTGGCTAAATGAGCGTCAACGGAGTGTCAATGATTTTCGGTCCGGTAAGTCAGGTAATACCAACGTGATTTGGTAGTGAATACACTTAATGGCAGTGTTGCCACCCTTGATAGGCAAAGGAGAAAGCAAACGCTCCCTGCCCCATCTAGAAAATGAGCGTCAACAGAGTGTCAACAATTGTTGGTCCTGTAAGTCGGGTAATACAAACGCGATTTGGTAGTGATTACACATAATGGAAGTGTTGCCATCCTTTATAGGCAGAAAAGAGAGCGACACGGTCCCTGCCCCATTATGACAATGTGCGTCAATGTGGTGTCAACAATCTTGGGCCTTCGATCATGGTTTGTCGAAGTGCGCTGTGGCTGTTAAAGTCCATACACTCAGTTTTGACTGTTTTTGGAGTCTAAAACGCTCATGAACACTTAGTTGCACCTTTGTACATGGAATGAATTTTTACTGCTCAGGGGGCAATCGCGGGAAGAGGATTTGCTTATTTGCTCATTGAGGCTGCTAATCACTTGTGTATAGATACCTGCGATTAAGCGCAACTTAGATTACCCAACGTGCATGACCATCAATTGTTGACCATCCATTGACGCTCATTTTCAGGATGGGGTAGGGAGCGTCTCTCTACTTGTTTGCTATATATAGGTTGTCAATACATCAGAAAATGACAATGCAGCACCATACTCAATATTTTGCAATCAGCAGTAGGATATCTGAATGCGACCATAGATAGAAAAACCCGAAACGCGGAACCAGAGATTGGACTCAGCGGGTTTAGCCAAACCGGGCACAACCCGCGGGTTGATGGGTTCAGGGCCGGGTTTGGACCGCAAAGAACCAGTGGGTCCGGTTGTGAATGGTTCTGGAACCAGACTGAACTATTTTTCGGGTCCAAACCCTGACCACTGACCTGTTTCACGGACCCCTGGCTGACCTTAACAGTTGGATATCTCAATGCGACCATAAATAGAACAACCCGAAATGCAGAACCGGAGATTGGACATGACGGGTCAAGCCAATCCCGGCGAAACCTGCTGGTTGACAGGTACGGGGCCGGGTTTGGACCTCCAGAAGGCTGCAGGTCAGGTTTTTGGACAGTTGTGGAACTGAACCCAACCGTTTTTCTGGTACAAACCCGGACCACTGGCAGGTTACCCGGACTCGTTGCTAACACTATACAAGCCAGGCGACATCTTGGCCATTAGACCATTGAATTGGGATGAGATATTCGATGAGGATGATGATGATGAAAACAGGGCGCATCCTGAAGCGCCGAGCAGTGAATGGAGCCGTCCTGGCGATGGCAATGGCAATGACAATGACAATGGCGATGGTAAGGAGGACACGCAGGGCGGTGAGAACAGGACCGGGAAAGGGAAGGGATCAATGGATGGGAAGGGGTAGTGTTAGCCACGGGTCCGGGAAACCCGCCAGCGGTCCAGGTTTGGACAGCAAAAACGGGTCGGTTCAGTTCCAGAACCATCCAACAACCCGACCCGCTGACTCTTGGTGGGCCAAACCCGGACCAGTACCCGTCAACCCGCAGGTTTCGCCCGGGTTTGGCTAGACCCGTCGGTTCCAATCTCCGGTTCTGCGTTCCGGGTTTCATATTTATGGTCGCTTTCAGATATGCTACTGTTAATCGTAAAATATTGACATTGGTATGTCACAGTTCATTTTCGACGTATTTGTCGCCTTGATGTGCAAAACGAACATCCTCACGCGCCCAACCACATCCTGAACACGAGCGTCAACGATATTTGGTAGTGCAATCTGATTTGCCTATAAAGGCGGCCAATAATTCCTTTATGACTGAATACAACATATTGGAGGTGTGATTTCCCAGGACGCATGACCAAAAATTGTTGACGCTCCGTTGACGCTCATTTTCATGATGGGGCAGGGAGGGTATTGCAATCTGTTATGCCTATAAAGGTGGCCAAAGATACCACTATGACTGTCTACAACCTATCGGAGCTGTGATTTCCCAGGACGCATGACCAAAAATCATTGACGCTCCGTTGACGCTCATTTTCATGATGGGGCAGGGATGGTACTGCAATCTGTTTTCCCTATAAACGCAGCCAGTGATTCCTTTATAACTGACTACAACCTATCGGAGGCATGATTTCCCAGGACGCATGACCAAAAATCGTTGACGCGCCGTTGACGCTCATTTTCATGATGGGGCAGGGAGGGTATTGCAATCTGTTTTGCCTATGAAGGCAGCCAATAATTACTTTATGACTGACTACAACCTATCGGAGGCGTGATATCGCAGGACGCATGACCAAAAATCGTTGACGCTCCGTTGGCGCTCATTTTCATGATGGGGCAGGGAGGGTACTGCAATCTGTTTTGCCTATAAAGGCCGCCAGAAATTCCTCTATGACTGACTACAACCTATCGGAGGTGTGATTTCCCAGGACGCATGACCAAAAATAGTTGACGCTCTGTTGACGCTCATTTTGCCATGGCTGTATCCGCAATATGCCATCATTTAATTTGGCACACTCCATCATTCACATTGTTTTGGCTGCCTTTCTGGCGGTTTTATTAACTTTCTTCTTGATCACTACATTGTTCATTAATAATACATAGATATATTTAATAATAATCGCCAAAATCCCGTGACTTTCGGTCAATGCTTGTCATCAGTTGCAGGATCGCTCAATCCGCTGCTCTCGTCTTCAAAATGATTGTTAGCTGCATTACCACACCACAGATAGTGTACTAACCTTCATCAGTCAGCATATCTGGATCAAAATCGGTATTGTGCATGGTTTCCTCATCATCGAAAAATTCCGCACAGGGAAGAGCTGTATGCGAATACGTATATCCGGCGGGGAAATTGACGATTTGAGAAGGTTGAGCTTCTGATGTGTTACCCGTTGGGGCAGGTGGCGTGCCGGGCAGTGGCGGAGTCGGCTCTGGAGTTCGCTCTCTGCGTCGGTCGGGTGGAGGTGTACCTGTTCCTTTGCGTCTCCAGCATGTCTGCGGATTCTTTGCTGTGCCATTTTGGGATGGAAGGCAGCCGGACGTTTGGTTTTGACGAAGCATTGCCGGGTGTCTTTGTATCACAGCCTTCACCTTTTTGTGTCCAGGAAACTCAACACCCCGCTTCTTCTCTTCTTGGACCTCGGCGCGTGGTTTCATAATAAGATATTTTGTTTCCTCGATTGCGGCACACGAAAAGCCTTCTTTGGCCATTTTGCCCATTTTCAAGGCCAGGCGCATGTCGGACTGTTCCAGCTGTACCTGACCTCCTTGCCTTGCCATAGTTGCAGACAGGTTGAAAACCTACAAGACATTTGTTGCTGCTTCTAACAATGAAATTCGGCTGTTACCTCTACCATATATGCTTCTGTAGCCTCCTCTAACGTAATTAATGCCTGCTTCGTCCACTCACGGGGATGCTTATCAGCAAATTCATCTGCGAAAATCCCTGCGCTGACAACATCATGATGTTCGATTTCGCGGACTGTGCGGACATATGCCTTTGTCGAGCATGGAGGTTTCCCATTACGGGCAGCGATAAATTCGCTACGTAGCTCTCTACGGACACCCGCTGTACGTCATACAGTTCATTGACCGCCCTTTGCCTCGATATGGATATACTCACATCCCGCTGCATGCTGCTTCTTATTTTTCCTGCTTCCAGTCTTGTGGACGATTTTGAAATGTGCATCCTGGGTCATATGTTTGGTGGCTGCATTGGCAGTATCGCGGTGAACTAACTTGTGTCTGCGCTCTTGTTGTTTGCGAAGTATATCCGTATTTGATGTAGCACCCGCCAATCGGCCGGTATTTGATCGGCTCTCACCTGGCGGAGGTGGTTGTGTATCCATGATGAGCTGGTGTGGAATCGGAGAGGAAGATGATAACGAGAGGAAGTGGGAAGCCCTGAGGACAATATGGTTAGTTTCTTGTCAGAATGGAATAAGTAGCAGCCAACATGATCGTTATGCTCAAGATGAATCCTGCTGAGTATGGCTGCAAGTTGCAGGGGTTTCCCACAGCCCCGCAAGTTGCAAAAGTCGGTCTGATGTTGTTTGTTTGATAACAGGGATAAACTGCGGTGTACGACCGCCGGAATCGCCTAATCGCTATATATGAATACGATGGTGTTTGAGGGAAACGACATCTGGTGATGTTTGTCTCAAATAATCCCCGGAATATTACTTGAAAATGACGCTAACAATCATGTCATGTTGTACGGTTAGCGTCACTATTCCTGATTTATTGACAGTCAAAAGGCAGATTTTGCTTTGTTCAAGATGAGTAAACGTACCAACCTTGACATAAAAGACGCAGCTTGCCTCCATATTGTCCATAACTTGCAACATCCAACATCTCGCCCAACAACAAAGTCCACGCAAAGTACAATGGTGAATGCTCGAAAAAAGAACTTTTCGCCACTTCAGGGTGGCAGATACGGCAAATCGACAAAGCTGTCAACCCAACGACGTCGTCATGCGAATGAAGGCAAGAGCGGCTTGGAAGCAGAGAGAGTCCGAGCCCTGGGGGCATTGGGCAGCTTGAGATCCAAAATGAAGCTTGCGGCGGAAAAACGACGAGAAACGCACTTCTTAAGCAATTGAGAGAAAGAGAAATGGATTGAGGATTATGTTGAGAGAGAGACCGCTGGGGCAAGAAAGCAAGTTGAAGACGCAGAGGCAGCAGTTGAACAGGAGCAGGACGATATGACGCATGCTGAAATCGCGGAATTGACACCCTGAGAGCCGGAAAAGACTTTTGAGGAGATGATGGCTGCTATCGGAGACAGTCTGAGTGATCTTGCAAGTTCCAACGATGGCGACGATGGGGAAGATGAGGATGAAGAGACAGAGCTGGGCAAGCTGAGCGAAGGTGACGAACCCTGCTGGGTGATGGGCAAAATCTCCAAAACGGTACAGCAGCGCATGGAGAGCTTCCGGCAGAAGCAGATGAAGCTTGACGAATTGACACAACCGGGATGGGAGGATGCAACCGACTACTTCCGTGAACGAGATAGGAAGTGCGGCACAGCCGTATTAAGGGTTCCGGTAGTCGTTCAACCTCAAACAGATGATGACGCTTCGGCACCTCCGCCAACAACATTTGGAGAGCTTATGGAAATGCTTGACATTGTCCCTGGAATATCGCAAATGACGGAAGGGACTTCTCGACCAGGAAGTAGTCCTATTCGGCTAGGTTCGGTGAAACCGGAGTCGATCACAACCATATCCGGTCCACAGCCCGCCGCGGAGCCCAATACGTTACCTTTGCTGACAGCGAAGCCTATTGAACCAGTAAGCTTTTACCCATGCTTATAGCCTGCAGCTAATCACCATATAGATACCGGATTCAGACGAAGCCATGGTGACGGCTCCTGCGTCAGCGGAGGAATAGATAGGCAAAGTGTGATTATTGACATCATCTGTTTGTGAAAAGCAATTTGTTTACGACTTTTGCTACGTGTCCACTTTATCTTGATTTCAGTGAACAAATTGTGAGACGTGATGATTCGTCTGTGCTTGTGCAAGGGTCGAACGCACCATGTGAAAGTTCTAGAATCCAAATCAGGCGACAAAACGGCTGACACGTTCGATTGGCATCAGCATGTGACTGTTAAGCGACCAAGTAAAAGCAATATTAGTGACGAAATATACTAACAAAATTTAAGTGAGTGATGTCATACGTGTTATAGAAAGAGCGGTCAGTGCTCAATACGAATCAGTCTGAACGACGACTGTCATGCTGCATTCATCCATGTATCCAACTGCATAACTTTCGGCACAGACCTCGTGCACATGGTTGAGATGTTTGAAATTGCTTATGGTACATCATGGAAATCGAGGAGAAGGAGCTGGATAAGGAAAGGTTAGGAAGTCGAGCTATGTTTACCAAAAACTAGTAAAATGGTCTACATGCAGTAAATTGCCGGCCGAAAGCGCAGGAATGTGATAAGGCCACGTCATTCCTCACTCAGATAAGGTGGATAGCACTGTTCAGAGATTGAGAGGTAATGAAACACCTGGATGCAAACGATAATACATGTAAACGCAATATTGGATGTTAATAATGTGTATATGAATCGTTGCGTACAATTATTGGGTGAACAATGACTGTTTCTATGTGATTAAAGTGAGCGTCAACAGAGTGTCAACGATTTACAGTCTTACACATTCGGCAATCAATTGGCGGGATTGTCATAGCATTCCAAAGTGAACGTATTGGTCGGCGTAAAAGCGAAAACGGCAAACTATATGCTCGTTTCCACATCGTAGAAATGAGTGTCAACCCAGCGTCAATGGAGTGTCAACGATTTTTGGCATTGCATCTTGGAAAATCCAGAGGGCTGCACAATGATATTAAGCCATAATCGCACTATCGGCCGTGTTTCGAAACAAAACCTGTTGCGACAACATTGCTTCTATGTCCTAAAAATCAGCGTCAACGGAGCGTCAACGACTTTTGGCCTTGCATCATAGAAAATGCAAGGGCTGTGCGGCAACCTTAATCCATAATCTCACTATCGGCTTCCTTTCTAGGCAAAACGTGTTGCGACAACATTGCTTCTATGTCCTAAAAATGAGCGTCAACAGAGCATCAAGGATTTTTGGCTTTGCATCATAGGAAATGCAAGGGCTGTGCGGCAACATCAATGCATAATCGCACTATCGGCCGCTTTTCTAGGCAAAACTTGCTGCGACAACATTGCTTCTATGTCCTAAAAATGAGCGTCAATGGAGTGTCAACGACTTTTGGCTATGCATCCTGCAAAATCAATTGGCTGAGCGGCGACATTAAGCAATAATCATACTATCGGCCCTGTTTCTTGGTGAAACTTGCTGCGACAACAGCGCTACTATGTCCCAAAAATGAGCGTCAACGGAGCGTCAACAATTTTTGGCTTTCCATCAACGCAAATGCAAGGGCTGCTCTGCGACGTTAAGCCATAATCGAATTATCGGCTGCCTTTCTTGGCAGAACGTGTTGCGACAACATTGCTTCTATGTCCTGAAAATGAGCGTCAACGGAGCGTCAACGATTTTTGGCTTTGCATCATAGAAAATGCAAGGGCTGTGCGGCAACATTGATGCATAATCGCACTATCGGCTGCCGTCTAGGCAAAACTTACTGCGACAACATTGCTTCTATGTCCTAACAATGAGCGTCAACAGAGCGTCAAGGATTTTTGGCTTTGCATGATCGAAAATGCAAGGGCTGCGCGGCAACATTAATGCATAATCGCACTATCGGCCGTCTTTCTAAGCAACACTTGCTGCGACAACATTGCTTCTATGTCCTAAAAATGAGCGTCAACGGAGCGTCAACGACTTTTGGCCATACATCTTGGAAAATCAATTGGCTGAGCGCCGACATTAAGCCATAATCATACTATCAGCCGTTGTTCTTGGTGAAAATTGCTGCGACAACATCGCTACTATGTCCCAAAAATGAGCGTCCACGGAGCGTCAACGATTTTTGGATTTCCATCAGAGCAAATGCAAGGGCTGCGCTGCGACGTTAAGCCATAATCGAACTATAGGCCGCCTTTCTAGGCGAAAATGGTTGAGACAACGTCGCTACTATGTCCTGAAAATGAGCGTCAACGGAGCGTCAACCACTTTTGGCCTTGGATCTTGGAAAATTCAAAGCCTGTGCGGCGTGATTAAGCCATAATCAAAATAGCGACCGCCTTTCTAGGCAAAAATGCTTTCAACATCATCTTCAGAATGCTCTACAAATGAGCGTCAACAGAGCCTCAACGATTTTAGGACTTGCATCTTGGTAAATCAACGGGCGGTGCGACATACTTGATCAATAATTGAACTATCGGCCGCCTTACTAGTCATAACAGCTTGCGACAAGATCGTCACCATGTCCCGAAATGAGCGTTAACGGAGTGTCAACAATTTCTGATCTTGCATCTTGGCTAATCCAACAGCAATGGAACGCAGATAACCCACAATGAACTTATCGGCAGCCTTTAATGGCAAAAATGCTAGTGATGATATCGCATCCGCCTCCTACAATTGAGCACCCACAGAGCATCAACAATTTTTGTGGAGGCTCAGAACGCTATACAGCTATGTACTGCATTGTGCTGTTCCTAAATCAGGTTTTACCCGGTCAGTCTTTGCAATCTGTCCTTGTATACAACTTCACAAATATGCATGCAATGTCTTACA
>Ga0307515_10015268_pt1 | contig 14162 bp, 16 predicted proteins | sample 17_EM_MG_FD_194513 | JGI IMG/M metagenome (GOLD analysis project Ga0307515, IMG submission 194513) | Populus trichocarpa ectomycorrhiza microbial communities from riparian zone in the Pacific Northwest, United States - 17_EM | ecosystem: Host-associated > Plants > Roots > Unclassified | place...
AATATGTCCATAATCATTGTATTGGCAGCCATTCTGTGCAAATGCGATCGTGACATGGCCACAGCACCTGTCTGAAAATGAGCGTCAACAGAGCGTCAACGATTTTGAGTGTTGCATCTTGTATAATCCTAGGGCTGTGCTACGGCATTTACCCATAATCGAAGTATTGGCAGCCTTTATAGGCAATATGGTCTGTGTCAATGCCACTACACCTCAGGCATCAATGGAGCCTCCACAACGTTTGGTCTTGTAAATAAGGTAATTGGTAAATTATTTGCTCGCTGCTATCCATAACCAATGTATTCCCATCCACTATGTGCAAAAGAGCAAGTGACAGGGTCACGGCGCCATTCTGAGAATATCTGTCAACTAAGCATTATCTGAGGGTCATCAGTTGCTGGTGATGCAGATCGGGTAATGAAGTCATCGAATGGATATTTGAGCTTATAATTGACCTATTGGCCTCCTCCCTGGTCAAAAATACATAACATTAAAAGAAAAACATGAATTAAAATATTGTCGATCTCGGAATATGCAAAACATGCAAAATGCGATTACTGGATGTCAAATGATCAATTTTGATTGAGTACTATAATCGAATAGCAAAAGCAAGCGTGTTATATGAATTTACAGATGGACCCGCTGTACAACCCGCTGGGAACGCGCCCAATTCAGACGGGTAAGGAGATTTCGATGTAACCCTACCCGAATCGACAGTTCGGGTTTATTGACGATCCGGACCGCCAATCTGGCTCCAGTTCGGTTCCGACCCGTACCCGGACCCGAAGTGACGGTCCAGACCCGTTGCTAACACTATTCAATGGTAAGATTCTCAATAGTGATCTATGATCCGTGGCTAGGTCTAAGTGAGGTTGCGCTTACACGGCCCAGGACATGACCGCCGCAACCCTTCCCACTAGTACCAGACCTCCACCGTTACAGGCCATGAGGATCCACGAAACCCACCGTCACATCATCCCCCTCTTTGGGTTCCGAACTCCTGGGCTGCATGATCCCGTACAGGCAGAATCAAGATGAAAGCAAACAAACAAACAACCAAACAACCGAGAAAGCACAAGCAGACTAATCCCACATCCGAGATAAACAAAGCAAACTATTCCCAGAACCGATTGGTGCCTCTGAGGACGTTATTTCGGCGGATCCGGCGCACGGGGAATGTCCTCCTCCAATTGAAAACGATCTGAAGGTGGTAAAACCTGTGCCGACGCCATTTGCACTGGACTGGTAGCCAATAGGAAGGAAAGAAAATAAGTAGTTCAATTCGTCCCGTCTCAACGTCTCAATGTGGCTTCCCAGGGTGCTTTCGGAGAAACTCCTCGACTAGCTCCTTATTATTTTCAAGATTTGCCGCTGGTTCCCAACTCATACGTACGTGGCTGTAGCCAGCCCACTGGACTAGATAGTGGAACTTCTGGTAGCGTCATTTGGAGTCGAGAATCCGATCGACTTGCCACTCCTCCGAATGGTCGCCGATGACTGGGTGTGGCCCCGATGAGGGTTGGCCTATGGTCGGAGGTGTATAAAGATCGAGTAGTGACACCTGGAACACGCTGTGATTGCGCATCGTCTTTGGCAAGTCTCATTTGTAAGCGATCTTATTGATGGTCTTACTTACCGTGTACGGTCCAGCACACATGTAGTCGAGTTTCTTCGAAGGCCTGTCTGTGCGGAAGTGCCTGGTCGAGAGCCAGACTCTGTCTCCCACTTCGAAAGTGATCTCCTTCGAACATGCGTAATTCGTCTGTTTCTCTTGGGCCTCGAGCAAGTTCTCTCGGAGGACCCGGTGAGTTTCCTCTTCTCCTTCGAGCAAGACGTCTGCTTGGGTCTCCGACTTGTGGCTGGTTGCTTTCCGCTTCTTAAACTGCAACTTGGGATTCCGATGATACACTGCCTAATACGGGGTCATCCTTGTCGAAGAGTGCACGGAGTTGTTGTACGCGAATTCCGCCAAAGGTAAGAGTTCAACCCAGGTATCGTGCTTGTAGTTGCAGAAGGCTCATAGTTATTGTTCCATGGTCTGGTGTTGGCGCTCCATTTGGCCGACTGTTTGGGGATGACAGGAGGTCGAAAGGCGGTGATTGATGCTCATGTGAGAGCAAACTCAATTACAGAATCGGCTGGCAAACTGTGTGCCGCGGTCGGTGATGATATTATCCGGTACGCCGTGCTTGCAGATCACTTGTTCGAAAAACATTCGTGCCAGTTCCGGTCAGTTGATGTCCTTCTGGCATGGGAGATAGATCACCATCTTAGTCGATCGGTCGACGATTACCAAAATCCCAGTGTATGCCGATGCCGTTGACTCGGGCAGGTCGGTGACGAAATCCATGGTGACTCCTTCCCAAGGTCGATGGGGTTGCCGCAGTGGCATATCGGTTCCGTGCCGTGCATGGCGCGGTGACTTGATTTAGTGGCATACGTCGCATCCAGCAACGTACTTTCGTACTGTCGTATCCATCGCAGGCCAGTAAAAATCTCTAGATACGAATTCAGCAGTTCTAAGTGCTCCAAAGTGGCCAGATTCGGAATTGTCAGGGAAAAGACTTACCACTGTGCTGCGGAGAGGTTCTGGTATGTATATCCTCCCTTCGTAGGTCAGGGCCCCTGAGACCACTTTCCAATTCTTATGCGAGTCTGTTGCATTCTCCGCTCTACCATTCACTGTCAGGTGAGAGTAGCCGACCATTGGGATATCGACGATTTTCTTGCTTACGTCGGTAGCCAGTGTGTCGGTAGTCTGGGCTGTCTTGATGATCGGTACAAGATCATCGTTAGGTGCAAGGGCTGTTACTGTTGCTAAAAGTCATGCAGTAGGTCTCTCATAACCGATCTCGTAATCAGGTCATCTGGAGAGTCCATCTGCCGGGTTCCGGTTTCCTGCCAGATGCTGGATGACGAACTCATATGAAGAAACAATCTCCGCCCATCTAGCATGTCTTTGCGAGAGCACTTTTGACGTTTGGAAATACTCGGGATTCTTGTGGTCCCATTGTATCAGAATCCTGTGATTTGCCCCCGCAAGGTACTGTCGCCATTGCTTCATCGTCTCCATGATCGCGAGGGGTTTCCAATCATACCTGTCGTAGTTCTGTTCGGCTGGGGAGCATTTTTGAGCGAGGACATTGACTGCTGGTAGAGTTCCGAACCCGTCATACTGATCAAGGATGCCGGCGATTATGAAGCCGCATACATCTGTCTGGAGAAGTATCGGCATTGCCTGAGCGAAATGCTGGAGGATGGGAGCATTGGTAAAGGCCTTCTTGAGTTTCTGAAATGCTAGTTCGGCCTCGCGAGTCCATTCCCATTCCGGTGGAGGTTTATTCGGCTTCTTGAGTCCCTATCCCGTGGCTTTGGGAGTGCGTGCTGTTTCTGTTGTAGTCTTCAGTAGCTCTGTTAAGGGTAGCGTTACCTTCGCATATTTCCTAATGAACCGCCGGTAGAAATTGGCAAATCCAAGGAGCCCTTGTACATCCCGAATTGATTTTGGCATCGGCCAGTCCTCTATTATTGCGATTCAGTCTGATTCCATAACAATCCCGTCCGCGGTGATGACAAACCCAAGGAAGCCGACCTCCGAGACCCTGAATTGACACTTTTCGGCTTTGAAGTAGAGACAAAATTGCTGTAGTCGCTCTAGCACCTTTCTTATGTGTTCTTGGTGCTCCTTGTCATTATTCGAGTAGATTAGGATATTGTCAAGGTAGCACACGGCGAAATTGTTGATATAAGGCCGTAAGCAATGGTCAATGTAAGACTGGAATGTAGCCGGTGTGTTTGTTAAGCCGAAACGCAAAACCCGATATTCAAACTGACCGTACCAAGTTCGGAAAGCCGTGTTGTATTTGTCGCCTTCTTTGATTCGGATCGGGTGACAAGCATTCCGAAGATCCAGCTTAGTGAAGAAACGCGCTCCACGAAGTCTGTCCAGCATCTCCGAGATCAACGCTACGGGGTACCGGTTTTTTACCGTTGCATTGTTGAGTGCCACGTAGTCGACGGAGAGTCTTAGGCTGCCGTCTTTCTTCCTGGCGAATAAGATCTGAGCTGCAGCCAGTGATGACGATCGCTGGATGAATCCATTGGCTAGGTTTGTTTAGACGTAGGTATTAAGTGTTCTAAGTTCAACATCTAAGAGATTGTAGATCCAACCATAAAGCAATTGGTAGCCCGGTTCTATGTCAATCGCGTGGTCTATAGGTCGGTGTTGTGCCAGTGTTTCTGCCTTTGACTTGATAAAAACCTCCAAAAACTACGAGTACTTGGCGGGGATATAACCTCCGTCATCTGTACAGACCCTCTCCAACCGTGCTCCACGTGTCTATGTTAGCCCATCCTTTTTTCACGGGGATGGGAGCGGAGGATGAGGTCTAATCCAGCAGGCCTTGTGGTTTGCTGTGCGTCCCCGAAGGAACCAAGCGCCGCCACCCAGTCACTCCTTTCGGGTCTCGGCGAGCAGATAGCAGTCATTCGAGGTTCCCATGTGGACTTTCTTCTGACGCGACTATCGCCGCTGCTCCTTGCCTGCCCATTGCGCCCACGAGGGTATTCACTTTTTTTGTGAGTCCGCTCTACCGTAGCTCCCAGCAATTCTATACAATCCTCCATCCTGAAGGCAAAGGTCTCTGTAACTTCCTCACCAGCGAGTTGGTCATCAAAAGCTGTGGCTGAAAGCAGTTCAAAGCTAACTCGACTTTCCTCCTGCTTGTTTGGCAGGGTATCTTGGGTGGCTGAACCGGTAGGGTTCCTCAATGACAAGAGTAAGTTCTTCGACCAGTCCATCTCCGGATTCCGAGCTCGGGACCACGGGAGCCCGCGAACCAGATCGTATGCCTTGATCGGTACCACTAGCACTTCCGATTTGTCAACCGGAGCTAGGTGCTTCAAATATTGAACTGAAATAGTCGTTTTTCAGCTGTCATTTGCATGCTCAATTACATGGCCGTTGAGGCCATGGGTAGTAGTATGAGCCGCCTGGTGTCGCTGTCTGAGCCACCAAAGTTGTAACGGTGCGGCTGCACGTGACTAGTGTTGGAAACAGGTCCAGGTAACCCGCCAGCGGTCCGGGTTTTGGCCGGCGGTTCGGTTTGGTTTGGGTCGTTACCCAGCCAAAAACACGAATCGCTATGTCTTGTCGGATTTCCTACCGGGCCCGAACCGAAACCCTGTGTTTTTTGGCCGGGTAGGAACCGGACCGCGGGTTCATTTTGCGGTTCCTACATTTTTGGCTCCAATTAAGTATTTGAGTGCTGATTGTATCATGACATGATGTATACGTAGATTGTGTAGTTTGACCCAATGTTTCACCACCCGCTGTCAGAATTGAGATCCGACTGATATTCGTTGAGTGGCTGCCAAAAAAGCGTAGATTTCCACCGAAATTCGCAGGTTTTCGACAGCAACTCAACCAATATTGGTCGGATCGCAAATCTGCAAGCGGGAGGTGAAGGAGCGGCTAAAACTGCACAATCTGCGTATACATCATGTCATGATACGATCAGAAATACTTAATTGGAGCGAAACATCTGGGCTTGCAAAGACCGGGTTTTGAGGTGGAAACCGGCCCAAATGCCAACGGTCCGGGTTTTTCATGTGGTAAAACCGTTGCCACAGTTCGGTTCCGGTTCCAACCCTAACCCCGAACTGTTCTGGCGGGTTGGAACTGTTGCTAACACTACACGTGACGTGTCCAGTGCCGGGTAACGGCCATTCTATATGGACTGCTCGCTATGAGCCTTAGATCTCTAGCGCTAATCTTACCTTGACATCAACACGTCTACATATATAGTCACTCGAGTCCACGTTTGCAACCATATCCCTATGCAGCCGGACGCTGGCATCTGCGTCCTTACACTATTATTGCTTTTTCAGTGAACGGATATGTTTCGCTCACGGGATTTGCGAGTTTACATCTATTCCGACTCGTCAACTACAAGACAATAATCGACGAATCATAAATGCGACAACTCGGAGACCTACCGATTACCCGAGCACTGAGTCTTATGACGTTCATATTTTAATCAGGTGAATTGTCAAGAGCAGAGACGATTTCGGAGACGCAGTCGGCAGCGAGACGCGTTACAGGCCTATAATGTCGACAATTGCTACAAGTCGAATGACAACTCCTACACATGTCCAACAAGAGGAAATTGCGTACGATCTATCCCGAAGAGCACAATTGCAGTCGACTACAGTCAATTGAGCAGCACCAAGCAATGCAGAGAGCGCGATTGACGAGAACGACTATATTACCCCTGAACCCGTACGACTGATGAGAACCCAACGAGAAGTCCACAACTCACGAACAAAGTGCGCTAACCGAGATATTGCGATCGGATACTCGATGTCCGCCGGCCATTTCGCCAAATTCCAACCGCAATGACCGCGTAGGCTACAAAGAAGATGATGCTTTCCATCAATTGACAACACCGAAGTTGATCCCGGTCAAGCGAATACCATTTCTGCAAATTCAGTCACCAATACCTACGATGCTATGAACGCTGATGGTCAACTTGCAGACCTGCACAGGCTACAACTCTGCTGAGCTCGATGACTGTCGGAAGCGCAGCTGATGCGGCACCCGACATCTAGCAGTGGTTCGGAACTACTACTAGTCGTGAACTACTATCAAGCGACCATGAAACGAGGGAATTTGTAATTGATCCTGTGGTACTACGTTGACCGCAAGCCGTTCTCTCCATCGAGATGGCAATCGGGTGTCCCAATGATTAGCACTGAGGGCCCACAAATACCAAGACTACTCGATCTCGAGGCTATTTATACTTCATAGATCACCTGTGCACAGGTGAGGAAGATGCATGCAATCTAAACTTTGAGCTCTTACGGTTGCAGCTCGGAACAAGTTGTTGATAATAATCTGGGGTGGTTGCACGGCAATTGACTGCTGCTCCTAAAGACCCTGCGAGGACTATACTCACGATTGTCCAGTCGTCAACCGACTGGCATCGTCCTGGTGCGGGCATTAGCCACAATGTCTGGAGCTGGCTATGGCCTTCTTTTCTGAAGCCAACTGATTAGGATTGCTAGAGCTGAGGTAGAGTGGAACCACGGAGGCTATGCCTCAGATGTGGTAACCCTCATAGGCTGGATGAGTGATCAAAGAGCAGTGGCAGTAGTTGTGGCAGAAGTGTGTCCACATGGGATCCTTGAATGAATGCTACTGGCTCGCCGAGGCACGAAGGGACTGACTGGACGGCGGGGTTTGGTCCATTCGCGGGCGAACCGCTAATGACAAGTCCTCCTGGATCTTACCCTTCATCGCCTCCATCTTCTGTGGATTCTTTAGGTAATGCAGATGATAGAGCAGAAGTAGTAGTACGAATTCGTGCGATCTGTATTTGAGATATCACGGCCTGCAGACGGGGCTGATATTCTATGGCCCCTCTAGACGACCTGATTACGAGATCGGATATGAGAGACCTACTGTACGACTTTTAGCACCTTAGCAGCCGTTGAACCTTAAGATGAGTACAGGCTATCAAGACAGCCCAGGCTACGGACACACTGGCTACTGACGTGAACAAGATACTCGTCGATATCCCAATGGTCGGTGACCCTGGCCTCACAGAGAACAGGAGAGCGGAGGGCGCAACGGACTCGCATAAGAATTGGAAAGTCGTCTCAGGGGCCCTGACCTACGAAGGGAGGATATACTGCAAATATGGCTACCAACGCAGCTTCCAAGGCTGCAACAATCATCACTGATGGGCTGGGCTTGTAGAGTTTTTCACGAGGAATTGGGAGAGCTCGAGTGCTAGAGCAACTCGAAATTATGGTAGTATGACCAGTTTCCGGGATGCTTACAAGTTAGATAAACCGATGCAATGGCCGATAGCGATGGCGACGGCCATGATGATGATGAGCAGCGAGCGGAAGCAGTTCCAAAAGAGATACCGAACGAGTGCAATAAGGCTACCGAAGTAGTCCTGAAGGAGATGGAAAATGACCCCCGACCGTACCGAATAGTCTACTGAATGGCATCACAAGAATAAGTCCCAAGAGATGATCACCGAGATCACACAGCGACGGATATCACTGCCGAAGGACATCACATGGAGATCAAACGAGAGGATTACCGGGAGCTCTACCGTGCCAAGCCACTGACCGACGCCCTTATCTGATGGTGTACCGAAGGATCAAGAAACTATCGCCGAACAGAATATCGAATGGCATGCCGAACGGAATGCCGAACCACCTTACCGGAGGCCTACGAAATGACTACTCAGAAGCCGATGGATATTCTACTGAAGCTGCCTACAGAGATAGCCACGGAGAAGTGGATTAAGAACGCACCAAAGCCGACGAAAGATAGTCTGCAGATGAAGCTGAAAGCCGAACCGAATTACATGTCCACTTATAGGAAGATTTTGATTACAATCCCAAATCACGATTGCACTGCTACCGAGTCACGATGGCAATCGACAATTGATAGATATTTAAGCCATCGGCGGAGCAACAAACATTCAAAAAGGGAGAGATCGCTGTGTCAGATCACTCAAGTCCTAGCGACAAGTCGAAAGCCCACCGGCAGGCAGTCTACCGAGACATGCACCTAGAAGTCGACCGAGTAGTCTACCGAGAAGTTGACCAGCAAGTCTACCAAGTCGACCAGGATAGTACTGATGCAGGCTATCGAGAGCACAACCATGAAGTGGACCGGATGGTGACCAAAGCGGGCTTCGAAAGACGAGTCAATGCCGAGTACCGATGACTTCCGGCTGCAAGATATACTGCATAGAGCTTGCGCAAGCACAGCGCTAGCGCGCTTGACCTTGGTAAGTATAACCAGTTTAGAGAAGCTTACGTGTTAGATATCGACGAATGAGACGCGATTAATGAATACGATTGACAGCTACGCCCAATGGGGGCAGCGGAAGCTCCCATCGATGCCGAATCATGAGTGGAAGCTCTACCACCCTGATGATTCCGACAATGACCTACACTAAGCAATACGGGCTACGGGTATGTGTTTGGAAGTGGAGATATGGAGGACGGGATCACTTTTGGATGTTTTCTTCTTTCTCTCTTCTCTCCTTCTCTTCTTCGGATAACGGCCCGGTACAGATGGCATCAGCACGGGTTGTTCCCACTTCCAGAGGCAATCAAGTGGTGGTGGATTTTCCCCGTGCACCGGATCCGCCGAAAGGACGCCATTGAGCTGTACCGATCGGTTGTGAGACTTATGGGTTCGTATGATTGCGTACGTAGGAAGATCGTTCCATTTTTTATTTCATTTTCCTTCTTTTCTCGTATACTGGCTTTGGCAGCCCAGGAGGTCTGCGCCTACAGAGAGGGATAATGTAACGGCACGGCTGCACGTGACGTGTCCAGGGCCGGGTAACAGCCATTCTATATAGCCGGCTCGCCACGAGCCTTAGATCTCTAGCGATTATCATACCTTGACATCAACACGTCTACAGATATAGCCACTCGAGTCCACATTTGCAACCATATCCCTATGCAGCCGGACGCTGGCGTATGCGTCTTTACAGAGGGAGTCTTGGAGATATAAAGATGCTAGTTGCGCCACAGTCGATAAGAGCTCATACCCGCTGCATCTCGCCAGTTGGTCTCGTATCTGCACTTCATGAATACTGGGCGCGGAATCTGGGATCTCTGTGCCGCAGAGATATTGACTAAACATGTGAGCCCTTGGGCTGTCCAAAACAACCCTCAGTCTTAATGATATCCGATGCGGTTGAACCTCGTCCAAAGTCGCCATCAACGCCTGTGTCGCCACTGCCTGCATTCCCGGCTCCATCTCATCCAACCTCCCCCACCGAGCCAGATACCGGCAGAGGTAGACTTGTTCTTCTGTTGCGGCGTATCAAACCATCGTTGGCATTCAACGTGGCGTTCTGCCTCAGTGGTGTCGACTTTTTATATTGACTTTTGTTCGGGCTTCTCGGCGGGTGAGTATTTTGGACATTCCTGAGATTGATTGCTTTTCACTCCGCATCTCAAGCACACTCTCACGTCGAATTGTCACGGACGCTCATCCCTAGTTACCCAAGGTGCATGTGGGAGTGTCAATTTCGAGCCAGGTTTTGTTCCCGAGCCGGCTCCGGATGTTGACCTTTCTCCCGCCTGGTTCGCTTGTTGATCAGGTCCTTTCTTTCCCTTCTGATTTCCACTTCCACTTTCAGTTGATCATTGCTGCTTATCGTAATTCCGTGGTGGTGTTTCAACGTCACCCGCTGTGTCGAAAAGCTCGTCGATGGAGTCGAATGTCATCTTTGCCTTGGTACAAGGCCTGTACTTCGGGTGAAGATAAGCTTTCAGCGCAGCCCTGATCATATCGTAAAGCATGATCTTATGCTACTCCTTGTCCCACCTGGCTAGGGTTAGCAACAGGTCCAAATTCCCGGGCCGGTTCCGGGTTCGGTTCCACCCGAAACCGGACCATTGCAATGGGTCTTACCACACGAAAAACCCGGACCGTAGGAAATGGGGCGGTTTTACCACCAAAAACCCGGCATTTCAAGTCCACTATTTTCGCTCCAATTAAGTATTTGAGTTCGGATCGTATCATGACATGATCAGTAGGTACATCGTCCAGTTTTAGCCCCTCTTTCCCCTCCCGCATTCAGATTTGCGATCGGACCAATAATCGTGGAGGAGCTATCGAAAACCCGCGAAATTGGCTTAAAAATGGCCTGTATTTCACAGCCACTCAACGAATATCAGTCCGATCGCAAATATGAATGCTGAAGGAGAATGAGGGGCTATCACTGCACGATTTACGTACTGATCATGTCACGATACGATCAGAACTCATATACTTAAATGGAGCCCAAGCTGTAGGAACCGTATATTTGGAACCGCGGTTCGGTGCCAACCCGGCCAAATACCCGCGGTTCTAAGTGCGGGCCAGGCAACAACCCGCCAAGACCAAAGCGGTTCGGGTTTCTGACCGGTTCTGGAACCCAACCGAACCGAACCGCAGGTCAAAACCCGGACCGCTGGCGGGTTACCCGGACCTGTTGCTAACACTACTCCTGGCTTCCCTCCAGTTTCGTCGAAGTCGATTTGTGTATGCACGTATATTCTCATCTCGGTTGTGGTAGCCTTGCATGATGTCGTGGTACGCTCGGGTGGATGAGTTCTGCTTCCGATCTTTGTCTCCATACTGCTTCCGGATATAGGTAACAAAAACGTGGTAGTGGTGTAGGTATGTGTGGTCAGTGGCGAGTAGGTGGTGACCCCAGGTTACAGGCTCAGTCATGCTCGTGTTTCCTTGGGTATAATCCGGATGATTGACCCAGGTTCCGAGGTGATTGGGCGCATACTGAACTTTGTTGGTATCCCAACATGGGAAGAGGTGGTTGTGAGTTCCGAAGTTAGAGCGAACGGTGCCAAGGATGGTCTCCAATCCGCCCGGGCCTCCACAGCAACGTTGTGGGTGCGTGATCTCGAACTTGTCTTTTGATCTCGCACTGGATGGTGGTGGCTTCATTTCCGCGTTCTAGAAGAGTATCGCGACGACTTTCTGCTGCTGCTCCAGCAGATCTCGCATATCGGCCATGGTAACCTCGGATTCAATGGTGGCGCCGCGATCATCCTCATCCTCGCCGGGACTAGTGGGTTCATGCTCTTCATCGTGGTCATCGTGATTGTAATATTAACACTCGCTTTCGTCGATCTCGTCCTCTGATAGGACTACTGGACTGACGCGTTCGATAGGGGTGGTAATTCGACTGGCTAGGCTTGCAGTACCGCGACCAATTGACGCCCGAATAGTCTCTGCCTTCCCGTGCTTGTTAGCAGTGCACAACGGGAGTCTATTCGTTCGTTCAGGACGCATTAGAGGAGTCGTATTGTGTTGTGTCATGACGCGTCGAAATAGTGGTCAATTCTCGAGATCCCGTGACCGAAATGTATCTAGTTACAGAGAAATTGTGAATATTGTACGGACGAGTACGCCAGCATCCGGTGATATAAGGATACGGTTGCACGCATGGATCAGAGTGATGTGAAAGGTAGGTGCGATGGTAAGATTCTCAATAGTGATCTAAGATCCGTGGCGAGGTCTAAGTAAGGTTGCGCTTACCCGGCCTATGACGTGACCACTGCAACCCTAGCCACTATTACAAGACCTCCGCCGTTACACGCCATGAGGATCCACCAAACCTGCCGTCACACATACACCGAGTACAGCATACCCCGAGTACAGCATACACCGAGTACAGCGTACACCGAGTACAGCATACACAAAGTACAGCATACACTGAGCATGGCATCCACCCAAGATTGTCTGTTGTCCCTTTGTTCTCACGTTTATGAGTTGACCCCTGGATGTAGTTTCAACCTTCTGGCGTGCGTCCCTACAAGATCCACTGCCACCAGCCAGCTTTCCATGAGAGCTCAAAGGCAAAGTCACCTCGTAACATTCCCATGGTTGCGAGTTACCTAACTGACAAATAGAGTCTCAGCACGCGGCACGACTCCCATCGACCACCTCCAAACTCGCTCCATCATGGCCTCCAAGTGCATCTCCAAAGTTGCTCGATTATGGCCTCGATGTTCATCTTAGTTACTCAATCCCGTCCTCCAAGTGCATCTCCATACTCACTTAATCAGTGCATTCAAGTTCGCACGATCATGGCCTCCAAGTGCTTCTCTGAGTCACTTGAGCTCGGCCTCCAAGTGCATTTCCAAACTCGCTCGATCATGGCCTTCAAGTGCGCATCTCTATGTTTACACCATAACGGCCTCCAAGTGCATCTCTGTGTTCACTCGATCCTGATCTTCAGGCCCACCTCGAATTGCTCTCAAGCACTGCCTGCAGCCAGTCCAGATATACCGCGTGTAGATGGGTAGCTATATAGATACATAGATACATAGTTGATAATACCAAGCAAATACATGAGTTTTAATAATCGTTGAACCATAAGAAGTAGCTATGATATGCAGGCGCACCGGCGGCATTGCCACAGAAGACAATGTTTCCCCCAGAGTGCTCTGCTGTGATTCGAGGTGCTCCCAGACTTGCCTTCGGCACTCCTAGGCTTGTCGCCGGCACTCCCAGCTGCTCCCAGGTGCACCTGAAGGCCACTGCGTTGATTCAGTCAACTCTGGGATTTGACCACCCTGGGATTCTGGTCCGACAACTTCCAAATACTCCCAAAGGCTCCCAGAGACAAAAATACATTTTGCTGATGTAATGTCTCAAAATAAAAATACTAGAGGTTGGGAAACCCATACACATCTACCTAAGATAAAACTTTGTACACAATACTAGCCATACTACTAGTAGTACATGCATTCTGAATCAGGGTTGATCTAGCAACTGAAACTGTTGAGTCCGCACAATGGCGGGAACAGTAATCCGTTAGTATCATTATGAAATACTAGAACAGAGCTTACCATTGGAAATTTGGAATTGTATGATCCTGTGAGTAAATATATAAAGAACACATTTTCATCACAAAAGAAGAATATTTGCCATTGCTCCTACAGTATTGGTACCTCCATCACATTCCCTACATATATTTCATATACTTTACTCTTATCATTGATTTTGCATTTCTCCCGCCTCAATATTCATTCAATATGCCTTTCGGATTTTGTATTGTTCAAGGGGGTACTCATTGCGATGAGTTTTTTCCCAAAGAAAACGGCCGATGTGCGCAATGCAATCACCCAATGAGTACCCACCGTCTTTCTGAAGTCGCAGAACTTTAACCTGAAGTAATCGACTTATGCGATACAAAGTCACCAACACAAAGTCCATCGAAAGCACAATTACAGCATTCAACACATGCACTCATTGCATGTGAAGTACTTTGTAGTACATTACAGAAAGCACGAGAGCATCACAAAAAAGACTACGAAGGCAAAGGATCAGCTGCACGTGAAGGAGTAACGGCTATCCAAGAAGAGGCCATTCTCGGAAGAGGTGGATCATCACGTAAAATGTTGTGTGGAAAAGCTGCATTACACCCAGGTTTCTCTGCATCATTAACAGGTTGTCAGCTTGTTCTCTTTACCAAAGAGCTGTAACGGCGACACGTGACTGTGGCCGGGTAACGGCCATTCTATATAGTCGGCTCGCCACGAGACTTAGATCTCTAGCGATAATCTTACCTATACACCTATTTACTATCACTCGAGTCCACGTTTGC
>Ga0307515_10015269_pt1 | contig 14162 bp, 4 predicted proteins | sample 17_EM_MG_FD_194513 | JGI IMG/M metagenome (GOLD analysis project Ga0307515, IMG submission 194513) | Populus trichocarpa ectomycorrhiza microbial communities from riparian zone in the Pacific Northwest, United States - 17_EM | ecosystem: Host-associated > Plants > Roots > Unclassified | place...
TGTAACGTTTTAGCCACCCAGTCGAGCCAGCCACCCGGTCGAGCCACCCCAAAACACACTAAAATCTACCAACTTTAGCCTTTTATAACTCCACCTCTATTAAAGATATTTAAATAAAAATTTAAATATAGCTGCTTATATATAAAGGTATTTTATTTATAATATTTTTAAAAAGTATTATATTATTATTTCTATTTATTGCCTAATTCGGTCCCTTTTAGGTCTATATAGGCTTTTATTAAGTATTTATTAGCTTAAATATATAATACTATTCGTACTAATTTAATAGCACGAGTGAGTCAGATCCAGGGGCACGAAATACGTGTAGTATTGTATGCTCGTTTGGATAATGGTAACTGTCGATTGTATAAAGCAGACTACATGGTCTATATACTAATGCACCTCCCCCCTAATTAGTCAGTGCTTCATAAGTGCACCAGACGCGTAAGCGGGTGGTTGGTGCACTGGACGCGTAAACGCGTACCTAGCGTACCGAGCGCGTAGGCACGCGGTTGGTACGACAGGTGCTGTAATTATATACTAGCGGTACTTGAAAAATAAAACCACCTATATATAGCCTCTATAATTACTCTAATAGAACTATAAAATATAAAAGAAAATATATAGGAAATAGAACTATAAGATGCAAAGGAAGTATATAGGAAATCCCCCCCCCCTAAGGTGCCTTTTGGGCTGCCTTCTAAATAGTGCTCCGAGCTAGTCGTAAGTTAGATCTTAAGGGCCGCTAAGGCGCTAGTGCTAAGCGAGCTAATGGCGATTTTCCATCCCGGGGATGGAAAATCGTAATTAGTTAATTTGACTACTGTAGTAGAAATAATAGGCCGTATAAGTCATACGGCCTTCTAACGGGCCGTAGACGTACCGTAGGTGCTCTATTAGTCTCGTTCTACCTATTCCATAACTTCTAGGTTAAGCTTATTCGTGTTAATTAGGGTTTTAAGGGCTTAACACGGCTTTGCCTTAGTCATGGCGTCTACTAGGTTATTTCCGCCACTAATCCATTTAACCTCTATAATCTTGCGTCGTTTATAGGCTTAATATAAGTATATTAGGTCAACTATAAGCCTCTTCTTTTATATTATACCTAGCTTAACTAAGCAGTTATAGAGTGACTTTAAATTGGTGTATAAGACTAGGGGTAACTACTCTAGTTATAGGATCTTCTGGACTGTTAATTTAATTGCGGCTGCTATATTAAAGCCATAGGCTAGTGTATATAGTTTAGAAGCTAGTATACTTCGGGTTACTTATTTGCACTTAATTAAAGACTAGTGCAGTATATTTACGTCCTAATTACGGTCCGTAAGTATAATCATAAAGCCGATTTATAATAATAGGTCTTTATTATTAGCAAAGGAGGCGTCTATAAATACCATTACACTAAGGGAATTTAGGTCCAGTGGTATAAAAGTAAGTCCTCTTATTGCGTTGTTAATTTGCCATTAAATACACTTATTAAGCTACTTAACATTTTCTTCTTACGGATCTACTACCTGGGCTGTAAAGGATAAGTTATAGGCAGATTTGGGTTAGCAGACTATAGCTATATAGGCGCCTCTTACACGCTATATAGCGTATTAGTCCTTTATATTTACGGTCTTATAGGTCTCTCCGCGGGAACTAGTAAGGTCCGTAGGCTTTACTATAACAGGCTTTAGGTTTTAAGCTTAGCGTTCCTAAGTTAGCTAAATTAAATTGCCCTTTTATGTAATTAAGCCTCCGTTAAACTTAATTGGAGTCTACTTAGTTAACTACTCTTGCGGCTTTGCTAGGAACTTAGCTTCTTAGAGTTTAGTCTCTTTAGCGTCCGCAAAAGTCTAGTCCGCTAAAAAGAGAGTATTATCTGTTTAGAGTCTAATAATACTAAGGCCGTTTAATGGGGTGTATAGGAGGTAGGGGTTGTAGGTTAACTATTCCATTTTAAGTTTACTAACGTAATGCTAGTGGTATATCTTAAACCAATAGTTTCTGGCTTCTGGTATTCCGTAAAGAGGTTTTATAACCTATAAAATTGTTCCTAGTTATAGGTTAAGCTCGCGGGGTAGTTATATAAAGATGTCTCTACTTAGATAGGTATTAGACTGCATATAGGCTTGCGAAATATCCCGTAGATAAAGGGCTATGGGTTTACTTTGCTATAGTCCGGGCGTAAGTGCAAGTATAATCCGTTGGCTGACTTATTAAATCGTAGGCAATTATATAAGGACTAAGCCCTTCCCTTAGTTGTTATAGGCTTATATAATAAGCCTTAATTTTTCAAAAGCTTTATTAGTACTAGGGTGCTTAATTTTATTAATAAAGTATAAATTAAATATACAGACGTCTTGCGGAATATCTCTCTCCGTTATAACCGCAAAGACACCCTTTTTAAGTAGTCCGTTAATCTCTTTATGTCGTAAGTCTGTAAACGGGGTTTCCTATACTAGAACTAATATATCTATAGGCGGAGATTGCCTTACGGATATTCCTATGGAGGTTAGGTAATTTTCTATTACGGTATTCTTGGTTACAGGATGCTTTTAGGGGCGTCCTTAACTACGCTTTATAGTAGGTTTAGTAGGTTTAGTGGGTTTCTAGGGGACTTCTAGGGTAGGTAAGGGTGCTTCCAGTTTATTTAATTTGGCGGGTGCTTCCGGTTTATCTAGTTTAATAGGTGCTTTTAGTTCGTCTAGTTTAACGTTATAGGTATTTTTAGGCCAAAAGTAGGGTTTTACGGACGTGCTTCTAAAGCTGGTTAGCCCACTAGGAAGCTGTACGCAGCACATCTTATTTTCTACGGCTAGTAGATAATAGGGTCCATTTTAGCTGCCGCTTTTACGCTATATAAGGACTTTAGAGTTAAGCGGGAGGTTATATACTAAGGTCGTATTAGGTCCGTTACGGTAGTATAAGGCGTTATTAATAGTTTGTTTGGCCCGTAGCTTAACTACCTTAGCTATCGCCTTCCGTATTATAGCTGCTCGTTCTATAATAGATAGGGTAGAAAGGCCTAGGTTGCTTATCCTTAGGTAGGCTCCGTAAACTAAGAGGGTAGGTACTAGTCCGTTAGGGCCAGCGGTGTCGTTAATAGCTTTTACAGCCATCTATAAAGCTAGTTCCTTTTAGATGTCCTTATACTCGTCTATAATAATCTAGTAAGCTCTCTATAGAGCTAGGTAAGCTTACTTAATAAGCCTAATAAACTAGTGCGCCTTAACTAGAACAGCTTTTGTTAATATAGCCATAGCCGTAGTATACTACTAGAATTCCTTACTAATAAAGTTCCTACTAGTGTCGTGGGTGATATACTACGGAGGTTTAACGTATATATCGATCCAGCAGGTCCGTAAAATATCCTAAGTATATTTTATAGATATATTTTACAACTAACGGGCGGCTTAATAGTGGGTGGCCTCGTTAATTATATATAATACTAAACTGCCGTTAATGTATATAATGTCTACGTACACTAAGTAGTTAAAGTTAAGGTCCTTATAAAGGGTAAACTTAAATTGGCCTAGGGAACGTCCGTATTTCTAGTAAAAGGAGCAGTATTTAGTTAGGTAATTAACTACCTTCCTATTAACGTTGTTGTGTCTAGAGTGTTTAAGGACTCTATATAGCTTTTTGGCTAACGGGTAGCCGAAACAGCAGTGTAGACGGTAGATCTCTGTACTGGTAAGGTAGCATGGGTTATAGTTAAAAGATTCCTAAATATAGGTCTGTAAAGTCTCTCCCTATATAAGGAACGGGTGTCCAAATTGTTATATAATTGGTAGGGTAATATACTTGCTTCCTAGGGCAGTTATAGGGCCAATTAAGGTGTCCGTAACATTATTGTAGTATACCTATAACCTGTCTATATCTGCAAGATAGAGTAGGAAGGGGGTGTCCGCTTTTACTACGTGGAAGTTAACTAGGCTAATTAGAGTCTTAACTTTAACTAATCTAATTAATGCGGTTAAGCCGATGCCAAATTAGACGTTTATGGCCCTAGTTTACGTAATATTAATATCCGTATTATTATTTATGGTAGTCCTATATATAAGGTATTGTCTATAACCCGTGGTGGACTTCTTTAAGGCACCTATATTAATTATAACACCGTAAAATTCTTTAGAGGTATAGCGTTTTGTAATAATATATGCAAATAGGTCTTGTTTATAGTCCGTAACGTCTATAATAGGTCTAGCGGGTATACTTATAGATTAGTTTTTGGGTGCAATTAAGTGTTTAAATAAGCGGTCGGCTAGTACGGTTATAATATTAAAGGCTTAGCTATCCGTAAAAGGTCCGAAAGTAGTTAGAAATATCTTTAAGGTCTCTTATTTCTAAGTGTCTAAGTTAAAGTTAATTATAAGGGCTTCTATTAACTTATTAGGGGGCTCTTCTACTTCCTTTTCTTTGTATTCTAAAATAAACTAGTTAATACGGCTATTAAGTCTCTTCCTAGACTTATTACGCTCTTCCTGGGTATACCTTATAGACTAATATCCTTCCTTACTGCACATAAAGCACTTCTGGCTGATTTGTCTATAGGGGTATATTTTTATATAGGGGTTGCTACGGGGGTTATAGGTTGGACTTAGTCGGTACAGGTGCTACTAGCGGTAGCGGCGGTCCGTAAAGTAGACGTTTAAGTCTATTTACGGATATTGAATATCCGTAATAAAGGCTTAAGTACTGCCTAGTAGGTTTAAGACTTCGTACGTTATAATAGACGAGCGTAGATCATTAATAAGGCCAGCTAAGGTATCTGCAGGCTTATAGTAGGCGTACTTATAGGGCTCTACTTCCTAGCAGGCCGTAATAAGTTTATTATATAGGAAGTCGTCTATTTAAAGCTTAGCGTTAAGGCCGTGCTATAGGTGCCGGAGGTCTTTAATAAGAATTTGCAGGCACTCTATAGTCGATTTTTTAGTATTCTTATTAATTACGGTCCGTAGCTTGGTCGCATTCCATTAAGTAAGGATATCACGCCTATATTCCGGTCCTTTAAAGTAGTTACGGGTAGTTTTATATAGCTTATTAAAGGGAACACCAAGGGGGTTGCTCTTAAGGTTGGTGTAATAGTAGTTAAGTACTAGGCCGCGCAGTATAGTAGAGCAGGCTTGGCTAAACTCTTATTTAGAAATATTAGCCTTTTAGCAAAGGTCCGTAAAGATAGTCAATTTAAAGTCAAAATTATTATTTTCACTGCTGTACTTAGATTTGTCAGTATAGAGCTTAGCCAGGTTAGCTAGTTCCTTACTATAGGTCTTCGCTTAGGTACGTTACGGATCTATAACTTATAGATCTATAGCTTGCGGATATATGGCTTGCGGATATATAGTTTGCGGATATATAGTTTGCGGATATATAGCTTACGGATCTATAACTTAGGTAGGTTGCAGATCTATAGCTTTATTAATAGAAGGGTTTTAGTCCATATTTTAGTTTATGGGGGTATTACGGTCCGTAACTTAAGTACTAGGTATGCTTTAGCCCGTAAAATTAATTCTAAAATCACTTAGGTTTATAGAACGAATTTAGTTAAGTAGGTTAGGTATAAGGCTAGCAATGCTACTAAGTTTAGGAGAAGCAGAGAGATTATTAGTAGCTTTAACCTAGTCTAGGATTTTCTCTTTAGTCCATTTCGTTTAGTCCTTCTCCTATATTATATTATATAAGGACTATATAACAGTAACTCGTTTATCCTTTTTAACCTATACACCTTAGTAACGTAAAAGGGTTTATAGGTTACAGATAGTAGTAGGGTTATAAGCCTTAAAAATAGCTTCCGTAAAGTCCGCAAAGTCTTCCTTATATTACTCCCATAGGTCGTTATTTAGAAGATTATAGTATCCGTATTTAAGGATTTTAAAATTAATATAGTTGTTAACGTTGTCTATAGACGTAAGGTCGACTCCTTATCTCCACTTCTTTTGACCTTTACTAATTTACTTGCTAATATCTGCTATACTATATAGTACGTAGCGGGTAGAAGAGGTCTTATAGTAGTCCGTAAAGGTAATTAATGTCCGTAGCGGTTCGTAGAAGGGTAGGGGGTTTCCGTAAGGTCTTATAACGGTTTATAAAGGTAATTAGTAGGTCTGTAGTAGTTTGCGGGAGGGTAGGGGGTTCCATAAAGGTCTATATTCGCGTCTATAAACTTCTAGTAAACTATACTAAGACTTAAATAAGTATACAGAGTTGGTAATAGTCCGTAATCCCCAACTTCCGACCTTCTAGCAGGTCGTACTAGAAGTCTAAACGGGTGGCCGCTGTCAAGTATCGCTTGGGGGGAGGTGTCAAGTAATTGCTAATCTGTGCGCGCTTACTGATCAGTATTCGTACTAATTTAATAGCACAAGTAAGTTAGATCCAGGGGCACGAAATATGTATAGTATTATATACTCGTTTAGATAATAGTGACTGTCGATTATATAAAGCAGACTATGTGGTCTATATACTAATACACCTCCCCCCTAATTAGTTAGTGCTTTATAAGTACACCAGACGCGTAAGCGGGTGGTTGGTGCACTGGACGCGTAAACGCGTACCTGGCGTACCGAGCGCGTAGGCACGCGGTTAGTACGACAGGTGCTATAATTATACAAATACCTTTTTAAAAAATATTATAAATAGAATGCCCCCATATATAAGCAGATTTATTTAAATTTTTATTTAAATATCTTTAATAGGGGTGGAGTTATAAAAGGGTAAAGTTGGCAGATTTTAGTGTGTTTTAGGGTGGCTCAACCGGGTGGCTGGCTCGACTAGGTGGCTAAAACGTTAGAGCTTCGCGCAAAGCTTCGTGCGAAACTTTACGTAGAACTTCAAACTTTATATAGAACTTTAGGAAAAAATTACTAGCATCTAATTTTACCCCTCTGCCATTTTAGCATTTTCTAGCATTTAGCAGTTAAATGCTAATACTTAATTATAAATGCGGCATTTGGCGGCTAAATGCTAGAAAATGCTGAAAATGCTAAAATGGCAGAAAAGTAAAATTAGATGCTGGTAAATTTTTTCCTAACCAATGGCTAATATTACCTAATAAGGTAGAATTCCTAGAAGTTTTGTGATTTACGTACTAACTAATATGTTATAGTCATTATCTTCTTTTAGGCGACCATCGTTTAATAATAAACTATAGGATATACTAGAGGTATAGGAGCTCGGTTTAATGGGTGCAAGTTAATAATATCTAATCACTATAGGAGAAAACAGTGGGTATAATTAATATTGAGATAGGCCTAATAAGCTAGGAGTTTAATATAGCAGGGGTTCTTATTTAGAGGCCCGACTTAAAAGGCCAAAGTGAGGAAAGAACACAAACGCGTAAATAAATGAGAAATTTATTTGTTAAAGATTGAACGATAATACTAAATCATCCAATTATTATACGTCAAATTTCCGTGATCTAAAGTTGACGATCATAGGGTGAAAGTTTATCACTTTAGGTGACTGTCCTTATAAGATGCGGTGATTTCTTTAGCATGATCTTGTCAAGTTTCTCAGCTTATAATTCTTCTATAAGCTACCTTTTCTCGATTTCCATAAGCGTATAAACCGATTATAGTTACCTAATGATTTTTATGCCGAATCTAGTCTATCCTCTAGGTGCTTTTTAACGTATTTATTGAAATCCTAAGCTTCCTATAGACGCATCCGATTAAAGCAGTCTTTGGCTGTCTAATCTTCGCAATATATAAGGTCGGATCTACCGTTCTAAAGCGGCTTATAGGACTTTTATATAGTAAGTGTCGCTAGGATAAACATAGCATAGGAATATATGGTAGTAGCGAAACTAAGGCGTTAGTATAGGGGTCTTAACGATTACGGGATTCTTATTGATAAAATAATCGTAATCGTTAAGAATCGTGCGTAGAATCGCGATAATCGTTAAGCTATACAGCTAAGCCACAGTTAAGCCATAGCTATTTTATTAATAAGACCCTTGCCTAAGTATTTATACTAATCTATATATATACAGCTGTTATAAAGCTTACCTATAATACCTCGTTTTTATTACGGAGTAAGTATAAGCGGCGATAATATATAGCAAGGTAGATATTATTAAGCTATATATATAAACTATATAAGAAGTTAAGACGTTATATAAGGAAAGAAGGTAGGAAAATAGGAAGAAAGGGCATATATTATTAACTTAGTTGCTTAGTTAATATATATATAAGGCAGAATAGGGTTTAGGTTATAGTCCTAGCAGAACTTAGTAGAATTTAGTGGAACTTAGTAGAATATAGTAAAATGCTATAAATTGCCGTTAGATTACTATTAGATTGCTATTAAATTGCTATTTTACGGTTAGTCTCTAATTACTAAGTTAGTAGAAATAGTAGATATGTATAAGGTATTACGGGGGTATTCCATAACAATACCCCCCCTTTAAACTTAAGCTTTTATAAGATAGGGCTATAGTAGTTCTAGGTAAAGTTTATAAAAGTCTTCTACGACTTATATAAGTCCTATAGAGTTAACGGGTTCCTATAAGGGCTTAGTAAAGCCTTTCTATTTTATAAGGTATATATACTAGCGTTTCTGTTTATTATACTTAATATTTTTAATTCTTTTAATAAAGTACTCGTTTTTACCATCTACTTTAACTAGTAGGGGAGGGTCTTATATTTATTTAGGCAGGGTATTTAATATAGGGGTAGTAGGGTAAAGGACTAACGTATAGAATACGAGGTAGATTTTAACCGTATTAGGGAGCTTTAGTTAGTAGGCGTAAGAGGAAATAATCTTCTTAATCTTATAAGGGCCAGCGTTCTTTTAATTAAGTTTTTTAATAGGTTGTTTTATATTTAGGTTTCTTATATTTAGCTAGACGAAGTTACTAATCTAGTAGGCCGGTGCTAGGGTTTATTTCTATTCGCTGCGGCTTTATAGACAGATTGGGCCTATATTATTTTATTAGTAAAGAACCGTTATAGTTCCTCTATCTTCTTTATAAATTTATTTACTTCTATAACTTATAATGCGTAATAAACGGGGTAAGGAATACTACTAAAAGGTTTAAAACCTATTTATAGGTACTAGCCGTAATTGGCCAGGAATAGGGAGACTTTTATAGTTTTTAAGACGGAATTATTTATAGCAAACTTGGCAAATATAAGCCAGTTAATCCAGTTATCTTATAAATACGACGTATATATCCGAATATACTATTCTATTATAGCGTTTATATATTCCGTTTAACCGTCTGTTTCTAAGTAATATATAATAAATAATAGTGCTTTAATACAGAGTTAGGTAGTTAGTTTTTTCTAAAATATAGAGATAAACTAGCTACCTTTATTAGAGATAATTGTTTTAGGGAGTCCGTGGAGTTTCTATATATAATTTAAGAATAGTTAGGCGATAGTAGGCGTTAATATATTAGGGCAGGCGATTAAGTGCCTTATTTTAGATAGTTGGTCTATAACTACTATAATATTTATATAGCCTTTACTTACGGGGAAGTTAATAATAAAGTTAATTAAAATATCCTTTTAACTTTGGTCTGGAACAGGCAGTGGCTTTAGGAGGCCATTATACGTCTTATACGAAGCTTTGGCTTATTAGTAGATATAGTAGCTAGAGATATACTTTTATATTATATTATATATATTTAGTTAATAGTATTCTTATTAGAGCAGTTTTAGGGTTTTTCCTTAGCCTAAGTAGCTGGCTACTAGTAAATCGTGTATATGTTTAAGGAGCTTAAGCTTAAGTTTATTATAGTTAGGTATAATTAGGCGGTTTTAGTAATATAAGCGGTTTCTATAGGCTTTATATTTACTTAAAGAAATCTTTTTAAAGCATCTAATGCTATTATATATTAGCTTAAGCGTCTTTTAAATAAACTCGTTATTTAGGTATTCGTTAACTATAATCTATTTAATTAATTAATTAGTTATTTTAAGGACGTATACCGTAAGGTCTTTAATAGGAGGGTTAAATAGTTTAGGGCAAAGTAGGGTCTAATTTTAGTAAGAGTGCGCTTTTTTTAGGGCTGGCGCGTCTTATAAGCATTAGGTTAGGGCGTTAAGCTTCTAACCTTAAATGCCTAAGTAGTACGTAATTAAGAATTGGAAATGAGATAGATATTCTAACTAGCGGGCTTAATAATAACTTAGTTATTTTGTGGTTATAAAGTACTATAGGTTCTTATAGTTATTAAGGACCTTAATTAGAAATTTAGCGCCTTTTAGTTTAAGTCGCTATTATTTAAAACATCTAATAATAGCTAATAATTCCTTATCGTAGATCTCGTAGTTATATTCGGCTAGGCTTAGTTATTTTAAAAAGTATACTATAGGGTATAATACTCTATCCTCGTTATATTAAAATAGGATACCTCTAGTAACATAATTAGATAAGTCGGCTTCTATAATACTTATTCGGTTTAGGTTAAAGTATTAGAGTATAGGCGTAGTAGTAAATATAACCTTTAGATAGGCAAAGGCCTTTTTATATTCCTTATTAAGAATAAAGACTTATTCTTCTAGGTTAGAGCTATAAGGGGTAAAACTAGGGCGGAAAAGTTATTAATAAACCGTTAGTAGAAATTAGTAAATCCTATAAAGGCTCTTACGTCCTTAATATTCTTGGGTTCTTACCAGTTTATAATTACTTTAACTTTCTTTAAGTCTATTTATATACTATTTATAGAAATAAGGAGTCTAAGGTATAAAACTTCCGTTTTATAGAATTTGTATTTATTTATATCTAATTATAGACTAGCTCTATATAGGGCTTATAGGATAAAGTTAACGTATTTCTAATATTTGGTTAGGTTATTACTATATATTAGGATATTATTAATATAAGTAGTGTAAAAGATATTTAGGTAGGGGCGTAGGGTATTATTTATATAATGTTAAAACGAGCTCGGAGCATTTATAAGGCTAAAGGGTATTATTAAGTACTTAAATAGTCTATATTGGGTACAAAATATAGTAAGCTATTTATCTCCCTTTATAATACGGATATGGTTAAATATAGAGATAATATTAAGCTTTGTGTAGTAACGAGCCTTACTTAGTTAGTTTAGCGTCTCTTATATTAACGGGATTAGATATTAGTTTTTAATAGTAATAGTGTTAAGAGCTTAGTAGTCTATATAGAAGTATAGACCGCCGCTAGGTTTCTTAATGAAGATTACTAATACGGCTATAGGCGACGAGCTTGCTCTAATAAATTCTTTACTTAGGTTCTCGTCTAAATACTTTTATAGTACTTAGAGTTTATTTTAGGATATCCCGTATAGGGATCTAAATCTAGGCTGCTTTCCTTCTTTAAGTATAATCTTATAGTTATACAATTGGTATTCCGGTAGCTTATTAGCTTCCTTTTATAAAAATACCTCTAGGCGGTTATAGTACTCTACTAGTACCTTTATAGCAGGGTTAGTATACTTCTTTAGTGCTAAGGCCTTCTTAATATCAGCTATAGTGATAGCAAAGATTATATATTTAGGTTTCTTAGTAAGTCGCGCTAGTGGGGTAGCTCTAATTATACGTATATCTAGGGTGCTGAGCTCGCTTAGATTGTCTATAGTTTCTTATTTAGGTTTAGGTTTAGTATTAGGTACAGAGTTAGTATTAAATTTAGGTTTAGGTTCTTTAAGAATCCTTTTTATAGTAGAATATTAGTCTTTCTAGTATTTTTATATATTAAGCTTAAGCTTCTGTTTAGCTTAGGACAGTATAGTACTTAGTAATAACTTATAGAATTTAGTAGAGTTTTTAGGTCCTTAGTAGATATTAGTGGAATTCTTATATTAGTAAAATCTAGTAGACTTCCTAGATTTTAGTTTAAGGTTAGGATAGTATATTATAAGGTACTTCTACTTATAATAGGAGGTGGTAAATAGAAGCTTAAGGTTATCCTAATTAATAGTTACCTTATATAGCTTTATCTAGGGTTATTTAAGGATTACTAGGTAACCTAAGGTAGTAATAAAAAGCTTAATTAGTTCTTCGTGGTTTAGGTATTAAAGTCTTAGGTATACTACGTAAGTAATTCGGCCTAAGACTATGCGTTTACTATTAAATCCAAATATATTAATATGCTGGTTAAGGGGAGTTAGGGTAAAACTATTATCTTATATAAAGATCTTATTAATAAATCCTATGCCACTAGCTCCTATATTAATTAGGACTTAAGTATTAGCCTATTAATTATTCTACTAAATATAATAGTTAACGGTTATGCTATAATCCTAAGAGTTAGAGTTTGTAATATCTAAAGTGTTTAATAAGACCTTAAGGTAGAACCGTTCTGGAGAGCAACTTAACTCTAGGATATACCTTTTAGTAGTAAGTAGGAAGGGGTTCCTATAAAACGTCGGTTATAGCTTCGCCCTTATAAGTGGTACTTATTAGATATAGGGCTAAAACTAGGTAAAAATTAGGGGTAGTAACCGGAAGATTAATGCGGTAAATAGTTGCTAGTATTAGCCGTTTATAAATTATTTTAAGGCGTAGGTAAGGGGACGAGATAATATTTTAAGATATAGTCTTTACTTTTATACTTAAAGTAGAGACCTAGCTTAATGCGTCTTTCTTATTTAGGGGACCCTAGTAGGGCGTACTTTAGGGTTCTAGTGTTAATATCTATAGCGTTAGGGTGCTTAAGCTAAGACGACTTAATAAACGTTTATAAGGCTATTATATTATATTAAGGAGCGTGTTTTAGTGTTATGCGTAATATATTATTATACTATTTGTTAATAATATTTATATAGGCGTTAAGGGCTTCTAGTAGGTCTACGCCTATTAGGGAGGTTTTTAGTTTAGGGCTTAGAGATTTAATAAGGCTATTAATTAGTACGGAGTCGTTTTAGCCTATTTCCCTTACGTAATAGTTAAATTTAGAAAAGTATATTAGAAAACTTTTTATTCCTTAAGCTATATAGTTTATCTTTCTTTAAGTAGTAGCTTAGCGGTTTAGGTTACTATATAAGGCTTTAAGAAGTATAACTAGGCTTTATACTAAGGTTGGCTAAAGAGGTTTAATAAGATTAGCTGCCTTTTCTCCTAGTTAACTTAGGGCGTAATAGAGTTAGTTAGCTTTTATTAGGTAACAGTTAGCATTACTAGTTAGCTTATTTTTAAGCTAGCTTAAAAATAATTAAAGTTCTTATTATTTATTAGTAAATACTAGGGGATCTAATAGTTATTTGGATCGTTTTAGTGTAGTAGTTAGTTTAAGGTAGATAGCTGCTATAGGTTTAGGGCTTACGTTCCACATGTTTATCTCTAGAGATAGTATTCGGTCTTAAGGCCCTAATATAGGCATCTTAAGTATACGGATTTCTTCTTAAAGGCCCCTAATTAATCGCTAGTATTGTGCTTCTTATTTAGCTTATTATTAATTTAAAGTAGCTTAGTTTTATATAAGGGCGTTTATAAAAGACTTTTATATTTCTACTAGTTATTCTTAGAGTACGGATATAATACTAACGGCCGTTATAAAGTCTTTAGGGTTGTTTTATATTTTAGAGGTAGTATATAAAGTTAATATAACGTAGTGTGGTGGTGTGATTTGGCCCCTGGATTCAACATCTAGATTAGGCATAGCTTCGGGAGAGCCTAGGCCTTCCACAAGTTATATAGATCGGTCTGGAGCCTTTAGAGTCTTCAACAACTCAGATAGGCACGAGGGACACAAAATACACTCTTTTCTTCTCTTCTTACTAACTGCTTTCCTACTGATTTCCACTGACTGACTGCGCCCGACCGGCAGACCTAACAGCACTGTAACTTACTATCTAAGAGGGACCGCGTACACCACTACATATAGCATTCCACGTGGGCACGACGGCAAGCTCTTTAGATTAGAAGTCCAGCGCTATATACACAAAAGACGCATAGGAACGTGCTGCAGCTACAAAAGGACCGAAAACTGTTGAGTCACTATTACCGGAAGCCGTTAAGTTACTAATAGGTGCGGAAATTAAGCACGGAACTACTAGCGACGTACGCGCAGACACCACCATTATTAAGATAAGTTAATAATACTTTCGGAGATTATTATCTGAGACCTATGGTAGACGGAATAAATAACTAGGAGTAGGAATGTAAGCATGGGGTATGGCAGGACGGAGGATAAAAGAGAGGGTTATAATACATTAGGACCAGCAGAAAGAAGTCTTTAATTTTTTATTTACT
>Ga0307515_10015270_pt1 | contig 14161 bp, 8 predicted proteins | sample 17_EM_MG_FD_194513 | JGI IMG/M metagenome (GOLD analysis project Ga0307515, IMG submission 194513) | Populus trichocarpa ectomycorrhiza microbial communities from riparian zone in the Pacific Northwest, United States - 17_EM | ecosystem: Host-associated > Plants > Roots > Unclassified | place...
CATCATAAGGTTGCTTCCCATTTGTCTCCACTCTGACCTCACATATTCCTTTGACGGTACATACTGTTCCCTGTGTTCACACTCTGCCTCTCTTTGTCAATTGCTGATGCCTCCCTAAGTGCAAGGACAACCCCCATCCCACTTTCTGTGATGGAATCAGTAATTCCGATAATCTCCAACAGAGATTATATGAGCGGAGCTGAAAGGAGTAGAAGGGTCTTGAGGCTAATCTGTTCGCCAACGGAAATAGGATCTCCTCTCATCCATGTGTGCCAGTGGGAATATAATCTCCAGAGGGAAGGGGAGGGAAGGGGAGGGAATGGGTACAATGGCTTACAGGCTTGTCAGACCTAATTCCCAAGCGACTGCCCAAAAGCACAATGGGCGCCCAATCTGTCTCAGCATAAACACTCTGACTAGGTGCGACACCAAAGGGGCTGACTGAGGCGGGGGTTCAGTCCGGCTGGCTAGCCCAGTGGTGCTGTGGGTGGGAGTTAGCATGCAAGGGCGGGGGAATGAACCACCGGTCTTGAGGTCTGAGGTCCGACGGTCAAGGGCAAGCGAGCGAGCGAGTGGGGGTTGTCGGGATTCTTATCGAGCGGGGTGGGGCGCACAATATCAAATGTCTATAATTGAGACATCAAGTGAGGCACAATCCTCATCGAGTCCTAGCCTAAATACAAAGTCCAACTTATGAACACGCAGCTATGAGACTGCAGAAGGCGGTGAGTGGGTGGCATCACATAGTGGAGGTGGAAAGAAGCGGAGGTTGGACCCAACCACTACTTCTGAGTAGTTCCAACTGGGCAACATCCTCAACAGGGCGGCAGAAGGTGGTCAAGGTGAGTGGCTGGGGGTTGCAGATGACCTCAGGCTCTGGCCCCCGGTCGAGGTCATCGCGGCGAGGGGCAGCGAGTGGTCTGTAGGCTTGGGCTCCGCGCCTGGGCTGGCTAATGCTGGTTGTGCTCTCGTCTAGGTACATAGTATAGCCTCTGCTTTTAGCAGAATTTTCCTGTACATAGTTTCTGCCCTGTGGCCGCCAGCTCATCGCAGCGGCGGGGCGCTTGTGAGCAACCAGGTAGGAAACCGGTGTGGGGGTCGTGCTCCCCCGTATCCGAGGCTCTCCTTGATCTGTAGAATAGTGGTACCCAGGCTGGGTGGCCTTGAAAGAGCGTCGCCCCACCCCCTGGGGACTCGGAACATAGTCGGCGTTGCTACTCTGGCAACTCCCCTGGGTGCCTGCGGGCACGACCTCTTAGCCGATACGTCCGCTCTGGGGTCACCAGGGGTCGCCAGTATGCTCGCTGAATTTTCCGGGAATTTCTTGGTTGCCCATGAGGCATCCTTGAGTTCCGCGCTGATACCATGCGGCCTCCTTGGAGGTCCGCGGACGCCCATTGCTGAAGAGAGGGCGCGACATAACGTGCCCTTGACAGCGTATTGCCCGGGTGGGGGCCTGGATGTCCATGGACCTCCACCCATGTAACCCGTTATTGCCGTGGTTGGGCGTCCTTGGACGCCCAGCTGGTTTGCCTCTCCCTGGCTTTGGCCGGGTGATGCATTGTGCACGGCCCTAGGCGTACGGACCTGTCGCTGGGTTATTAGATATGAGGGTGTGATCGTCTCGGTCAGCACCGGGGGCACCAGCGCTGTTTAGCTTAGCCGTAATAGGGGTGGGATCCCCGCCGCTTTAGGCGTCCGGAGTCCGCTAGGTTGTGTGGGTGGGCCCTATATCTTCGGGCCCTATAACCCATTACATACACGTAATCCTTCCTAGCTGGTTCAGCATGGTATACCAATTGGTAGGACCCCTTCGGGGATATCCGGTATAAGTGGGAGCCGATGGGAAAGGGCCACTGGAAGGCCGTTGCCAGGGGGATTTGGGCACTGTGGGCCTCGTGGTTGTCCGGTGTTATAAAACCTGCATAAAAAAGTACCCCCCTGGCTGTGCAGCACCACTGAGTAGGGCAATTGTACCCGAGCAGTGGAAGCCTTTGGCGCGATAAGTTGCAGTCCGGCGAGGATGGCGTTGCGGCGTATGGACCCTTTGTGCCCCGGGATGTTTCGCCCGGTGATTTTGAATTTGATGCCCGGTTGCTTTTCCTTGCTGTTAGGAGTGTGACTCCCCCATCCTTAGAGAGTGCGGGCTTCGGCCGTCGCATGGATGGTGTGGGGAGTTTTACCATAAGTCGTCTCCATTATCCTCCTCTCGCCCTCTGGGAGTGGGTTCTACTCCTGCTGTAAGGCGGAGGTAGTGGTGTTGGGCTACAATCCTCAGTGGTCTGATTCCCACACCCAGGTAGGGACGTTAAACAATTTAGGGGCGGTCCGGTACGGTTTGCCCTGTCAGCCGCAGGCAGGGGCCACCAATACCAATGTCGGACTTAGAGGCCCTCCGCAGTTTTAGTGGGTATGGCGTCTTAAGGCACTCCGTCTAGGCGTTGACCCCCACACTCCCAGCCTCTGAAGCCAGTGTGTGTGTCACATGCTGCTCTCCTTTGGTTTGCAGTGAAGGCTGTATTGGCGCCTCCAACAGGCAATGGGGTCGTTAAACGATTTCTGTGGGTTCAGAAGGAGGAGAGCTCTAGAGAGCAGGCCGTCCAGTTGAGGGGGTTGTCACGTCCGGGTTACAGCCCGCGGGAGCGGATACATGCTTAACTCCCTGGAAACGGACTCCCCCGTTTAGGGGCACCTTTTCGCTGGGAAACTCATTGGGGGGCCGGGAGACCACTTCCCCTTATTTTGAGTCTAAAATCCTTGAACTGGTGGCAAAACGGCTTCCTTCCTGACAAAAAAAAAAAAAAAAAAAAAAAAAGTGGAAAGAAGCGGAGAAGAAGGTGGTACACCTCTACGCCCCGCCCCCCATGCAAGGGACAGGGCTCGGCAAGACCCTCACCGCTATGAGAAAGGCCATAGAGGGCTCAACATGGTCCCCTCTGGAGGGTTACGGGAGTGGGCCGAGGAATGCCCACGTCAACATCTGGCCTGACATGTCAGGCCCACTGGGATGCATAAGAATCTTCACAGCCCCCTGGTCCATCGTGACAGGAAGAATAGTCAGAGACGCCTACAAAGTGTCTAGAGTCAAGCGGCCCAAAGAGGACTACACGCAAGTGCAGAGGGTGCACACACGCCCGCGGGAAGCCATAATCTACGACAGGGACGTGCACATATGGACGGACGGCTCAGCAGATAAAAACAGAAAAGATGAGTGTATGGCGGGCTCAGCGTGGGTGTCGGACATGCAACTCAGCGATAAGGTCTCACTGGCAGGCGCTGTCCTGTCTAACAACGTTGCGGAGGTGGCAGCAGTGGTATTATGCCTACTCGCATGGCGGAACGCCCATATAGTAATACACACTGACTCAACCTACGTGCTGGGATTGCTCAAAGGAGGCCTCCTGGCCATGGAGCGGGACGGATGGGGAGATGCCCCCAGACACATGAGCAGAGGCCCCGGTACGCCCCTCCTACAGCTCCTACTATACCTATTGCAGGATAGAACAGGAAGGCTGGACTTTGTGAAGGCCAAAGCTCACAGTAGTGATAACATGAATAACCTGGCCGACGCATTAGCTAACAAAGGCCGCATGACGGGGCAAGTCTTCAACATAGGCACCATTCGGCTCCCGGCCGGGTGGGTGGACACGTCCCCTGTGCTATGCCACCAACCTCTGGACTTCTTGACGAAGCTGGCTGTACGAGCTTCGATACAATCACCAACCACCACTCTTAAGTTTGGGATATTCTCGGACAGATGGACGGTGACGATCAGCATTCTTTTCGATGTGGTACTGGATCCAGGAAGCCACATCGGTAACGTATGGAAGCTCACCATCCCAGAGGGCATGAAGGAGGTGCTCTGGAAAGAAATGAACAGTGTGCAGGTGCTAGGCCATAGATACTATGGCACGGGGTTGGCCAAATCGGATATGGCCAGATTCTGTGCATGCGGAGAAGAAATGTCACTACAACATATCCTGCTAGGATGTGGCACTTACAAGCTGCAACCCCTGATGGATGTACTGACCGATATACTGCAAAGCATATCCCCAAGCAGCAGCTTCAGAACGCTCCACCCGGACGAGTGGGGCCATTCTCCGTGGTACCCCCTGCTGGCACTCAAGGAGATAGAGGAGAACGCGCTCCCCATTTTTAAGGGCAGAAAGGTGACCCTGAAGGCATTAAAGAAATCCAGACAACGACGGGAATGGGTCATAGGAAACTACTACTGGGCCCTCTGGAAGTGGCGCATGAAAGAAATTCATGAGGAGAAGTTCAAATTTATGCCACAACTCTGTGCTGACCTCCTCCGCGGGGCGCTGCTCACCCCTGTCCCTGCCCACCTCCTACGGGTGTCCGGGGATGGTGAGGACCCCCCGGCCAAAACAGGACTGAATCCAGCACAGGCACAGGCTGACATAAGGGATGGCTCAACGTCACTGCCACCGCCAATCTCCCTCATCACGGGGAGTGGAACTGGGTCACGCCCTCCCAGACAGGGTAAGCCATCACTGTGTGCAATCACTGTGCCCCTAGCCCTGAGCACCGCGCTTCCCCTCACCACCAGAGAGAGGATCCTGCGGGCACTCACAGATGATGCGTATGCATGAGAGGGCAGATTCACTGCCCTCACAACGTGCTTACAGGATGCTCACCACGTACGACCAGACACATCATCCTCATAACCCTTCTTCTACCCTCTGGGAGTTGGTTCTACTCCGGCTGTAAGGTGGAGATAGCGGTCCCCGCCGAAGTCTGCTTGCGGACGGATAGTGGGGCCCCAGGGAGGGACGTTAAGCACCTCTTGGGCGGCTTGGTACGGCTTGCCCTGTCAGTCGCAGGCAGGGGTCATCATGGCCAAAGTCGAGCAGGAGGCCCCTCGCAGGTTTAGTGGGTATTCCTCAGTCACTCAGGCTGATGGCGACCCCCACACTCCCGGCCTCTGAAGCTGATGGTGGAACTCTGCATATCCTCTTGGGTGCCGGGAGACCACATCACCCTTAGGTATCAGAGCGGCTGTATTGGCGCCTCCAACAGGCAACGGGGTCTTAAACCAGATTCCTGCGAGTGACGGTAGGGAGAGTTCTAGAGAACAGGCGGTGCCAGATGATGGGGCGCCACTCCATAGAGCTGTCAGCTGTAGGGGCCGGGAGACCATATCCCCTCTCTGACTTCTCGTGGTTTAGGCAGCAGAGCCGCCTCCCTGACCCACAAAAAAAAAAAAAAAAAAAAAAAAAAGTGGAAAGAAGCGGACACATAAGTTGTTTCCAGGGTAACATGTAGCCGGCCGTGAGGTTTCGCCAGCCCCAGTTTTTGAATCGGCTCTGACCATGTAATGTTTCTCGGGTGGTTAGTAGTTTACGCCTCAGTGTTAAATCTGGTTACGACGTTGTGATCATGTAGGCTACCCCCTAGCAGTCCTGTAGTTAACTGTAGCAATGCAGACATTTGTACCCTGCCCAATGGAAATGGTAGGGCCCTATTGCAAGCAATTAGGGCGCCCTCGCAAACAAATAACGCGGGATCCCTCATGTCCAGGGAAAGGATCCTGCGTGCGCTCACGGATGATGCCTATGCGTAGTAGGCTAGGCCATCATACCCACTTCTAACCCCCTCTTACCACCAGAAACGTTGTCCCCATTACCCTTCTATTACCCTCTGGGAGTGGGTCCTACTCCCACTGTATGGTAGAGATAGTGGCCCCCGCATGAGCCTGCTTGCGGGCGTAAGGTGGGAGCCCAGGGAGGGATGTTAAACAGATTACGGGCGGTCCGGTACGGCTAGCCCTGTCAGTTGCAGACAGGGGCCATCACAGCCAAGGTTGGACAGGAGGCCCCCTGCAGGTTTAGTGGGTATTCCCCGGGCACTCTGGCTGGTGGCAACCCCCACACTCCTGACCTCTGAAGCCGATGACAGGACTCTGCGCATCTTTGGGAGCCGGGAGACCATCTCTCCCAGGTGATGCCAGAGCGGCTGTATTGGTGCCTCCAACAGGCGACAGGGTCTTAAACCAGATTCCTGCAGGTGATGGTAGGGAGAGTTCTAGAGAACAGGTGGTGCCAGATGATGGGGCGCCACTCCATAGGACTGTCATGTGCTGGGGCCGGGAGACCAGTTCCCCTCTCTGACACTCCATGGATTTGGCGGCAGAGCCGCCTCCCTGACCCACAAAAAAAAAAAAAAAAAAAAAAAGTGGAAAGAAGCGGAGCCAGCCAATGCGGAAAAAATGCGATTCGCTGAACAGGTAATGATCCTGGAAGACATTGACATATTGATTTTGACAGAAACCCACACGACTTCGCTGCCAAACAGCTGTCATGTCCAAGTACTGGAGCAATCAGGCCTAGCTGCGAGAGCTGGAGTGGCCATAATAGCCAGAACGGGAGCAGGTTGGGAGGTGCTACAAAAAGAAGTACTGGTACCTGGCCACGCAATAATAATCCATGTGTCACACTGGGTGAGCAGGGAATCATTCTGGGTCCTAGGGGTGTATGGGGATATATCTAAGGGACAGACGTCCCTAGCGGTGTTCTATGAAAGGCTGCATGAGAGACTATCTGCCTTCATACGACAGCAAGCAAGAGCCTACTGGGGAGGTTGCTTCGCAGCCGGCGATTGGAACTTTGTAGAGTTTGCTAAGGACAGATTCCCGACCGGACACGCAGACAGAGCCCCCGTAAGGATACTGACGTGCTTCGAGAAAATTAAAGATCTATGCAGCCTAAGGGACATGGCTGGGGAAAACCCCGCCCCCTTGTTCTGGTCTTACAGCAAGAAAACACATCATGGGAGAGTATATTCGAGGTTGGATAGAATATACCGGCCCTCCTTGGGGTGGTCGAACAGTACTGTGGTTCCCATGGACACTGGATGGTTGGACCACAGGCTGATAACCGCTACGGTACATGTGAGGAAACCAAGGATCGAGAAAGCTGTCCCAGCACCCAGGCTTCCTGACCTGGAGACCCTGGATAAGACAAAAAAATTCTGGCCCACCATGCTACAAGGATGGAAAGTCCTATCTGAGGACAGGCCAGTCTCATTGGAGACTTGGAAAGCCTTCAAAGACATGGTTCTAGCTACAGGTTTGAGAGAAACAAAGGCTATGAAATCTTCCGGAAGAAAAGACTGGATAGCCGCACTGAAGAGTGAAAACATACCTCCTGAGGAAATTATGGGTGCTGTCTCCTGAGCTAACAGACAAGTCTGGAACAGACGTGCCCCTCCTGCCAGAGTGTGAGCCAATTGGCCTGCGGCGATCCCGGCTTACAAAGTCACACCAAAACAAAGCCGGCATTTTGTTCCAAGTAAGGACTCTCCCTGGAAAACACTGATTCGACACAGTAATGTCGTTCCACTCGGTGTTACTGACGCCCCACCTATCTTCGCAAAGCCTACAGACACCAAGGGTGTTGCGAAGCTCCTGCGCGAGAGAACAGACCGTTTTGAGAAGTCCTCCAAGGACAAATGGGAGAAGATGACCAGGACACATACATCAGAATGGTTCAAGCAGTCGTCCAATAAGGAACTGGACAAAAGAGGAAGCAGGGCGTCTGTATTGGTTGAAGGCCTCCGGCGGCCGGGCAAAAACATCGCCCGAACGGACCTAGAGGGCATGGCCACAGTGGCCAAAGATTACTTCTATGACTTACATACTCCAGAGCCACTAGACCAGGTGCGAGAGGCGGCGCAACAAGCCCTACTGGAAGAGGTCAGGCTCCAGAGCCATCTCTACCCTGACCCAGCTCTGGAAGACATTAAGGAGGGACCTTTCACAGAAGAGGAGGTGAGGTCCCTCCTCACTAAGATGCCGAGCACAGCCCCGGGGCCTGATGGGATCCCCTACGGGTTTTGGAAGAGGATTATCAAGATATTGGATGGCCTCCAGGACAGCACCCCACCCCCTTGGACGTTCTGGAGCGTTTTCACTGAGCTTACAACAGAAATCGCGGAGAGAAGCTCGTCCCGAGAAGGGTTTAAAAATGCTAACATTAGCCTGTTTTACAAAAAGGGCAACCCAACGTTGGTTTCCAACTACAGGCCCATTTCGTCCATGAACACAGATTGCAAAATGTACACTAACCTGATAAACATGAGGCTGGCACCATGGGCCATGTCCAAATTGCACCCGGACCAAAAGGGATTTGTACCAGGAAGGCTCATGAACAAGCACACCAGGTTAGCCTCAGAAGTTGCACATCTCTGCAATGCAACGGACACACCAGGCTTCATCGTGGGCCTGGATCAGGCGAAGGCTTATGACAGGGTGGACCAGCTTTGGCTGCTACAGGTCCTGGTGGCCTTTGGCCTACCCACAGACCTCATATTGCTCATCAGCGACCTCACTGGCGGGTGCAAATCGCGTGTGCATATCAACAGCGGCTACAGCCCCTACCTCACACTGAAACAGGGAGTATGACAGGGCGACCCCTTATCGTGCCTGCTGTTTAACTTCTCTATAGAGCCCCTGGCCATCAAGCTGCGGAAACGCATAATAGGCCTGTTGGTGCCAGGTCTGTCACTGGTGAAGGTTATGCTATACACGGATGATATTAACCTCTTCTTGGGCGCCCTGGACTCTGTTCCGGAAGTGTCCAAGTGCCTAACTGAAGTGTCCCACACTATCGGCTCCAAGTTCAACATGAATAAAACCGACGTGAAGCCGGTCGGCCCTCACACGTTCCGACTGGATTGCTTCGTCAACCAGGACATGGGGGGCTCCTTAATTCCCAGAGCACACGTCCTGCCTCCAGCAGATCCACTATGAATACTTGGGGTGTGGATAGGCGGTAGAGACAATGCCCTACAAAGATGGCAGCAAATAGACTCTCATATAAAGAAGATAATATCACAGTGGCAAGCAATTGGTGCCTCTGTGAGAAACAGGTCAATCTTGGCTAAAGCCCTCATGCTATCCAGGTGCCACTTCCTCCTGGATGGAAACGGCATACCGCTGAGTATGTTGAAGAAAATCAGTAACAAGATAATGAACTTCATGAGAGGAAAGTTCTCTGCGATGGCCTATAATACGCTGGAGGCTTCCTTAGCGGAGGGAGGGCTAAATACCCCTTCCCTCACTACTCGGAAACACGCTGTGGACCTGAAGTTCCTCAGCGACCTGGTCACAGGGGACCAGAGGGTGCCATGGAAACAATGGACATGGATGGATCTGAAAATGGCTTCCTCCTCGAGCAGAGCTGGCACATATGGAGGGATGAACCCCTTCCTGCAACAGGCATACACAATGCCACCCCTACTGCAAGATAGGGTATCCCAAGCCTTCCAAACTGCTAGAAAGTTTGGCGTCGATTTAGCGTGCGCAGCGCCCTTGCTGCGGGCCAGAATGGGAGCCCCTATATTAAAGCACCCTGCCTTACCCGAACCGGGCTCACAGAGATTCCTGAAGCTGCTGGAGCTTAAACGGGCAGGGGTGAAAAAGGTAATTCACCTCTACGCCCGCCCCCCTTTACAGGGAACAGGGCTTGGGAAAACCGTCTCCGCCATGAAGGAAGCCATAGAGGGAACGGCGTGGTCCCCTTTGGCAAACTATGGAAGCGGGCCGAGAAACCCCCACGTTAATATATGGCCGGACATGACAGGCCCGCTAGGATGTGTGAGGGTGTTCACAGCCCCCTGCTCTATCATCACAGGAAGGATAATCAGGGATGCCTATAAGGCATCTAGAGTCAGAGTGCCCATGGACGACTACACACCGATACAGAAAGCACACCCCCGCATATGGGACAATATAGTATACAGTGAAGATATACACATTTGGACAGATGGATCGGCGGCGGACAATGGCACAGATGGGTGCTCAGCTGGCTCGGCCTGGGTGTCGAGCCTGCAACTCAGTGATAAAATCTCACTGACAGGGGCCGTCCTCTCTAATAATGTGGCGGAGGTTGCAGCGGTGGTGCTGTGCCTGCTGGCCTGGCAAGATGCTCACATAATAGTACACACTGACTCAACCTTTGTGTTGGGACTACTCAAGGGTGGACTCCTGGCTATGGAGCGGGACGGCTGGGGGGATGCTCCTAGACATATGAGCAGAGGGCCACCAACGCCCCTTCTCCAATACCTACTATACTTACTGCGGGATAGGACAGGCAGGATCCAGTTCGTAAAGGCCAAAGCCCATAGTGATGACGCCATGAACAACTCGGCAGACGAGCTGGCAAATGAGGGTCGCATGACTGGAAGACTCTTCAACATCAGAGCCATTGTGGTGCCAGCTGGATGGGTGGACACGTCCCCTGTGCTGTGTCACCAGCCCCTAGACTACTTAACGAAGCTGACCATGAGAGCAAGAATACAGGCACCGGCCATTACTCTTAAGTTCGGGTGTTTCTCAGACAGGTGGGCCATGACGATCAGGAACATGTTCGACATCATACTGGATCCAGGGAGTCATGTTGGCAAGGTGTGGAATCTTACTATTCCAGAGGGTCTGAAGGAGGTACTTTGGAAAGAGATGAATGGAGCGCTGGTCCTGGGCCATAGGTACTACGGCACTAGGCTGGCTAAGTCTGACATGGGTCGGTTTTGCACTTGCGGTGACGAGATGTCATTGCGACACATTCTGCTGGGGTGTAGCGCTTATAAGCTGCAGCCCCTGCTGGAATTATTAATGGATACCTTGTGCAGAGTATCCCCAGATAACAGCTTCAAAACACTCCACCCAGACGAATGGGGCCATTCTCCTTGGTACCCACTGCTGGCACTCAAAGAGATAGAGGAAAACGCACTCCCCATATTCAAGGGGAGGAAAGCACTCCTTAAAGCGTTGAGAAAGACTAGACAACGGCGAGAATGGGTCATAGGGAACTACTTCTGGGCCCTCTGGAAGTGGCGCATGAAAGAGATCCATGAAGACAATTTTAAGTTCGTACCATGGCTCTGCAGGGTCCTTTTGAAGGAGAAGCTGCTGTCGCCGGTCCCTGCTCACCTTTTGGTACCAGAGGCAGAGGAAGACAGTGATAGCGGAACCACTAGCGCTAAAGCTAGACTTACTGATGGTGCGTTTGGCTAATGAGCCAGCACGTAGTTGTGAAGATTTACTTGATTGATTAACTTACCATGGTAACATCGTCCTCATAACCCTTCTACTACCCTCTGGGAGCGGGTCTCACTCCTGCTGTACAGTGGAGATAGTGGCTCCCGTCTGAGCCTGCTTGCGGGCGTAGGGCTGGGGCCCAGGGAGGGACGTAAAGCTACTTCTGGGCGGTCCGGTACGGCATGCCCTGTCAGCTGCAGGCAGGGGTCACCACCGCCAAGGTTGGACAGGAGGCCCCCCGCAGGTTTAGTGGGTATTCCTTGGCCGCTCCGGTCAATGGCAACCCCCACACTCCCGGCCTCTGAAGCCGACGGAGAGACTCTGTATATCCTTTTGGGTGCCGGGAGACCATCTCACCCATAAGGAACAGAGCGGCTGTATTGGCGCCTCCAACAGGCAACGGGGTCTTAAACCAGATTCCTGTGGGTGATGGTAGGGAGAGTTCTAGAGAACAGGCGGTGCCAGACAATGGGGTGCCACTCCATAGGATCGTCAGCTGCCGGGGGCTGGGAGACCATATCCCCCCTCTGACCCTCCATGGTTTAGGTGGCAGAGCCACCTCCCTGACCCACAAAATAAAAATAAAAAAATAAAAAAGTGGAAAGAAGCGGACAGAGGTTGGACCCAACCACTACTTCTGAGTAGTTCCAACTGGGCAACGTCCTCAACAGGACGGCTGAAGGTGGTCAAGGTAAGTGACTGGGGGTTGCAGGTGACCCTGGGCTCTGGCCCCCAGTTGTGGTTGTCGTCGCAGGAGGCGACGAGTGGGTTGCTGGCTCAGGCTGCGGGCCTGGGCCTAGCTGACCATAGTTACCTTCTCATATAGGTACTTAGTTATGTTTCCGTTTTGACGGAATTTTCCTGTACATAGTTGTTGCCCCACAGTCACCACATCATCGTGACACAGTACCAGTGAGTGAAGGTAGGAAACCAGTGCAGGGGTCGTGCCCCCCTGTATCCGAGACTCTCTTTGATCCGTAGGATAGTAGCACCCAGGCTGGGCGGCCTTGAAAGAGCGTTGCCCCACCCCCTGGGGAATCAGAACACAGCAGAGGCGCTAGTGCTGCGACTCCCCTGGCTGTCTGCGGGCAGGATCCCTTAGCTGCTACGGCCGCTCTGGGATCACCAGGGGTCACCAGTGCTGCCCTCTGAATTTTCCGGGAATTTCTTGGTTGCCCATGAGGCTTCCTCGAGTTCCATGCTGACACCATGCGGCCTCCATGGAGGTCTGCGGATACCCAGCTGAAGAGGGGGCACAACATACTGTGCCCTTGACAGCATTATGCCTGGGTGGAGTCCTCAGATGCCCTTGGGTATCCTTGGACTACCACCCATTTCACCCCTTATGCCCGGGTTGGAGTCCTTGGGCGCCCTTGGGCGTCCTTGGACTACCACCCATTTTAACCTCTCCCTGGCCCTGGCCAGGTGACATATAGAGCACGGACCTCTGGGGACAATCGGCCCCTGGTCTACTGGAAATGAGGGTGTGATCGTCTCAGTCAGCACCTGGGGCACTGGCACAGTACAGCCTAGCTGTAACAGGGAGGGATAAGTCCATCCAGGCAATAGGGCACCCTGTAGGCACAGTCCATAGGGTATACACACCAGTTGTAAGTCCTGACATGGTTAGGGGCAATACCACTCAGTAGGGGCGGAGTGGGAGCCGAAAGGTGTAATAAGACCCAGGATCAAAAGTATACTCCCTGGCTGTGCATACCACTGATTAGGGCAATTGATCCCAAACAGTGGGAGCCGTAGGTGCATAAGTCACTGTCCCGGCGAGAATGGCGATCTTTGTGTACGGACCCCTTGTGCCCTGGGATGTTTTGCCCAGTGATATAAATTCTGGTGACTGGTTTTGGCTCGTGCCCATGGGTACGTGGCTCCCCCACCCTTTGAGAGTGCTGGCTATGCCGCATGGATGGTGTAGGGAGCTTTACCATTAAATCATCCTGTGTCCCTTCTCGGTCCTCTGGGTGGGTCTTACTCCTGCTTTATGACTGGTGATAATGGTGGTCTGATGCCCTATCATGGGGCTTAAGACACCAGTGGTGGGACATTAAGCAATTTAGGGGCAGTCCGGTACAGCGTCCCTGTCTGCCCATGGACAGGGACCACCTTGCCAATGTCAGACGTAGCGGCCCCCCACAGTTTTAGTGGGTATGGCCACCTGGCACTCTGCTGGGTGGAGGACCCCCACACTCCCAGCCTCTGAAGCCTTGGAGTCTCTGCCTTCTCTTTTGGGTGCCAGGAGACCATCTCACCCTTAGGTGGTTAGGTGTGAGCGGGGCTGTATTGGTGCCTCCAACAGGCAATGGGGTTGGTAAACCGATTTCTGCAGGTTCAGGGGAGGGAGAGTTCTAGCGAACTGGCTGTTCCCAGATGATGGGGGCGCCCTTTCTACTGGCATCTCATTAAGGGCTGGGAGACCATTTCCCTTCTTTGAGTCTAAAAGCCTGGAATTGGCAGCAGCGCAGCTGCCCTTCTGACAAAAAAAAAAAAAAAAAAAAAAAAAAAGTGGAAAGAAGCAGAGGCAGGGGTGGTGTGGAAGTGGAAACTACACACAGGCAGTGAGGTGGAGGCTATACGACGCAGTGGTATGGGAGTGGAGGCGAAGAGGGATTAGTGGAGCGTGCAGGGCGGAGGCGGGTCTACACTATTGGAGCGAGTCTAGTAGCGTGCAGAGAATGATAAAAACATGAGGAAATACAGGATACAATTGGGGAGCACCAGAAAGAGTCCGTAATACAAGGCACGAGTCACGGGGAGTGGGGAAGGGAACGAGGGGATTGGAGGGAGAGCGGAAAGGGAAGTGGGAGTGGAGGAGGGATATCAGAGCGATCGGAGGGAGCGGAGATCATCAGAATAGGGAGGAAAAAGGGGAAAAAAGGGTGATATTATCGCACTTTCAGTCCATATATGGCCACACTTCGCAGTATTGTGAACCAGGCTATCCATTCTATCAGTGCAAAATACTTTTCCCTACCACGTACAAGACCCACCACTTTGGGACCCACTTGAACACCCATGGCAATCAGTCAACCTCTACATTAGATACACCACTCGATACCCCCCACGCATTATATACACAAGGAAAGGACT
>Ga0307515_10015271_pt1 | contig 14160 bp, 14 predicted proteins | sample 17_EM_MG_FD_194513 | JGI IMG/M metagenome (GOLD analysis project Ga0307515, IMG submission 194513) | Populus trichocarpa ectomycorrhiza microbial communities from riparian zone in the Pacific Northwest, United States - 17_EM | ecosystem: Host-associated > Plants > Roots > Unclassified | place...
GTTTAGGGTCGGGCGGATGGCCCGCCCTTCATATGCTCTACTTAGTATGTTTGCTCTATTTGTTTGTACAGCACGTGTGGCCTTTTTGCCACCCTTACTATGTACATAGAGCGCAGCTAGCGAGGGGGCGAAAGATCCTCACGGTTCTTTCGCCCGCTCACTCGCTGCTCTAGGTACGCTACTTCTATGTACAGAACACTCACGGTTCTTTCGCCCGCTCACTCGCTGCTCTAGTTCAAAACACTAGGGCTGTTTGGATTGGATCGTCTCGCGGTCCAGCGCCGTGACTCCCTCGATCGTTGTGCATCTCTCGCCAACTGGCCTCAAAGCAATTGCCCCCGCCTGGGTGCCCGCTGGGCTTTCTGGATGATGCGAGGGCGCTCGAGGGCGGGGCTGGGTTCTCTGATGGCCCCCGTCGTCACTGGAGCATCGTTGTGCGGTGGCGGCGCTAGTGCTGTTGGCGGTGATGGTGCCTGGAATCTCTCCCCGCGGGGCGGGAAAGCTTCGGCACAATGATGAAAGAATAGGGCAGTGTGTATTCAATAAAAGGGATATTCTGCTCTGCGCCCCGATACAAGACGACTTCCAGACTGGAAATGACGCATCAGCCGTCCGTATAATGTCCATAGAACTACTCACCAATACTCCGAATCGTGAAACCCGCGGTGTCTGGAATAGCAGGCCAAGGAGAAAGGGACGAGTATATTGCTCCCAGCACGAAAGTCTGGAAAGGCGCCCCTGTTTCCCTCCCTATCCTTGCACTCGTCGCACAGTGTGTCATATGGGGACTTAGTTGTTGCACCAAGAACGCGGATCTGTAGATGGAGCAGGTGCTTTCCCTCTTCACTGCCCTTGCTTCTGACCGAAGGCGTACTCGGGATCTTCAGTCCATCGTAGATATCTGATCCCTTTGAGAGGCTTTTCATACTGAAACGCAGGGTGATACATGCGTCACGCCTTACACGAACTGTGGTTTCTCCATCCGCTGGTCGCAGGTTTTCAAGTTCAATTCCTCGTACGTCACTGTGGGTTTCATCAGGAATGGTACTCTATAGGCAACCGCCAACCTACCTTGGGGATAGATTAGTGACCTGCGATTCTGACTTGTCAACGAGAATGCTTGTAGTTGCGGCCTCCGGTGGCGGACCAATTAAGGAATCGAGGTATTTCCGCAAAGGGAAACACCTAAGAGGCCCGATTCAATCCGCGCTTGGGACTGCGGATGAGTGCCTAGGCTGCCTTGAGGCAGCGAGACGCTCTGCTGCCAGTCTTGGAGCTCGTTGATAACTGTGAATGGGCGTATAGTTTACGGTTGCTCGACATATGGACACTGCCTTGTCCCAAAGGGCTGCGACGCGTTTCCATGCTGAAATCGCTGCGAGAGAGTGCCTAAGCCGGGCAGTTGGATATATGTTTTGCGTGTGGAATACTGAGGTATATTATTGGAATAGAATTGCACGTCAATCGATGTCAGAAGGGGCCTATATTTCTGCTTACAAGTTGGAAGGTGCCCCGTTCCCACTTGGCAGGCCGGCAGGGTTGACTGAGTGGAGGGAGTTGGTAAACGGTCCCCTTGAATTATTCCGGGCCACGTAGACGTCCCTTGAGCGGGCGCGGAGGGATCGGGCAAGTACCCACCAACGCGGCGCCATGGAAGGGCCGTCCGTCGGTACCTGCGGGTTGAAGCGAGCAGAGTGGGTCGTTGGTAGGAGTTATGGCAGTACTGGGTAGTTCATCTGATTTCATCGTGGGCCTGCGAGGTGTTTTGCGCCGGCGCGACAAGGTCTGAGGTTTGAAGACAAAGACAGACTTGTTCTTCATAAGCTTCCCTCACATGTCGGGTCACATGAATGTGAATGTTATTTAAGGAAGAGAATTCACGGGGTAACTGTCTGGATGCTGCATGTACGCTATCCTATTATGACACCAATTCTTCTTCTCCCCAACCGGCATGACAACCTGAAACGTCGCAAGGATCGACCCCTTGATCTCCTGGAGCCCAAGAATGCCTTACATAGCAGTGATAGAACAATGTGGTTCTCCTCGTAGCATGGGAGCTGGAGCAACCCTTCCCCTCTCCAATCAGGCGAAGTGAATGAAGTAATAGGGGTCTCGAGTGCTTGGTTGAGGTGGCGATAGCAATCTCAAAACACAACGCAATAATACGTGGCATTCAGGGAGTGGGAGTGGGGGCGAGCGAATATTATATTTGTCATGTTTCGACGTCGCTTTTGTCCAAGGACTCAAACCTGCCCCCCCCCATAGACCCAATCACCCTTACTGGTACTGACGTTTCCTTTAATCGTCGGTCTGGCGTACGGTAAACCCACACCATAGTTATTTCTCGATCTTCACGCTTTGCATTCAAAGCGGCGTGCGTATAGTCTTTCATCATCACACGCTTACGTATGTTATTGTATCCTGTTTGGTCATTCGCCCATTTCCCCACGTTGCGCATGGGCATGTGAAAGTTTGCTCAGGGGAGAAATCGTTGTTTCCCTTCTGAGCTGCACCTAGTCTTTTGACAAGGGCTGCATGTGGTGTGGATTACAGGCTATTCTATATTACACTGTACGATGAGATGTGACTTTTATAGTACACGGCAAGCGAGCTGCACCTGCGCTTAGATTAACCCCGCTGCTGCTGCTTGTATGCAGCCGTTCGAAGTCACGCGCTTAGGAGAGCTGATTCTACTTGCCCAGCCTGTGAATGATTGGAGTCCATAGGGGCGTGGTCCCCTCGGAGCATCACGAGTAAGGCCTGAAGTGTGGGAGTGTACTCGGGCCGCCCTTTCTCCTCCATGCGCAATAGAGTTGCGATACTGTGGAAGCAATTAAATGACTGAATGGAGAACGGTACTCGGACTCACAGCGGCTCGTGATCGCCATGGTACTCGAACTCAGCAAGGCTCGTTCCATACGCAGGAGCTCCATAATGGGCTGAACGGGATAGTGTAACCTTCACACGACCGGTATGACTTGCGGAGGGAAGCACACATGACAGCGTATTCGAATTCTGAACCGCCTAATATGGAAATTAGATGACTGACCATGGATGAAATATTGGGCTTACTGTCGCAGCGACCTGGGAGCCGAATCTGGCGTATAGTGTGAAAGTCGTGGGGAGGTCATCCACGGCCAACCATATTTCGATCCCTCCAGAAACTGGGCCTTTACGAGGGTTCGTAGAATGGAGGACGGCAGAATGAAGGACGGTGTTGCTTGGCTCAACAAGTCGAGCCGTGTTTTGGTGTCCTTGTACTAGGCGCAGAGATGGGTCCGGCGGAGGCACCCAGGGGGTCATGGCGGGAGGAGGATTAGAAGTGCGACTTGACGAGAGAGTACCGTCAGCAGTGCTTCCACGAGGAACTCCAGGCACTGTAGCTGTGGTGAATGGCCGAGAAGCAAAATGATCTGCGGGAGGAGGGGCGGAACTTGAGTCTGCGCTCCGAGACGTCTCAAGAGGTAGGGTCGGTGGTGCCAGCAGTGGCGAACTGGATGTGCTGTCTTCGCAAGATTGAACAACTTCAGGGGTGGCCTGATGGTCGATATCCGGTACAGGGTGACGAATCTGCGCCGTTCCTGGGGGACATATTTGCTCGAGGTCATAGGCGCTATCGATTCGGCGTCGAGAATTACTTGCTTTAGGGGTTGGAAGGCCTCCTTGTTCAACCTGCGCTCTCTTCTTCCTTCCCCGGCTTTTTGGGAGCTTGCGCACGACATTAAAAGAGAATGGCAGCTGGCACCGAGTTACGGTATGCTTCAGACTTTCGTCTGCAGAGAGGACGGCTTCCAGGCTGCGAAATGGTCAGTCCGTGATCTGGTGGCACGATCGGACGCACAGATATTCAGCATCCCCTAGCCCATGGTGCTGCGGATAGCAGCAGAAAACAAACTCAGTGCGTATACTCCCGTCCTTTGGTTCAATTATGTTGCCGTCGATTTTGAAATCGACCAAGTCATGAGTCCCCCTTCGCTTTCCCTCTCGCCTCTGACAGCCTGCACACACAAACTCATAGCGTTGCTTGGTGATAGCACCATATAGGGGGATGCGAAACTCGAGAAGGGTCACACCGCTTGTATCGGCACAGTTCTTCACAGAAGCAGTTGCGTGAACCTTGATTCCGTTGTACCCTGCGGGTAGTGTCCCTGGAAGGTACTCCAGTACTATATCGAGCGCGAGGTGATTATCACGAAGGAGTGTAATGACGTTCTCCCCGGCTTGTGGACGCGGTTTTATGAACGTGATCCAGTGGGGAATACTGGAACGACATTGAGAGAAGTGCTCTACAGAAGTATATAGTAGAACGCACCCGATATTCCCCTTGTCCTGTCCTAGATTGAGCCCATTTAGGGCGGGTGCAGGAGTCAGGGGTCTTAGGTTTTCAAAGGGAGCACCCATGGGTGCCGCATTCCGTATTTGAAAGGCCCGAGTATTTGTGGTGGAAATCCTGACCCTATTATGGATGGGTTCAGATCTTGAAGGAAAGGGGATTGCCGTGGTGTTCCTATGTGCCTGGAGTCTATTCTGGGAAGCGTTTTCTGCGTGGAAAAAGTCTCCCGCGAGGGAAAGCTTTTGGCGATCAGCTCGAGGAGATTGGATACCAAGCGACGTTCGAAGGGTCGAAGGCGGTCGAACAGGGGTACCATTCCTAGAATATCGGTAATTGAGCCTCAGAATCTTTCAAGCTTTCAGGGGACCTACCCTCCATCTACCACCTGGGTTTCAGATGGGGAGAATTCGCTCTGGCTGCTACTGGACGCACTTGAGGACTGGCTCTGCTGCATCAAACCCGCTAAGCCGGCCTTGTTCATAGACGTCTCGTCATCCGAATCCGATACTCCATGCCCGATATTAGTGCTTTGTAAGAGAGAGCGGGCATCGAGCAGTTGTCCCAACTCGGGTTGGTAATCTGAGGTCATGTCGGCATCGTGGTCGCTCAATGAAGCGAAACCATCTGGCATCAAGTGGGAAGGTGCTCGTCCAAGTGTGTCCAATACAGTCTCCGACGCCCCGTTCTCTAGAAGGAGATCAACACAGGCTCTGTCACCCATTTTATATGCGCAATGGAGTGCCGTAAAGCCATTGACATCAGCAATGGTGAGGTCTATGTTCCATCCCACCAGCCGTCTAAGCAAGTTCGCATATCCGAAGTGGACCGCGAAATGCGCGAGGGTCTGCTTGTAGTCGTTGGTTTTCGAAATAATCCTTCCGAAGTCCAGAGTGTTCTGGAGTGGGGCCAGTGCTTGAATGATCGCGGTTTCAATATCCCCGTGACGAGCCGCTCCTCCACGCAGGGGTCGTTTCCCATTCTTCACATCACGAGTCTTCACCTCCTTCTGGAGAACATCCAGCGCGGCTGCGACCTCGGGGCTACAGTCCTCTTGGATACGAATAATGACTGGCAAGCTAGACACATCGGTAAGCAGCGGCCAGAGTAGATGATTCGAGACTCACATCTCGTTAAGATCAGTCATATATTCGAATGTACATAGGCTTGTGCCCATAATAGGAGCGCCAGGCATGGGACTGCGGGAGAGGGCTACTTTAACCTTGCCTGGAACACTCGCGGGCGGGAGTCTGCACGAGAGCAAGGTAGGCACTTCAGGAAACTAGAAACAATCAGGTATTTTCCAAATGAAGATGATAGCATACCTACCGCACGGGCAAAATTATCCCCAAACCTCGCATACAGTGGCACATGGTCTGGGAAGTTCGAGCCCCAGATATAAATCTCCGGTCCACCAGCCTTCGGTCCTCGATCAGGAACTACCTTTTCTACCACAAGATTCCGCCCATCCGCAACCTCTTCATCGTCAGCTGTGTTGGTAGTTTGACGGCACTGGCGAGACGATATAAGAGTCTCCGCGGATGGTGCGGGGCAATGGTTATCCACAGAAGGAACAGGGTGTCTACTGGTGCTTGATGGCGTGCTGTTTATTGGCCTTCTGGAGTGTCTAGATGGGAGTTCCTCCACGCCAGAACGACCAGTGCTTTGCAATGTCGTGTTGGAGACACGACTATCACGTCCAGGACGCGTCCTAGGCAGTTTAGGAGCGGGTAGGACAACGTCATCTACGTCATCTCCATCCTCTGCCTGGATTCTCGCCCGCGGGGGAAGCTTCGGCACAATGATGAAAGAATAGGGCAGTGTATATTCGATAAGAGGGGTATTCTGCTCTGCGCCCCGATTTAAGACGACTTCCAGACTGGAAATGACGCATTAGCCGTCCGTATAATGGCCATAGAACTACTCACCAATACTCCGAATCGTGAGGCTCGCGGTGTCTGGAATAGCAGGCCAAGGAGAAAGGGACGAGTACTTTGCTCTTCTTTTGTGGAAGGAGTATATTGCTCCTAGCACGAAAGTCTGGAAAGGCGCCCCTGTTCCCCTCCCTATCCTTGCATTCGTTGCATAGTGTGTCATATGGGGCCTTGGTTGTTGCACCAAGAACGCGGATCTGTAGATGGAGCAGGTTCTTTCCATCTTCATTGCCCTCGCTTCTGACCGAAGGCGTACTCGGGATCTTCAGTCCATCGTAGGTAGCTGATCCAATCGAGAGGCTCTTCATATTGAAACGCAGGGTGATACATGCGTCACGCCTTACTCGAACTGTGGTTTCTCCATCTGCTGGTCGCGGGTTTTCGAGTTCAATTCCACGTACGACACTGTGGACTTCATCAGGAGTGGTACTCTATAGGCAACTGCCACCTTGCCTTGGGGGTAGACTAGTGACCTGCGGCTCTGGCTCGTCAACGAGATGGCTTGTAGTTGCAGCCTCTGGTGGCGGACCAATTGAGGTATTTCCGCAAAGGGAAGCATTCAAGATGCCCGATTCGACCCGCGCTTGGGACTGCGGATGAGGGCGTAGGTTGCCTTGGGGCAGGGAGACGCTCTGCTGCCAGTCTTGGAAGTCGTTGATAGCTGTGAATGGGCGTATAGTCTGCGGTTGCTCAACATATGGATACCACCATGTCTCCAAGGGCTGCGACGCGTTTCCATGCTGAAATCGCTGCGAGGGAATGCCGAGGCCGGGAGAGTTGTGATATATGCTTGTGTGCGGAATACTGGGGTATATGATTGGAATAGGATTGCACGTCAATCGATGTCGAGAAGGTGCCTATATTTCTGCTTACAAGTTGGAAGGTGCAGCGTTCCCACTTGGCATGGATGACTGAGAGGAGGGAATGGGTAAACGGTTCCCTTGAATCACTCCGGGCCACATAGACGTCTCTTGAGCGGGCGCGGAGGGATCGGGCAAGTACCCATCAACGCGGCCGCCCTGGAAGGGCCGTTCGTCGGTACCTGCGGGTGGAAGCGAGCAGAGTGGGTCGTTGGCAGGAGTGCTGGGAGTACTGGATAGTTCATCTGGTTCCATCGTGGGCCGGCGAGGTGTTTCGGGCCGGCGCGCGTACTTGGTAACAAGGTCAGAGGTTCAAAGACTTGAGCTTGCACGGGAACGATTACTCAGCCAGACTCGTTCTTCATATGCTTCTTCACATGTCCTGAGTCGGGCAACACGTGGTCCATGCGTGGTTGGGCAGACTCTAAAATATGAGAGGCTGGGGCGAGCCATATTGGTGAAGCTCCATATTCGAGTCTTCTCAATCGCCGGTTTTAGCAACAGTATTATACTATCCACAATATCTATTTCGTCTGCTTATTTTAGCTAGCTGAAAATAGGGGTTGGCAGTTCTGATGACTCCAGTCGGGTCAAATGAATGTGAATGTTGGGGAAGAGAGTTCACGGAGTAACTGTCTGGATGTACGTTATATATCCTATTTTGATACTAAATCTTCTTTCCTCTCCCCAACCGCCATGACAACTTGAAACGTCGCAAGGATTGGCTCCTGGACCCCAAGAATGCCTTACATAGCAGTGATAGGATAATGTGATTCTCCTCATAGCATGGGAGCTGGAGCAACCCTTCCCCTCTCCAATCAGGCGAAGTGAATGGAGTTAGGGGTCTCGAGTGCTTGGTCGAGGTGGCGATGGCAATCTCAAAAGACAACGTAATAAATACGTGGCATTGAGGGGGCGAGAGGTGGGCGAGCGAATATTGTATTTGTCTGGGAATCACCCCATGTTTCGAGTGCTCTTTCCTGCTGCTTTTGTCCAAGGACTCAAACGCGCCCTCCCCTAGACTCATTCGGCCTTACTGATACTGACGTTTCCTTCAATCATCAGTCTGGCGTACAGCAGACCCACACCATAGTTACTTCTTGATCTTCACGCCTTGCATTCAAAGCGGCGTGCATATAGTCTTTCGTCATCACACGCTTACGTATGTCATTGTATTCTGATTGGTCATTTCCCATTTCCCCACGTCTGAAAGTTTATAGCGTGCAGCGCGGGGGAGAAATCGTTCTTTCCCTTCTGAGCTGCACCATGCAAGTCTTTTGACAAGGGCTGCATGTGGTGTAGATTACAGGCTGTTCTATTATTACACTGTACGATGAGATGACTTTTATAGAACACGACAAGCAAGCTGTACATGAGCTTAGATTAACCCGCCGCTGCTTGTATGCAGCCTTTCGAAGTCATGCTTGACACGCGAGCCTTGAATTATTGAATTCTTTAGTCAACTTGTCCAGCCTGTGAACTCTTGGAGTCCTCAGGGGCGTGGTCTCCTTGTAGCAATAAGAGGATAGACCGAAGCGAGGCAGGCTCGAGCCGCCCTTTCTCCTCCATGCGCAATAGAGCTGCGAAACTGTGGAAGCAATTAAATGAGTGAATGGAAAACGGTACCCAGACTCACAGCGGCTCCTCATTGCTATGGTATTCGAACTCAGCAAGGCTCGTTCCATACTCAGGAGCTTCATGATGGGCTGAAAGGGATAGTGTAACCTTCACACGACCGGTGTGAGTTGCGGAGGGAAGTATACATGACAGCGTATTCGAATTCTGAACCGCCTAATATGGAATTAGATGAGTAATAATGGATGAAATATTGGGCTTACTGTCGCGGCAACCTGGGAGCCGAATCTGGCATATAGTGTGAAAGTCGTGGGGAGGTCATCCACGGCCAACCATACTTCGGTCCCTCCAGACACTGGACCTTTACGAGGGTTCGCAGAACGGAGGACGGTATAGGTTGACTCAACAGGTCGAGGAGAGCTTTGGTGTCCTTGTATAGGGCGCAGAGGGAGGTCCAGCTGAGGTGCTGTGGGGGTTGCGGCTATGGGGGTTGCGGACGTGGCAGGAGAAGTAGAAGAACCATTTGAAGAGGAAACACCATGAGGTGTGGTTCCCTGAGTAACCCCAGGCCATGCGCCTGTGGTGAGTGGACGAGAAGGAGACTCATATGCCACGGAAGCACAGGGCCCTGCGGGACCAGCACTAGGGACATCGTTCCATTGCTCGTGCCTACGTCGCACCCGACGTCCCCCGGTGGTGTTCTGTGGGTCTCCGTCATCCAAACCGGCCTCAGCTCGATCCCGCTTACACTGCTTAGGTCCTGCTACCTCTTTAGCGCGGGGGTCGCAGGCCGACAGTGCTTGAGCATTGGAACTTGAAGGTGGATTGGGCAGGGGGGGTGGAGATGGTGGAGGTGGTGGTGGCGGAGTTCCTGGCGGAGGTGGCAGCGGCAGCAGTCGTTGAGGGTATGTGGTAGAGGACCTCCCAGAAGGTTTATCCATGTTCTCCACGTATTTACTAGCCGTCACCTGTAATAAATTGATTGCACTGGCATTCATCAGGCGTTCAAATCCCTCGAGGCTAATCCATGATCCATCAATCAATTCCAGTGGGTCCTTTTCATCACTCCTTATCCATATTTGGAAGCTCAGCAGAGGGAACTTTGACCGTTGCCTTGACAGGATAATGGACATGAACTCCGGAATCAAGTCGAAAGGCTCATTTGGTCGCAACCAGCGACCATATCGGAGACCAAGTCGCTTAAGCGATGGACACAACGGTGCATTCCGCCCCTCAGGAGTAGCAGTAGTACCGCTATTGGGTGTATGGATTGGGTGTACGACGAGTGACTGCAAGACCTTCGCTCCAAGCGAAGAAGGTCGTGCGTTCTCAATCACCAATTCTTCCAAACCTGACATGAACGCTAATGCTTTTATCCAAGCCTCACTCATAGCCTCGATACTGAGATGGAGAATTCGTGGTGAAAGTCGGCTCTGTCGTAATGCTTGACTAGAAAACTGGACGAATTCCCAAGTTCCCCGCAGGTTAAAAGAGGAAGAGCACGTCACAGAGAGGTGATCAAGGTTGCGTGCTGAGATGCCATTAAGCACGTCGAGAGGATAGCCTTGGAATGTCAAGTGTTTGCAGTTCGGGAGGGTGGTGCTGAATGTGTGGTGAATGTGGTGATGGAGTGGAAAGAGAAGGGCGAAACTCTCGAGAGCATGAAAGGTCCTGCCGCTCATCCACTGAATGGAGACAGCTCTGAGGCTGAGATGCCGGAGTGTGTGAACAAACGGTAAGTCGACGTCATTGTTATAGATGGGAAAGGAGAGACGAGAGGCAGTAAGGGATTCCAGTTGATGTAGGTGAGGTAGGAGGTCAACTGGGTTGCGCAACCCTGGGGTATCGAGGCAGAGGGAGAGCACTTTCACGGAATGGAAGATTGTGGAATAGGTAGGAGCAAGGAACGATATCACATTTGGTGAATTTATTTCCACTGTCGTAAGCTCTCGACTGGCTGATTTGCCGAGAATGCGCAAAAGATGGTCGAGGAGGGGCGACGCCTCGCAAGCGCACTTGATCCTGAATGTTCTAATGCGGTTCATGACAACATCCGAGCATCGTTGGAGTCCACTGTTCACGAGGTGTTCAGGCAAGTCGGCCTGTGGTGGGAAGGTCTCGACTACGAAGCTTCGCCATCGGTCGGTTGCTTCAATGGCAGCGAAAATAGCCTGGTAAGCACCCTCTGATGGTGTGAAATGGCCACGGTCGATCTCCGTATCAACTACTACATCCAAAAACCTTTGGTTCCTTTCCAATTTGGTTGTGACAGCATCCTTTGGGGTTGTTGTGCCCAGCTTGAGTGATCCCCAAATACCAGTGACGATGGCATGCCAATGTTTACATACTTGCATCAACGCCAAAGGTGAATCGCTCGCTTCGTCGACGATAAAGAGTAAAATTTGTTGGAGTAACTCTGGTGGAAGGCGGGTGATGGGTGTAATAATTTGGATCAGCCACCAATATTTTTGTGACGTGTGTGAGCTGTATAGATGAGATGCAAGCGTATGGCGATGGTCGGGTTCAATGGAGTAAATGATGTCCTTCAGTTTGGAATCTGCCAATACATCGGCATATGTAAATGTATGGGCCTGCACCGGCCACTCCCCTGGCCACTCCCCTGGCCACTCCTCTGGCCCCAACGCTTGTGCCAACGCCACCGCCTGTGCCACCGCCTGAGGCCCTACCCGCCGCGCCTCTGCCCACGCCTGTAGCGCCACCTGCCGCAGTTGCGGCGGCGGCGGCGGCGGCGGCGGCGCTGGTGCCGGTGCCGGTGCCTGGATTCTCGCCGGCGGGGGAAGCTTCGGCACAATGATGAAAGAATAGGGCAGTGTATATTCGATAAGAGGTGTATTCTGTTCTGCGCCCCGATTTAAGACGACTTCCAGACTGGAAATGACGCATTAGCCATCCGTATAATGGCTATAGAACTACTCACCAATACCCCGAATCATGAGGCTTGCGATGTTTGGAAGGGCAGGCCAAGGTGAAAGAGACAAATACTCTGCCGTCACTTCCTGGAACGAGTATATTGCTCTTAGCACGAAAGTTTGGAAATGCGCCCCTTTTCCCCTCCCTATCCTTGCATTTGGTACATAGTGTCTCGTATGGGGCCTTGGTTGTTGCACCAAGAACGCGGATCTGTAGATGGAGCAGGTTCTTTCCCTCTTCACTGCCCTTGCTTCTGACCGAAGGCGTACTCGGGATCTTCAGTCCATCATAGGTAGCTGATCCCCTTAAGAGGCGGCCCATATTGAAACACAGGGTGGTCCATGTGTCGCGCCTTAGTCGAACCGTGGTTTCTCCACCTGCTGGTCGCGGGCTTTCTAGTTCAATTCCTCGTACGACACTGTGGATTTCATCAGGAATGGTACTCTATAGGCAACCGCCACCTTACCTTGGGAGTGGGCTGGTGACCTGCGGCGCTAACTCGTCAACGAGAAGGCTCGTAGTTGCAGCCTCTGGTGCCGGCTTAATTAAGGTATCTCCGCAGAGGGGAACACCTAAGAGGCTTGATTCGGCCCACGCTTGGGACTGCGGTACAGGGCCTAGCCTGGTTTGAGGCAGGGAGACGCTCTGCTGCTGGTCTTGGAGGTAGCTGATAGCTGTGAATGGGTGTATAGACTGTGTTTGATCGATATATGGATACCACCATGTCTCCAAGGGCTGCGACGCGTTTCCATACTGAAATCGCTGCAAGGGAATGCCGAGGCCTGGCGGGTTGTGATGATTGGTTGTGTACGGAATACTGGGGTATGTTATTGGAATACTATTGCACGTCAATCGATGTCGGGAAGGTCCAATATATATATCTGCTTACAAGTTGGAAGGTGCGCCGTGCCCACTTGGCATGGATGATTGGAAGGGGAGAATGGGTAAGTGGTTCCCTTGAATCACTCCGGGCCACGTAGATGTCCCTTGAGCGGGCGCGGGCAAGTACCCATCAGTGCGGTAGCCCTGGAAGGGCCGTCCGTTGGGTGGAAGCCAGCCGAGTGGGTTATAGGTAAGAGTGCTGGTAGTTCTGGATATTTCATCTGATTCCATCGTGGGCCTGCGAGGTTTTTGGGCCAGCGTAACAAGGTCAGAGGTTCAAAGGCTTGAGCTTGCATGGAAACGATTACTCAGCCAAACTCGTTCTTCATATGCTTCTTCACATGTCCTGAGTCGGGCAACACGTGGTCCATGCGTGGAATTGGGCAGACTCTTGGGCGCAAACATGAGAGGCTGGGGCGAGCCATATTGGTGAAGCCTCCATTTCGAATTTTCTCATCGGCGATTTTAGCAACAGTACTACACTATCCACACTATCCACACTATCCATTTTCATCTGCTTATTTTCGCTAGCTGAAAATAGAGGTTGACAGTGAAGATGACTCCAGTCGGGACAAATGAATGTGAATGGTAAGGAAGAGAATTCACGGAGTAACTGTCTGGATGTACGTTATCCTATTATGACACCAACTCTTCATCCCCCTCCCCAACCGCCATGACACCTTGAAACGTCGCAGGGATCAGCCCCTTTATCTCCTGGACCCCAAGAATACCCTACATAGCAATGATAGGATAATGTGGTTCCCCTCATAGCCCGGAAGCTGGAGCAAAACATCCCCTCTCAAATCAGGCGAAGGGAATGGAGTTTGGGGTCTCGAATGCTAGGTTGAGGTGGCGACGGTAGTCTCAAAATACAACGTAATAAATACGTGGCATTCAGGGAGGGGAGTGGGGGGCGAGCGAATATTATATTTATCTGGGTATTACCCCATGTGTGGACGTACAGAGCAACTGCGACAGAAACCGAGGCACATGTAGTGGATTTCGGTTAGCCCGAGAAGAGGGTGCGGTAAGTCTTCTTCCATATTGGCTGGGCAGCAAGCTCGGCGCGATAATCGCGCATCTGCTCGACGGTGTACCAACACTTACGACCGGTCTGCAATACATGTTTGAAAGAGCCGTCAGTACACCACCCTCAATTGAACATGAACAGGACGCTGAACAGGAGAGAAAAAAAGGAATTGGCTCACATCTAAGTCGATCTGGTGCGCCCGCTGAGGGGTGGTCCTCTTCCATATGTATCCGACGATGTAGAACAACAAGACAACGGGGAGAGCAAGGTACGACTGGAAAAAAGCGGTCGCGACATCGCCTGGGTTGGACGGTGTGCCGCTAATAGGCGATATGGCGATGTAGAACTGTGCGATGAGCACCAAAATGACGAGGATCAACCCCGCCCACGAGCCCCAGACGCCAAACATGGCGCGGAAGGGGAGTTCCTCGATCGAGTGGCCCTGGACTCTCCATGCTTTTCGGAAACGGATGTGGCAGAGGCAGATGGTGCCCCAGGTGAAGAGCGTCGAGAGACCGCTAAGCGCGACAAGCCAATTGAAGACGAGGGGCCCGCTCGCAGTGAGGTTGATGTATGCCAAAGGCCCAAAGAGGAGCATGAAGATGAGCGCCCAAAGCG
>Ga0307515_10015272_pt1 | contig 14160 bp, 10 predicted proteins | sample 17_EM_MG_FD_194513 | JGI IMG/M metagenome (GOLD analysis project Ga0307515, IMG submission 194513) | Populus trichocarpa ectomycorrhiza microbial communities from riparian zone in the Pacific Northwest, United States - 17_EM | ecosystem: Host-associated > Plants > Roots > Unclassified | place...
CCCCTATGTTTATTTTTATGCAAACTTATTGTTAAATCACTGTTTCTTTTCCCACAACAAGAAAAAGTTCCCATATATTACGAGCCAGGCCCAAGACATAGCCTTAAATATTAGAGAGGTCGTCTTCCACAAGTTTAGAGACAATTGCTTTCAGCCCACAGTCTCTTTTATGGATGTCTAGCTAGAATCTAGGTTCGAAATGGAGGATTACTTGCTCATGGTCCGAGGGACGAGGGAAGTGAAGTGGCTTTGCCTTTCTGCCGGTTCCCTGAGGAGGCCCCAAAGGAGTTCGATCTCTTTGCCTCATCCCACCAGTGGTTAACCTCTATTTCAACCATAGTTATCAGATCGACTCAAGATTTATTTTGTCAAAAGATAAAGTTTTGGATTACTCGAGTTGATTAGGGTCAATTCAGTAAAATTAAAAAATAAAATTAAGGTTTTAATATATATATATATTCTATATTCACAATAAAAAACATAATTTTTTTCGTATGAATATAAAATATATATATTAATGAATTTTTAATTTTGCATTGAAAATATAAAATTTTCTTTTAATATTTATATACTAAATTTTGATATGAATTAGTAATTAAAAAAAATAATAGAATTGTATACATAAAATTAAGTCGAGTAATAAAAAAATATCTGATGAACCCATACGCGCGAGGCAACACTTATTTTCCTTTTATCCCTCCTTTAACTTGAACCCTATGCCCTTTCTATCACGGGAATATTTTCCTCCAATGCTCTTGATTTAAATTCTCACTTGTAGAGAAATGTTAACTTGCTATGCCTTCATTTTTTTTTATTTTTTTTTTCTGTTTATAAAGAAAATGTTTGAAGAAAAAATTAACAGGTCTCTTACTGGATTTATCGGGTCGCTTCAGATTACGGGTTAACGTGGCAGGTCACACAAGTCTCACTGGGTCAATTGCAGGCCCGAGTTTTATTTTTTACAAACCCGACCAGGGCCCAGAGTCACTTGGGTAGTGGGTCAACCCGCCAAGCCGAACAGGGTCTGATAACTATGGTTTCAACTACTATTTTAAAACTCGATTTGACCTGGTGGTTAACCCATGACCACAGTAATTTAGAGCCTAAACGAGGTCAGATTTAAAAAAAAAAATTAGGAAGAGAATTGACCCGCTATGATCCAATAAAAAATCCAGGTTAACTCGTAATCAGGTTATATCAGGAAAACTTCAATCAAAACCCATTGACTTATTTTTTCTTCTTAAAAATGATATCATTTGTTATTTTTTATAAAATAAAAAAACAGATTTAACCTACGATAAACCTATCTAATTAGTAACTCAAAACTTGTTCCAAATCGATTTTATATCAGGTTTAAAAACTACAGTTTCAACAATCATTTTCCTTCAACAAAATCAATTTCTTTTGATTTAGGGTTAATAGCGCTTACCCCTTCCTTTAACTATCAGCTTAAATGAGTTTTTGAGAAATCAAATTCTCATCATTTTCTTTTAATCCGAGTAAAGAGATAACTTAATTTGACATACAGAAATTAATTAAAAATTCCCCTGAACTATAAAAATGAATTTAACAACAATATTGCTAGCTACACTAAATAGACTTTTTTCTTGATCCGAGGATGACTCAGTTTTGTTCAATATTCCATCCCATCATATTCTTGGAGTGGGGAAATGAAAAACAAATTATAATTTTGGATGCAAAAGCTAAAATATAAATTATTTACAATACAAAATACAATTTAAGAAATAAAGTATAAATAAAATTTCCAAAAAAATATCTGATTTTTTTAACAATATTAATGATAATTATTAAACGTGATCAAACTTGGATGAATTTAGAATTTAGTTGATGAATTTAATCTGAAACTTTTTTTAAAATCAATTTAGAATTAATAACTTGATCAACTCAACAAATTCTCCTGGTTAAAATCCAATATAATTTTTAATATTTTTTTAAAATAAAGTTGTTTAACTTATTTTGTTAAAAAATAAAAGTAAATTTAGTTGAACTCAGATTAATTTAAACAACTAGTGATTTTAATTTCGTTAATAACTGTTTGAAACATGATATTAGTTATTTTTTATTTGTAAAAGTATTATAATAATAATTTTTTTATTTTTTAAAATTTATTTTTAATACCTATTCGAGAAATAATTTAAAAACATTAATTTCTTTTTTCTTACAAAAAAAACAAAAAAACCATGTTAAAACTCACCACGATACACTTCCCGTTCCAGTTAAGTTCACAATCCAAGCACGCACACCAAAAGGTCTCAACTCCATTGCCACACTGTCTGCCATCTCCATCTGTTTTCATGTTTCAATGCTTATTGTAAACCTCAAGAAAGTTACAACAACATTTGATCTCAGACTTTCATCTCCAACAACCTCTTCGCTTAAACTCCTTTATTCTACACTAACCTTAAACCCTAACACCAGCCAGAATCCTAAGACCCCACCAATCCAAAACCCTACAAAACCCCTAACAACACCCCAGCTCAAAACCCTAGTCCTTTCCCAATACTCCCATGGAAAGTTCTCCAATCTTATCCAAAACGTCGTTGGTTTACCTTCAGTCCTCCTCACTGCCTCTCAGAACCTCATTACCCACCACAGCAATGATGGGCTTAACTGCACTGAGTCGAACGAGTTGGCCGAGTCAACTCAGCCGAACCTCTCTCTTTACCACTCCGTTTCGAAGCGTTTCTCAATTGAAGAAATGGGTCGTGAGATTTTTGAGAATCGGTTTGATATTGAGGCTCATTGTGTCAAAATGAGTGATGAAGGTGAGACCTTGGTTCTGCCAAATTTGAAACTTAAGGTTTTTATTGAAGCTATTAGGATTGTTTTAGAAATTGTTTATGATGATCGTTTTGTCACGTTTTCTTATGGTGGACGTGTTAATATGGGGCGGCATACGGCTATAAGGTACCTAAAGAATTCAGTGAATAATCCAAGTTGGTGGTTTAGTGTTTGTTTTAATGATGTTAAGTTTGATAAAAGAAAAGTAGATAAGTTGTACTTGTTTATAGAGGAGAAAATTAAAGATGGGATTTTGATTGATGTGATAAAGAGGTTGTTTGATTGTGGTGTGTTGAAGATTGAATTAGGTAGGTGTTATTTAGCGAAGGGGTTGCCTCAAGAATGCGGGTTGTGTTCAATATTGATTAATGTTTATTTCAATGGATTTGATAGAGAAATTCAAGAGATGCGTTTAAGAATGAGTAAAGAGAATCCTAAACTCGATCAGAATGAGATCGGTGAAGGGTCTAGTTCTTCATATAAGCCGCTGAAGATGTATGCTGTTAGGTACTTGGATGAGATATTAGTGATTACGTCAGGTTCGAAGATGTTGACGATGAATCTGAAGAAATGGGTTTTGAAATTTCTGGAAGGCGAATTGGAGTTGAATGTGGATAGAGTAAAGACAGCTATTCATAGTGCGGTTTCTGAGAAAATTGATTTCCTAGGGATGGAATTGCAGGCTGTCCCACCATCAGTCTTGCATCCACCAATGTCGGAGAAAGCCATTAGAGCAAGAAAAAAATATCTTAGACAGAAGGAAGTTAAGGCTTTGGAATTGAAAAATGCTCGGGAGAGGAATAGGAAGAAATTGGGTTTGAAATTATTGAGTCATGTTTTTAAAAAGTCGAAGCAGAGTGATGGGTTCAAATTTGATTTTCAAATTGAGAATGAAGTTCGAGAAATCTTTCAAACTTGGGCAGATGAAGTGGTTCAAGAATTTTTAGGCTCCCTTGAAGAGCGTTGGACATGGCATCGAATGCTCACTGCTGGTGATTTCCTCTCCCTGAGGCACATCAGAGACCAATTGCCACAAGAGCTGGTCGATTCTTATGACAAGTTCCAAGAGCAGGTACACAAGCATCTGTCACCAGTCAAGGCTAGAAAGGCATTGGAGGAAGAAGGAAGGAGAATCAAGGAAGAGGAGGAAATGAAGTATGCTGAGAGAACCGTGGATGATCTGACAAAACTGTGCATGAAAGTCTCTGCACCTATTGAACTTGTAAGGAAGGCTGTTAAGATGGCTGGGTTTACGAATAAAATGGGCCGTCCCCGGCCTATCAGCATTCTCACTTCTCTGGAAGATGCTGATATTATCAAGTGGTATGCAGGGGTAGGGAGAAGATGGCTTGATTTCTTTTGCTGCTGCCACAACTTGAAGATGGTGAAAACTGTTGTAAGTTATCATCTGAGGTTCTCTTGTATTTTGACGTTGGCAGAAAAGCATGAAGCAACAAAAATTGAATGCATTAGGCATTACACTAAAGATTTGAAAGTCCCAGATATGAATGGAAGTGAAGAGGTTCACTTTCCCACAGAAAAGGAGGTAAAGATGATGGGGGATAAAAATCTTTCAGATCCAACACCTGTAGATGGGGCTTTATCTTTGCTACTGATCAGACTGGCTTCTGATGAGCCATCACATTCCTGTGTCGGTCATTTTTGTGACAAAACTGATACTGTTATGTATCGAGTGCGGTTGCTGCAGAACATTTTAAATGTGAACCCAGCCGATGAAGACAAGTGGGTTCCAAGGATGAGTGCAATTCATGAAAGTCTGAATCAGATGTGTTTCCCTCTTTGTTCTGATCACAAAAGTGACTTGTATACTGGGAAAATCACCCTGCAGGATGTTGACTGCACTTCATATGTGAATGTTGACTGAATATTGCGGTAGTAGCATTGCGTTGGCGTTAGTTATCAAGGCTACGTACTTTAGTAGCCTACATCAATCTGGTCCTTCTCTGTCTTCCAAACACAAGTGCAGCCATGCAGTTGCTCTGCACATTGTTTTCACCTAGGTTGATTTATACAATGAAAACGATGGTTCTCCTGATCCCAAATTATAATATTTCCTAAGTACATGAATAAACAATCCGAGGTACTTCCCCTGTTGGTTTTAGTTAAAAACTTGATCACCAATTGAACAGACTGTTGGAAACTCCCTAAACATGACTTACCTAATGATTTCAGTTCCCCTGGCCCTGACCAACTCCTAGGACGAACCATATTTGACTCCATTCCATTCCCAGCCTTCATTTGATTCCACCAATGGGAGCGTTTTCATGCAAAATTCCTTTGTCAACTACGTCAAAGTCTATGTAGATTAGACCAATGATATTGGTTAACATTATGTTTTTCAGACAATTAAATTGGTTAGTGTTGTTAGCTCAGTTGGTTTGATTGGCCCTAAATTTGTGACTAGAAACTCTTTCTCACAAGAAAATTCCTTTGGCGGGTGTCTCTTGGAAATTCACACTTATTTATATAAACAGATAGTTGTTTGTCAATGGTGCAGTGAGAGATTTCTCAATCAAGAATCTTTCTCCACTCTCAACAATTCCTTCACATTTCCATTGCTTATTACATTTTCCCTGGTCTTCCCTTACCTCTAAACTCCCTTTTCTACTTCCCTCCCATCACCTATAAAAAACCCGCCAATTGCTTCTCTTCCTCTCCTTTACTTCTAAATTCATGTAAAGACCTCAAAACTCTAAAAAAGATCCATGTTTTTGTCATTATCTCAACTGGGGCCAATCAATCCATCTCCTTTGCTTCAAAGTTCACATCTTTACACACATTTTTATGATCTTCACAGTGCCGTATCAGTGTTAAAAACTTTACAAGAAGAACCCAATACTCTAACATGGAATTTGATTATAGAATCCCATGTTAATTTTGGTCTTTATAGGAAGCTTCGTTGTTATATAAGAAAATGAGAGAATTGGGTGTTAAAGTTGATAGCTTCACATTTCCCATTAGTAAATAGAGCTGTTTGATCACTTAAGATGATTGTTATGTTTCAGGGGTGTTGTTCATGCGACGGTTTGAATGAACGGACGCAACCTCATGGTTTTGTGATAAAGAACGGATTATTAGTTGATGTTTCTGTGCAGAACTCAATCTCGAGATGTATAACTAACTAGGTGGTGTTGAAGAAGTTGAAACTTCTCTCAGTGAAATTGACAGCAGGGATGTTGTTTCTTGGAATGCTTTGATTACCTTCTATTCCTTGAGCGGGGATATCGAAAAAGTGCAGGGTGAAGTGAGACTTTAACTTTTATTGCATCCGTGTTTGCAAAGATGGGAAATCTAATGGAAGGTGAAAGCTGCATTCTTTTTCTATAAAAGCTGGGCTGTGTGATGGTATTCTGCTGACTTCTTTCATGGATTTGTATGCTAAGTGTGGGGAACTGAGAAACTCTGGTCAGTTGCTTGGAGAGATCTCTTCTGGAAGCTGCATTACTTGGAAGGCTACCAGTCAGTCAGGGTTCATTCAAGATGGGAGTTATGTGGAGGCCATTGAATTGTTCCGGCAGATGCTAGATTCAGGTCTTAAACCAGGAGCTGAGATTTTAGGCAGTCCTCTGGATGCATGTATGCTTCTGGGTGCACTACAAATTGGGTGAAGGAATCCTTGAGTCCTTGACTACCTCAGACGGAGCTTGTTTCACATTCCTGAAGAATATACAGTATGCACTCAGGAACCTCTATCCTTAACATTTACATACAATGTGGAAACATCAACGATGGAGGGGTTTGGAATCCATGGGATTGGTGATGAAGCTGTAAAACATTTCGATAAGATGTTGGAGGAAGAAATAGAGCCCAACAGTGTAACCTTCTTAGTTCTGCTGAAAGTTTTCTTTATTCATAACTTGTTTCTTTGGTGGGAAATTTTTTTTTAAATAAAATTTTGAAAGTAAATTATTGTTTGATGTTTGATAGTGTTATAAAAATAATAAGTTTGAAAAGATTTTATAATATTTGGTTATATTATGAAAAATGAGCTGAAAAATAAGTTATTAATGTCTTAATTTTTTTTCAAGTTTATTAAAAGAATGAGGATAAAATTTTATAGACAAAAAAGTTGGAGGTGAAATTAAAAAAAATCTAATTTCATAAATTATCTCAAATAAAATAAATAACAATTAAAATAATAAAGATCAAATTTGATAGATAAAAAGTTAAAAAATGATGAAATTAAAAAAAATATTATAATTTCATAAATTATCTCAAATAAAATAAAAATAAAAATAAAAACCAAATATGATAGATTAAATTTTAAGGGATAAGAGAAAAGCAAATAATAAAAAAACTATATATTAAAAATTTCATATATCATCAATCCTTTTATTATTATATATTTTAATACACAAATCAATTTAGATTAAATTTTAATGGATAAAATTAAAAAAAATATTCAAAATAAAATATATAGTAATAAAAAGATTGATGATCAAATTTGATTTAATTAATAAATAATAATACATTTTTGAATTTTCCATGACTTCTAGAAAATATTTTCCGTTCAAAATTAAAAAAAAAATACTTCCTAAAAACCAAGCCAAATTTTTTCTTGGTTAGAAATTTTTTTGTGTTGATCAATTATTTTAATAATTAATAAATACAAAAAAATTAAAAATACATTTTTAAAAAACCATTTTTATTGAAATAAACAGTAGCTTAGCTAAAATCGTACACAAGGGCTATTGAAGATTTACGGCGGCATCTCTTTGGAAGGAATTTGCGAGAATTAATGAACAGATTCCAATTTAATGGAATCACGAGTCACAAAATGCAAAACACCTTATGTAAAGGCTAGTTTCGAGTTGCACGGACTTAAGATATAATATGTTTTTTTAAAAATATTTTTTTAATTAAAAATATATGATATTAATGTTTTTTTAGTTTTTTTTAATACTAACATGTTAAAATTTTCTAAAAATATAAAAATAATATTAATCTGATATATTTTTTTATAAAAAAATATTTTAAAAAACATATAATAACACAAAAACACTTTGCCAAACACTAAAAAGTCACGTGCATGTCATGTGCCGATTAAAAAAAGTCGGTGATGATAACTAAACAAACTAAAACCAAAATTAAGGAGATTAGCCAATGATCTTTCTCTCTCTCTCTCTCTCTCTCTAGCTCACAACACAACACTTCTTGTTTCTTAGATTTGTGTCTAAAACAGCTCAAAGAGGAGATCTTTCTCCAAATCTGCAAATGCCAATTTAGTTCCTTTGCTTCCTGCAAATCGTAGAAGCAAAACCCAGTTTCTATTTCAAGAGATAGAGACAGAGAGATGGGAGGGTACTCATGGGGGTCAGCCTTTGATTCAAAATCAGGGCAGATGATAATGGTGGCTTTGTTATTAATGGTGGGTTCATTTTACACTGGCACTCTTTTTGGCAATAACAATGCCTCCATTTATGTCTCTCAACTCTCCTCCTCTTCTAATTCCTCTTCATCTCATGGTATGTTCTCTCTCTCTCTCTTGTAAAGTTTTATTTTATTGTGATATTTACGCAATCTTCTGCATTGCATGGTGTTTTTGGAGATGGATTTTGTTCTGTGGAATGTAAAGTTGGTTGCTTTTTTATACACTGGTCCCATTTTGGTATTTTGCTTTGAGCTTAAATTTTGAGGGTTCTTTTTTCTTGCTGTTATTTTGGGGTTGTAATTATGTTTTTCTTTATTTAATTGGTGTTCGAGTTTGCAAGAATTCAACTTGGTGGGTTTTGGATGGACCCATTTGGAAAAATTTTAGGCTATTTGGTTGAGAATTGTTAGTGCCTTGCTTTGATGACTAATGTTTTGCTAATAAATCCTGTAAGCTAGTAGCAATTAGAAAAGGTAATAGAGAGCTCATAAATTGCAAGATGACATTTAAGGCCACACAACATGTAGATGTCTTGATACTCTGAATATGGAAATGATACCATTTTCTTTGTTTACAGAAGCATATTGATTCATATCCTGGACGCCTCTTACCTTTTCTCACCAGTGAGATTGGAGGGTTAGATTGGTTATTAAGAAAATGAATTTGACAGATCACCATGAGAATCTATTGAATTGACAGATTGGTTAATAGAGTACGGTAATGTTAAATTGCAGACATTCTAAGTTTCTGACATATTGACAGAAAATAGACCTGGATGTGACATATTTCAGTGGGGATCAACTACATGGGACCAATCTTAGGGTGCAGCTGTGTAATTCTTTAATTTGCATCAAGCATATTTTCTAGTTGCATGCAATGTGCTATTTATCAAAAGGAAGCCTCGGGGAGTACTCGTTGCATTGTTCACATGTGGATTTATTTTTGGGATATAGTCGTTGCTGCATTTGGGATTGACATTTTATACTCGTACATTCCAGATTTGCAACAACCATGGGTCAGATTAGATGTTAAAACAATTCTCTAGACCTGGAATATCAAAGCTCATGCAGTAAAAAAAGTGATTATATGACCATGAACATGCACAAATTGTGTCTGTTTCCATCCTCAAACTATAGTTTAATTCGCATCAGCCTTTGGCATGTTGGTAATGACTGCATATGAAACTTTACACTTTTGGTCTGCTACCAAGTTTAACAACTTTATCTTCTACACTTGCAGGTATTTACACATTCACCAACAAAGTTGCTCTTGCTTATCGACAAACACCAATTGTAATCCCAGAAAGTGGGATGAATGTATGCCCTTTGAAGTTCAACGAGTATATTCCTTGCCATGATGTTGCTTATGTGAAAACTTTGTTCCCATCCTTGGATCTTTCTAGAAGAGAAGAGCTAGAGAGGCATTGTCCTCCCCTTGAGAAGCGTTTATTTTGCTTGGTGCCGCCTCCAGAAGATTATAAATTGCCCATAAAATGGCCAACCAGCAGGGATTATGTGTGGAGAAGCAATGTGAATCATACACATCTTGCTGAAGTCAAAGGAGGACAGAACTGGGTGCATGAGAAAGATCAGCTATGGTGGTTCCCTGGTGGTGGCACTCATTTCAAGCATGGAGCAGCAGATTACATTGAGAGGTAGATGAACTTAAGCTTCTTATATCACTTATTCACATTCAAACAAGTTAATTCATCATTTCCTACGATGGCAATGATACCAGTAATTGATGATATTTCCAAAACCCAGGCACTATAATGTTCCATCTCTTATGATTTTTTTTTTGACTGCAGGTTAGGAAATATGATAACTGATGATACAGGTGATCTGCGTTCAGCTGGGGTTGTTCAAGTTCTGGATGTTGGCTGTGGTGTTGCTAGCTTCTCAGCTTATCTTCTTCCTTTGGATATCCAAACAATGTCTTTTGCTCCCAGAGATGGTCATGAAAATCAGATTCAGTTTGCTTTAGAACGAGGAATTGGTGCCATGACTGCTGCCATTTCCACAAAACAGCTACCATACCCCTCTAGCTCTTTTGAGATGGTTCATTGTTCGAGATGTCGTGTTGACTGGCATGAGAATGGTATGGTGCTTGAGCAGTGGCATTTGAAAATTGTTCATAGGGAGAAACACATGTTTCAGATAAATGCTTCATGCTCTTCATGCATTTTTCTGCAATCCTTTTATCGAATTGAAATGATATAGTCAGCCAAAAGAAGTGATCTCTGATTTCTTAAATTTTTCTAATTGCATATAGTAACTAACACAAAGGAACAATAGTAAATCATACCTGGAACTACAAATGCATCTCTATGCAAGTTTATTATTCATAATTCGTAGCATTGCTTTTATGCATGCCAGCAGATTGCTGTATATATGAAATGCATCAGCTATCTTTGCTACCAAACAAGCTTTTAAATCAGTTTAGTGAAAGTGCACTATGAAGTTTTACATGCAGATGCTACCCTGATATGTGTTGATAAAGATCGTTATGGCCTGGCAAGTATATGAATTGTTGTTCATTGTGTTTGCAAGCTCCTGGACATTTCCCCCCCCAAGATTATCGAGTTAGAAAAAAGGCTGTTTAACTTATGTTTGGATTTTACACCTTCTCTTTAATTCATTGGGCTTTTATTTTATTGCAATATTTTTTTTTAGTGCAGGTGGTATTTTAATCAAAGAAGTTAATCGTCTTTTGCGAGATAATGGATATTTTGTCTATTCGTCTCCACCTGCTTATAGAAAGGATAAAGATTATCCATTGATTTGGGATAAGTTGGTAAATCTGACTTCTGCTATGTGCTGGAAACTCATTGCTCGAAAAGTTCAAACTGCAATTTGGGTCAAACAAGAAAATGAGTCATGCCTCCTGCACAATGCAGAGATGAAACAAATAAACATCTGTGACACTGTAGATGACATGAAACCATCATGGAAAACACCACTGAGGAACTGCATACCAAGAAGTGCACAAACTAATCCTCAGAAACTGCCTCCCAGACCAGAACGTCTTTCTGTATATTCAAAGAGTCTCGGCAAAATTGGTGCGCTCATGTGCTTTTTATGAGCTTAAAGTAATTTAAAGTTGTGTTTGTTCATCCCTGCTTTTCCTGATCCCTGGTCATGCCTGAGTATGGTATCTTTTTCAAATTTGCATTCTATATTAGCTTTTTGTTTCAAAATCAAGTACACTGCAAGTGTAGTCAAACTGCATTATGATGAGCACAATGGAAGATATAGATATCAATATCAAATACATTTTATAGTTTCAAGTAGTTGGAAGCAGCTTGGGGGCAAGCTGGCTAGGATTGCCTGTGCTTTCCTGTCATCAAAATCACTGGGACAGGGTTCATGTGGGAAATTTCAGATGAATGACTAGCATTTAACCTTGTCATTCGTTGTCCCATTTAACTTGTCATTTGTAGTCTTTCTCTTTGAACACTTGGAAAATGCATAAGCCATGTTAAATATTCAATCTGACATGATAATTTCTGCACATTTTTGTTGCAGGTATCACTGAAGAAGAGTTTTCTTCAGATGCCATATTCTGGAAAAATCAAGCTGGCCATTACTGGAAGCTGATGAATATCAATGAGACGGATATACGAAATGTCATGGACATGAATGCTTTTATTGGCGGATTTGCTGTTGCTTTGAACTCGCTGCCTGTTTGGGTGATGAATATAGTTCCCATGAGCATGAATAATACCTTGTCAGCTATTTATGACAGGGGTCTCATAGGAGCTTTTCATGATTGGTAAGAGATTTTCAATCAATTCAGTTGTGCTCAAGCTATACTATGTGGATGCAAGGATCTGTAATATGCTAGTTTGCTTACCACACTTGTTTTAACTTCAGGTGTGAGCCATTCTCAACATATCCACGAACATATGATTTATTGCATGCCAATCATCTCTTCACACACTACAAAGACCATGGAGAAGGTTGCCTGCTAGAGGATATCATGCTGGAGATGGACCGTATTATCCGACCTCAGGTAACTGTTTCTAAAATATTTCATCTATCAAAGTCTTAAAAATCAGAGAAGTTATATGGTGAATGCCAGGATGAAGAACGAGATGGATGGGATTTAATCAACTAGATGTAAAGCTATGCCCAGCCTCTCTGAATTATATTAGACATCATATGCTCGTTACACTAGCACATTATTTGCATTACCTGTAGGCCATTTTGTTACATGGATGCATAACAAAGCTAGCATGGAGCTAATGTTTACGTCCCTTGGAATTTATTGCCATCTAGATCTGAGAGAATATATAAGATACTGATTATCTGATCTGATCTTGTTACTTAATATGGTTTTATCCATATCAACCATTCTATGGATTGTAGCCTGACATTTAAAATCATTTACGCTTTTGTGTCTGTATCCCACATTACATTTGATTCAGAATCTTACCAAGACTATAATGTGCAGGGATTTATTATCATCAGAGATGAGGAATCGTTTACATCAAGAGTCCAGCATTTAGCTCCAAAGTTTCTGTGGGAGGTCGAATCACATGTTCTGGAAAACAAAGGAAAGAAGACTGAAACTGTACTAATATGCAGAAAGAAGTTCTGGGCATTGGTATAAGGTGTACTTTTTACAGTCTTTTTTTCATTTTACCCTTTGTATCTTGCATTTGCTCATCAGCTCACGCACCTTGTAGAATGTAAAGAGGTCATCAGCTTGTAGTAATTTATCATTTGCTTTGTGGTTATTTCATTTCTGCATGTTTGTTGTTCACCTATACAACACACACACACGCACATACACCAGTGGATACAAGACCATAGAAATTAGATTTTCTTTCATATTTCTTAGAAAACAAAATTGTACCAGCCTCCCAAGAACTATCCATTCCCCCCTCATGGGCATATTTTACCGTTTTCGTTTTCATGGTATTCGTGCTCGGTCAATGCATTTTCAGCTTCATTCTTTGCTTAAGCAAAACCCATTTACCTCCTCAGCCAACAACTCAAGATTGCATTGCATTATATGTAAAAACCTCTCTTATATAGTTGCAAAAATGTTGCCATTGGAAACATCTTGGGGGATGTTCAAACTTTGAAGTTGTATCCGAGCATGGATGGGCTTTAAGCAGGCCTTCTCTTGCCATCTACACCTCTGAGTGCAATTTGTAATGGGCTAAATTAACCTTGTTAAAAGAATCCCAACTGATTGTTGATTTCAAAATTTATCGGTCCCAGCAGCAAGACCATTCAAGAAAACCCTTTACGGTTCAGGTGATTTTACTTTTGCTCTAATGAGGTTTTGAACCCTTCAGGCAAAGCTTTTGTGCGAGATGCTATATACGAGTATTTTTGTGCCAAAAAGCTCGTGTTTTGTCTTTTTTTTTTTTTTTGGACATTGAAGAAAAGAAGTACAGTCTAACAGTCTGGATACGAGACAGGTCAGCCAGCAACATCAACCAAAGCACACACACACTGGTGAAGCAAATCTTACAAGAAAGAAAGAGGACTCACTGTTATCTTATATGGGAGTTCACTTTAGAGTTTTAATATAAATAAGGGTAGTATTTATCATAATTATCACACCGGCTCAACGCTAGGATGATAGATTTATTTGATTTTAAATGAAATCGCTTTAATTTTTTTTAAATAAAACATTGTTTTGAGTAAAAATTAAAAAGTTCATGGTGTGACTAGGCTGGTTTTATTCTGGTTTGACTACATCAGCTTTCAAATTGGTTTGAAATAAAACCCAACTCGGGTCAAGTTCGAGTCGGCAAGTTATCGGATTAATCTATCAGGCCGAGCCAAGTTTATTAACTATAGTATTTATAAAAAAAAAAATACATAAGGCAGAGTAGAAAATCCTAAAATTTCTTCGGTAAATAATAATTTAAAAATAAAGTTTTTTTTCTTGTTAAATAAAGTCATGTGAGTCTTGAAGTCGTTCATTTATGGTACTGTTATAAAAGAATT
>Ga0307515_10015273_pt1 | contig 14160 bp, 11 predicted proteins | sample 17_EM_MG_FD_194513 | JGI IMG/M metagenome (GOLD analysis project Ga0307515, IMG submission 194513) | Populus trichocarpa ectomycorrhiza microbial communities from riparian zone in the Pacific Northwest, United States - 17_EM | ecosystem: Host-associated > Plants > Roots > Unclassified | place...
GGGGGGGGCGGGCGCCTCGCGGGGGGGGGGGGGGCACACCACCGCGAACACGAGAGACAATCGAATATGCCGCGGATCACCCCACCCCGGCACTGCGTGCCGACCCTCCCCCTCAAGGGGAGGGTAAAGATGCGCCGTCTCATCGGCAGTTTTCCATCCCCAAAGGGTGGCATTGCCGACCGATCTCGGCAAAGATGACTGATTGGAAACCGGAACCGGGAGAACACCATGATACCCGTCACCCGTCGCGGCACCTTCGCCGCCCTCATCATCTCCGTCGCCCTCATGCCTCTGCAACCGGCCTTCGCCGCCTCGCCCGAGCCGGTCAAGGCCGAGCATGGCATGGTCGTCACCGCCCAGCATCTCGCCTCCGATGTCGGTGTCGAGGTGTTGAAGAAGGGCGGCAATGCCGTCGATGCGGCGGTTGCGGTCGGTTATGCGCTGGCGGTGGTCTATCCGACTGCCGGCAATATCGGCGGCGGCGGCTTCATGACCATCCGGCTGAAGGACGGCAAGACCACTTTCCTCGATTTCCGCGAACGCGCGCCGATGGCCTCGACCAAGACCATGTATCTCGATGACAAGGGCGAGATCGTCAAAGGCGCAAGCACCGCCGGTTACCTGGCGGTCGGCGTTCCCGGTTCGGTCATGGGCTTCGAGACGGCGCGTGAAAAATACGGCACGCTGCCGCGCGAGGACCTGCTGGCGCCGGCCATCCGCTTCGCCAAGGAGGGCTTCGTGCTCGATCAGGGCGACGTCGCCTCGCTGCAGAATGGTGCGAAAAAGCTGTCGAAGGACAAGGCCGCAGCCGCGATCTTCCTCAAGCCCGACGGCAAGACCTTCTCGATCGGCGAAACCCTGGCCCAGCCGGAACTGGCCGCCAGCCTTTCAAGCATTTCGGAAAAAGGCCCGGACGCCTTCTACAAGGGCGCGATCGCCGACGACATCGTCAAGGCAAGCGCTGCCACCGGCGGCATTCTCGCCAAGGCCGATTTCGAGCAATATACAGTGCGCGAACTCAAACCCGTGACCTGCAATTACCGCGGCTACGAGATCGCCTCCTCGCCGCCGCCAAGCTCGGGCGGCGTCATCATCTGCGAAATTCTCAACGTGCTGGAAGGTTATCCGCTCTCCTATCTCGGCTATGGCTCGGCCGAGACCGTGCATGCCATGGTGGAGGCCATGCGCCATGCCTATGTCGATCGCAACTCGGCGCTCGGCGATCCGGACTTCGTCGAAAACCCGGTCGAAAAGCTCACCGACAAGGCCTATGCCGCGGAAATCCGCGCCAAGATCAATCCGTTCAAGGCCGGGGTCTCGAAAGACCTGATGCCGAAGGGCATGGGCGAAAGCACCGAGACGACGCATTACTCGATCATTGACAATGACGGCAACGCCGTTGCCGTCACCTATACGTTGAACGGCTCCTTCGGCGCCGGGGTCGTGGCGCCCGGAACCGGCATCCTGCTCAACAACGAGATGGACGATTTCACCTCAAAACCGGGATCGCCGAACCTCTACGGCCTGGTGCAGGGCGAGGCCAATGCGATCGCGCCGAAGAAGACGCCGCTGTCGTCGATGAGTCCGACGATCATCTCGAAGGACGGCAAGCCCTTCATGGTCATCGGCAGCCCCGGCGGCGCCCGCATCATCACCATCACGCTGGAAGCCATCATCAACGTCATCGATCATGGAATGAGCATCCAGGAAGCCATCGACGCGCCACGCATCCACCATCAGTGGCTGCCCGACAAGGTCTACATGGAGCCCTTCGCCCTCTCGTCCGACACGTTGAAGCTGCTGACCGAAATGGGCCACGACGTCCAGATCGACGCCAGCTGGCCGATCTGGGGCCAGGCCGCCGGCATCCTCGTCGGGGGAAAGAATCTGGCCGAAATCATGGAAGGTGACGGCGCCCGCTATAATGGAGCTATGGACAGCCGCGCGACATCGGGGGCGGCAAGCGGGTATTGAGGAGATTGGGGACGCTTACCCCCCTCTGTCACTGCGTGACATCTCCCCCACAAGGGGGGAGATCATTCTTTTCCCTTGTGAGCGTAAAGTCAGCGGCTGATCTCCCCCCTTGTGGGGGAGATGTCGGCGTCGCCGACAGAGGGGGGTAAAGCGTCCCCGATCTCAGCTGCATGCGAGGCGACTACCCCACAAACCGTTGAACCGCCTCGATCTCGTTCGGGCGGATGTCATGCCCGCCGGTGTGCCATTCAGTTTCCACGCTCGCCTTCTGGGCCGTAAAGTAGTCGGCAAGGGCCTGCGTCAGCGGGGCCGGGCAGATCGGGTCGCGCTGGCCGGCGGTGATCAGGATCTTTTTGCCCGCCAGCGACGCATTGTCCTTCGGCTTGAAGGGAATGAGCGGATGCAGCAGGATCGCCTTGGCAAACAGGTTTTTCTCGATCAAGAGGTTGGCGAGAATGTTGGCACCGTTGGAAAAGCCAAGTCCAATGATCTCGGATGCCTTGTGCTCCGCTGCCAGCCGGGTCACGAAATCAGCCATCTTGTCGGTCGCCCGGGCAAGATCGGCCATGTCGTAGACGCCTTCGCCGGTGCGGCGGAAGAAGCGCGCGGCGCCATGTTCGGAAACATCGCCGCGCGGCGAGACAATCGTCGCGTCCGGCAGCAGGTCGCCGCCGAAATCGAAGAACTGCCGCTCGTCGCCGCCGGTCCCGTGGAAGACGAAGAAGATCGGATGTCCGGGGGCACCGGTCTTCAGCCGGTGCACGTAACCATAGTCAGTCATGATGTCTCTCCCTTAGCCTTCCAGCTTTGCCAGGTGCTGCTCGAGGATCGGCCGCAGGTGCTTGTGCTGCTGCGGCAGCTTGAGCGCTTCGCCGAGATGGGCGGTATCCTCGTCGCGGTCGAAGCCCGGTTCGTTGGTGGCGATCTCGAACAGCACGCCGCCCGGCGTGCGGAAGTAGATTGCCCAGAAATAGTCGCGGTCGATCACCGGCGTGACATTGTAGCCGGTGTCCATCAGGGCCTTGCGCACCTCCAGCTGCTTTTCCCGGTTTTCGACCGAGAACGCGACATGGTGCACCGAGCCCGCGCCCTGCTGGCCGCGCTGGATGTTCGGCATGGTTTCAAGATCGACGAGACCTGCGCCATTGCCGCCGGGTACGATCAGCCGGGTGACGCCGTCCCTGGCGTCGAGCGTTTCGTAGCCCATGAACTTCAAGAGTTCGGCGGTTGCCCCCTCGTCGCGAAGACGCATGGCGACCGAATGGAAGCCGCGGATCGCATGGTCCTCGGAAACGCCATTGGCGGTCCAGACAGGACGGTTGTCGTCCCGCACCTCGACCAGCGCAAAACCGTCGCCGTCGGAGCCGGCAAAGTTCAGCCGCTTTTCACCGAAGGTTTCTTCCGTTTTCAGGCCGGTAACGCCGCGCTTGGAAAGCCGGTCGCTCCAGAAGCCGAGAGAGCCTTCGGGGACGGAGAAGACCGTGGTGCCGACCTCGCCGGTACCGGGGCGGCCGGGACCCATGTCGGGGAACGGGAAATAGGTCATGACCGTGCCGGGCGCGCCTGTCTCGTCGCCATAATAGAGATGGTAGACATCGGGCGAATCGAAGTTGACGGTCTTCTTGACCCGGCGCAGGCCGAGTGCATCGGTGAAGAACTGGTTGTTGGTGCGGGCATCGGCGGCCATCGAGGTGACGTGATGCAGTCCCTTGATCTGAGTGAGCATGATCTGATCCCTTTCTGCCCGCTGGAAGCCGGGCCTCGTTTCGCCTGCTTAGATGTGCCTATTTTCACGTTGGTGATAGACGTGAGGGGATGGACGCATTGTCTCTGAACTGTGAACAGTGAAAGCGAACCGTTCAAGGAAATGCCTTACTGCCGGCTTTGGTGTTTCATTTCCCGTCATCGGTAGGAAGACGAGGAGGTGCGGGAAACTGGAAATGGATACAACCAAAAGGATAAATTCGTAGAGCGCCAAAAACCAAAAGTTGACAAACCGGAAAGATCATTCTATAGGTTGGGGCATCGATAGTTGTTTGACTGATATTTGTTTCTGCCCGCGCTTGTCGCGTCTCTGACGAACTTCCCCCTTCAAAAATCGAGACTACCGACTGCTGTGCGTCGCACGGTGGCGGATACATATTGCTATTGAAAGGGTTCGTTATGACCACTGGCACAGTTAAATGGTTCAACTCCACAAAGGGCTTCGGCTTCATTCAGCCTGACAACGGCGGCGCGGACGTTTTCGTTCACATCTCCGCTGTCGAGCGTGCCGGCATGCGCGAAATCGTCGAAGGCCAGAAGATCGGCTACGAGATGGAACGCGACAACAAGTCGGGCAAAATGTCCGCTTGCCAGCTCCAGGCTGCCTAAATCGGACGCAGCCTCTCCGGTGACCACGGATGTACTGGCACCGTTGCAGAGGCGACGCCCAATGGAAGGTCAGGCCAATCGCCTGGCCTTTTTTCTTGGCCGAACGGCCAATGCGCACACCGTATTCGACAGAATGATCTGGACGAAACGCAGGTGCGATAGCACCAGGATATCATTTTGACCGAGAATTCGACAAAAACCCGCGATCAGGCGGAGTCCGCTTTCAGCAGGACGCAAACCCAGTTCATGGCTCGCAACCGGACGATTTCCGAAATCGATGCCGTTGCGGCGGAGCGCGAGGCAAAGACCCTGCGGCTGCGTGAACTGCGGCTGGAAAAGGAAGCCGCTACGCCGGTGAAGGTTGCCGTACCACGGAAATCCGCAAAACGCTGATTGCGTGGCGCAGTTTCCCCGGCCGCCATACTGCTGTTATCCTTCCGTCCTAATAAAATTGGACGTGAAAGATGACGGCCTATCTATTTTTTTGGCGTTTCCACCCTATCTTGAGTGAGCGCAAAATGCGAAACGACACAGGTGTCGGCTGGCGAGGCGGAGAGTTCTCTCCCGGCCACGGCCGACCAACGATAAATCCGCAAACAAGGACGACGAAGATTGAGACACGCATCCGATAATGGCTTTGCCGATCGGCGCAAAGCCGCAGCCGAAGCCAAGCAACAGCTTCTGAAGAAGTTCGCAACGGCGCCGAAGGCTGACGATCCGGAACTGGCTGCCAAGCTTGCCGAGCGGCAGGCCAATGCCGCTGCGCGCGAAGCCCGCCGCGCCGAACGCGACCGCCTGAAGCAGGAAGAAAACGAGCGTCAGCTCGCCGAAGCCGCAGCGCTGACGGCTGCCGCGGAACTGGAATCGAAAGCCGAAGCAACGGCCCGCGAAGAGGCAGCCCGTGATCGCATCGCACGTGTTGTCGCCGACGAAGCCGAACGCAAGGCCGAACGCGACCGTCGCTATGCGGCCCGCAAAGCCCGCCAACGCTGATTGCGACCCTGGAGCGGCGAGCCCGGATGAAACTCATCCGGCCCTGTTCCTTGGTCTCAGCGCTCAAAGCTGCGGGTGCCTTTCCCTAGCTCCGTTACAACAATGTTGTAACGATAGCGCTCGGATGTTATAAGCATATCCAGCGAACGGGAGAGTGCGATGCTCAGCGCAGTGAAGAAATTCGGCAATTCGGCGGGGGTCATCATCCCAAAGCCACTGCTCTCGGAATTCGGCGTCGAGGCCGGCGATAGCGTCGAACTCAAGGTCGAAGCCGGGCGGATCGTCATCGAGCGCGTGGCGAACCGTCCGCGACAGGGCTGGGCTGACGACGCCAGGCGCGTCGCCGCCGCCGAAGGCTATACGCTCGAATGGCCGGAATTCGGCAACGAAGAGGACACTGCGCTGACATGGTGAAGCGCGGCGAGGTCTGGCTTACGGCACTCGATTCCACAGTCGGCAGCGAAATCCAGAAAACCCGACCCTGCCTGATCGTGTCGCCTGCGGAAATCCACGACCATCTGCGCACGGTCATTGTCGCGCCGATGACATCCGGCAGCCACCCGGCGGGATTTCGTGTTCCCGTGACATTCCAGGGTGTCAGCGGCCTGATCCTGCTGGAACAATCCCGCGCGCTCGACAAGCAACGGCTCGTCAAGCGCCTGGGCGCCGTCTCAGGCGTTGTCCTCAAGCAGACGCTGAAAACCATGCGGGAACTTTACGAGGAATAATACCAAGGATCGATGATAGGAACCCATAGGATGGTTCATACTTGCCTTTCGGCTAGGCGTGGTCCGAAGAGCGATGCTTTCCGCATCGGTCGAGGATCGCAACGACGCCGAAAGGCAAGTATGAACCACCTCCGGTCGGCTTCTCTTCGTCTCCGGCGGCGTCGAGGCTCTTGCACGATGCGAAGGCATCGTGGCTGCGAACCTCTCCTGGCCGGAGACGACGATCGAGCCGATCCTATGAGTTCTTATCATCGATCCTTGGTATAAGGCGCCTCAAGCCCCCTCGCCGCCTTCGGCCAGCTTCTTCTGGTCCATCGCGGTTTTCACCTGTGCCGCGGCTGCCGCTGCCGCGGACGGATCGCCGCCGGCGACCTGGACCGTCGGCGACGCAAAGACGACGCCGTTCTGGGTGAATGCCTCGCGGATCATCATATAGGCGCGGCGGCGGATCGTCGTCTGGTAACCGGGTTTGGTCATCATCGCGAAGCTCAGGTTGATGCCGTAGTCGCCGAACTGCTCGACACCCTTCATCTTCAGGGTTTCGATGATCAGCGGCCCGAGCTCCTCATCCTCGAGCAGCGCCGCACCGACGCCCTTGACCATTTTGCGGACCTTGTTGATGTCGGTGTCGTAGCCGACCGAGATCGTGAACTTGTCGATCACCCAGTCGCGGCTCATGTTTTCGATGGCGCCGAGCGTGCCGAAGGGCACGGTGAAGACCGGGCCGCGATGGTGGCGCAGCTTGACCGAGCGGATGCTGAAGGATTCGACGGTTCCCTTGTAGCTGCCGCTCTGAATATATTCCCCGACGCGGAAGGCGTCGTCCATCATGTAGAAGACGCCGCTGATCACGTCCTTGACGAGGGTCTGCGAACCAAAGCCGATCGCCACCCCGAAAATGCCGGCGCCCGCGATCAGCGGGGCGACCTGGACGCCGAGGCCGGAGAGAACCATCATCACGGCGATCAGGGCGATGACGATTGCCAGCATGGTCCGCAGGATCGGCAGCAAGGTGAGCAGCCGACCGTTTCGCGCCGCATGGGCGGAATCTGCGGTCGAAACCCGGGCCCGTTCCAGCGTGCGGTTGATCACCGCCTTGGCGATCTGCCAGATGATATCGGCGACGAGCAGGATGATCGCGCCCGCCAGGACACCCTGAATGATCCGATCGGTCATCCCCTCGCCGGTGAACATCGACGACCGCTTGCTGATGATGAAGCCGAGCCAGACGACGGCGAGTGTGATGATGGCCGCCCGTGCGCCGCGTTCGACCAGCACTTCAACAACCGGATTGCCGCTGCCCGGCACATCCGGTTCGCCGGCGAAAGCGCTTCTGGCCGTCGCGGTCGTCGCCTTCAGCAGGCCCGGCAGAATGAGTGCGTAGATGCCCACCCACAGGACGATGATGAGGCCGGCCACCCAAATCGCCCAAAGCAGGCAGAGGTAAAACGTCAGAGCCCACTCCGCGGCACCCCGGCCATGCGGCCGGGCGATGGCCGCCGGCCGGTTCCAGACGGTTTCGATCGACACCAGCAGCAGACCGAGACCGAGAGCATATCCGACCACGCCCCTGACCGCAGGCGCGATATTAAGGGCCGCCATGACCCCGACCAGAGCCCATCCGGCAAAAAAGATGCAGGCGAACCAGAAGATGCGCTTGTACCAGAACAGACCCGAGATACGGTCGATCGGAACCAGGCCGGACGAAGCTTCAATATCCTTTGCGGAGGGCGGTCCCAAAAGCAGGACCCTGGCGATGCGGATCACGAAACGGCAGGCAATGACACCCAGCAGCAAGGGCAGCATCAAGGCGTCGAGAAGCGGCGGCCAGGTCATCGCCATGAACAGGCCAAGGCTCGCCAGGCTGAAGGCGACCAATGGCGCCAGCAAGGCAAACAGATGACGGCCGGCGCTGTGCAGAGGATTTTCGCTCGCCCCATCCGTCCGCGCCAGTGCCGCATGCAGGCGGCTGCGGCTGCCGATGCGGTGGAACAACCACTCCGCGCCGAGACCGATTAGAACCATCGTCAGGAAAAGCACGAACACGCCCAGCGGACCGTGGCCGTTGATGTCGGCCGCGATGGTGCCGCCGGCACGCATGAATTCGGAGGAAACCTGCGGAACGGCCTGCCCGAGATTACGAAGATGCTCGCGGATCCTGTTCCCCCAGGCGCTGAATTCGGTCGCGGACATGTCCGTGGAAGGCTCGGCAGCCGGTGCGGCCGCCTGATTGTTCAGCAACGCCCGTATCTCGGGATCATCGAGCAGCTTGATGAGCTGATCGACCTTTTCCGCCGACGCGGTCGGGTTGGCAGTCTGCGCCATGACGGGCTGGACGGAGGAGGCCGCAGCACTAAACGCGACCACCGCGACAAACCAGAACCGCAGGACCAACATCCGGATATCACAAGATTTTTTCACGCGCCGAACCCCTCAACCCACGTCGCCCCCGCATGCACTTTCGTGCAATTTAGAGAGTTAGAGCATTGCCGGTGCACTTTGTCACCTGCCTCGGCACGACGAAATATGAGGCATGCCGTTTTGGATCGTTTCGCCTGATTTTCAGTTTCGGGACATCGACGCTTGATCCTTAGCCTCTTGTCACGAGAGCAATGGCGGCTGCCAGCGTCTCGCCGGAAAAAGGCTTGACGACCAGCTGGACGTTCGGCCCCGGGATCACCCCTTCGACATCGCTGTGGCCCGTTGCAAAGATCACCGGCAAGCCGGGCACCAGTGTCTTTGCCCGCTCCGCCAGCATCACCCCCGACATGTCGGGAAGACCGACATCCGTGACGAGGACATCGACGGTCCGTTCGGAGAGGATCGAAAGCGCGGTCTTGGCGTCGGCGGCTTCGAACACGGTATGGCCCAGGTCCTCAAGCATATCGACCGTGTTCGCGCGGATCAGCCAGTCGTCCTCGCAGACCAGGATCGTCTGTTTGCCGGCGGGCAGCATTCCGCCGTCGACCGCTTCCACTGTACCCTCCGCCACCGGCGGGCGCGGCGGCGCCTTTGCCAGAACATGGCGGATCCGGCGGGCAAGTGCTTCGCGCGAATAGGGTTTGCTCAGCAGCTCCACGCCTTCGTCGAGCCGGCCGGAATGGACGATGGAGTTTTCGGTATAGCCGGAGGTGAACAGCACGCTTAGATGCGGCAGCCGTTCCCGGGCCTTGCGCGCCAGCTCCGGGCTTTTCAGCGTGCCGGGCATGACGACATCGGTAAACAGCAGATCGATCGAGGCACCGCTTTCGATGACCGTCAGCGCGCTCTGTGCATCCTTGGCCTTGAGGACCCGGTAGCCGAGATCGGTGAGGATGGCGACGACGGTGTCACGCACGGCTTCGTCGTCCTCCGCCACCAGGATGGTTTCGCTGCCGCCGGTGACGGGACCGGCATCCCTCTCGACGATCGCGTCTTCGGACTGCGTCGATCGCGGCAGATAGAGCTTGATCGTCGTGCCGTGGCCCAGCTCGCTGTAGATCTTGATATGACCGCCGGACTGCTTGACGAAGCCGTAGACCATCGACAGGCCGAGCCCGGTGCCCCTGCCCTCGGGCTTGGTGGTGAAGAACGGCTCGAAGACCTTCTCCAGCGTTTCCGGCGCCATGCCCGTGCCGGTATCCGTGACGGCGAGCAGGACGTATTGTCCGGGCGGAACGTCGCTATAGGCCTCGGCATAATCGGTATCGAGAAAGGCATTGCCGGCCTCGATCGTCAGCTTGCCGCTGCCGTTCATCGCATCGCGGGCATTGATGGCGAGGTTGAGGATGGCGTTCTCGACATTGCCCGGATCGATATGGGTGTTCCACAGGCCGCCGGCGACGATCGTCTCGATCTCGATTGCCTCGCCGAGGGATCGACGGAGAATGTCATCCAGATTGCGCACCAGCCGACCGATATTGACCACCTTCGGCGCAAGCGGTTGACGGCGTCCGAAGGAAAGCAGCTGCGATGCGAGTTTCGACCCGCGCGCCACGCCGGCCATGGCATTCTGGATGCGCTGTTCGGCGCGATGGTTGCCTGCGACGTCGTTGAGAAGAAGTTGAAGATTGCCGCTGACGACCTGCAGCAGATTGTTGAAATCGTGGGCCACGCCGCCGGTCAGATTGCCGATCGATTCCATTTTCTGGCTCTGGCGCAAGGCATCCTGGGTTTGCAGCAGTTCCGAGGTGCGTGTCTCGACGCGCTGTTCCAGCGTCGTTGCGAGATCCGCAAGGGCGGCTTCGGCGATCTTCTGTTCCTGGATATCGGTGTTGGTGCCGATCCATTTCTCGATCTTGCCGGAGGTATCGCGCAGCGACACGGCACGGGCGATATGCCAGCGATAGGCGCCGTCGTGACGGCGTAGCCGAAATTCGGCTTCATATTGCTGTCCGGCATGACGCGCCGCCGCCCAGGCTTCGGCGGCATTCTGAAGGTCGTCCGGATGAACGATGCTGCCCCAGCCATCGCCATCCAGCGCGCCTGGAGAAGCGCCGCTGTAACGATAGACGCCGTCGTTGAACCAGTCCAGCCGGCCATCCGGCAAGGCGGTCCAGACGTGGTTGGGCATCGACTGCGCCAGCTTGCGGAACCGCGCCTCGCTTTCGCGGACCGCAGCCTCCGCGCATTTGCGATCGGTAATATCGAAAGCAATGCCGATGAAGCGCCGCCGGCCGCTTTCGGGGCTGGAGACCACCTCGCCACGTCGTGCGATCCAGCGGACCTCACCGGTTCCGGCATCGATCCGGCGATATTCGACATAGTCGAGCGGATTGCTCTGACCGAGCTTCGCGGGCCCACTCTTGGCGCGGTCGTCCGGATGCAGCAGGTCGACCAGAAGCCGGTCCGTCACCACCACGTCGGGGGCAAGACCCCAGATCCGGCGATACTCGTCAGACACGTCCAGCATTCCCGTTTCCGGATACCATTCGAAGGTGCCGATGCCGCCGGCGTCCTGCGCGATGCGCAGACGCTGTTCGGTCCGGACACGCTGCGTGGTATCCTTGACGATCGCCAGAACTCCTGCCGGAATGCCGTCGTCGTCGGGCACCGGGCTGTAGTCGAGGTTCAGCCAGACATCTTCCGGCAGGCCGTTGCGTTCGATCACCAGATGCTGGTCCCTGTAGCCGAGCGTTCCGCCGCCCAGGACGACCTTCAGCACATTTGCGTTGAACTCGGCAACTTCGGGCCAATGTTCCGCGACATTCGAGCCAAGCGAAACGGGATGGCGCTGGCCGGCAAAGGCCGCATATCCGTCGTTATAGATCATTACGCCGTCAACGCCCCACAGCAGGATCATCGGCACCTTGGCGCGCAGGATGATGGCAACGATGGATTTAAGGCTTCCGGGCCATCGAGACAGTGGACCGATCGAGGTTTGCGCCCAGTCAAACTTGAGGATCAGCGACGCGATCTCGCCGCCCTCGGCAAGGAACGGGTATCGCATGTCGGATGCAGGCGCTTGCATGAAAACCTGAAATGAAAGAGTGAGCCTCAAGCCACGAAACCAATCGCCGCCAAAGGCAAGATAGAGCGCTCTGCCCGCGCATCAATTGCGCTATGACAAATTTTCGCCATTTTCCGGCAAACGACGGATGCGACAATCAGTGCCTGACAATATTTGTCATTCAAGCGCTTTCTCATGGAACAAAATGATGCGTCGCACAATTCTCTTGCGCAGGATTTGCTGCGAGGGGATTTTTGGGAATGGATGCCAGGGCGAACCAGTTCAAGATGGAATCCGGCGGGTGGCAGAAGCTGGGCGCGGTTCCGGACAAGGACGGCGTGAATTTTGCGCTGTTTTCAGCCCATGCCGAACGTGTCGAGCTCTGCCTGTTCGATGACACCGGATCGATCGAGACAGCGCGGATCGAGCTACCGGAATATACCAACGAAATCTGGCACGGCTATATTCCCGGCCTGAAGGCCGGCTCTCTCTACGGTTACCGCGTTCATGGCCCCTTTGATCCGGCGAATGGCCACCGTTTCAACGCCAACAAGCTGTTGATCGACCCCTATGCCCGCGAACTCGTCGGCAATGTTTCCTGGTCGAAAGCCCATTTCGGTTATGATCTTGAGAGCGCGGACAAGGATCTCTCCTTCAACGACAGCGACAGCGGGTCCGGCATGCCGAAATGCCGCGTCATCGATTCCAGCGCCTATGACTGGAAGGCCGATCGAAGTCCTGCCATTCCCTGGTCCAAGACCATATTCTACGAAACCCACGTCAAGGGCTTTACCCAACTGCATCCGGCCATCCCCGAAAATCTGCGCGGGACCTTCGAAGGTCTCGGAGACAAGGCGATCGTCGATTATCTGAAAAGCCTCGGCATCACGTCGGTCGAGCTGCTGCCGATCCATTTCTTTCCGGACGACAGCCATCTGGTCGACAAGGGCCTGCGCAATTTCTGGGGCTACAACAGCCTCGGCTTCTTCGCTCTGGCGACACGCTACTACGGTCCGCGCGGCATGGACGGTTTCCGCGACATGGTGCGGTCGCTACATGACGGCGGTATCGAGGTCATTCTCGACGTTGTCTACAACCACACCGCCGAAGGCAACGAACTCGGGCCGACATTGTCGCTGAAGGGGATCGACAACTTCTCCTATTACCGCACGCTGCCGGACGATCACCGCTATTATATCAACGATACCGGCACCGGAAATACCGTCAACACCTCGCATCCGCGCGTGTTGCAGATGATCACGGATTCTCTGCGCTACTGGGTCGAGGAGATGCATGTCGACGGTTTCCGCTTCGACCTCGGCACCATCCTTGGCCGCGAGCCGGAGGGCTTCGACGAGCGCGGCGGCTTCTTCGATGCGGTGACGCAGGATCCGGTACTCTCCAGGGTCAAGCTGGTCGGCGAGCCATGGGACATCGGCCCCGGCGGTTATCAGGTCGGCGGCTTTCCGCCGGGCTGGGCGGAATGGAACGACAAGTATCGCGACACGGTGCGCGACTACTGGAAGGACACGGACGGCACCGCTCCGGATTTTGCCGCGCGTCTGCTCGGCTCCGGCGACATCTACGATCTTCGCGGCCGGCGTCCCTGGGCAAGCGTCAACTTCATTACCGCCCATGACGGCTTCACGCTCAACGACCTCGTTTCCTACAGCGACAAGCACAACGAGGCGAACGGCGAGGACAGCAAGGACGGACACAACGACAACCGCAGCGACAACTCCGGCGCCGAAGGCCCGAGCGACGACGCTGGCATCAACGCGGTTCGCGACCGGCAGAAGCGCAATTTCCTGGCCACGCTGCTGCTTTCGCACGGCACGCCGATGCTGCTTGCCGGCGATGAATTCGGCCGAAGCCAGCTCGGCAACAACAACGGCTATTGCCAGGACAACGAAATCAGCTGGGTGCATTGGGAGAACCTGCCCGATAGCGCCGAAGAGCTACGCAATTTCGTCCGGCAGCTGACGACACTGCGCGCCGCGCAGCCGCTTCTGCGCCGCGACAGCTGGCGCGACGGCATGACCGTGACCTGGTTCAATGCCGGCGGCGGGGAGCAGACGCAAGAGCATTGGCAGGACGAAGGCGGCACGACAATCGGCGTTCATCTTGCCCGGGAGGATCTCCTGCACACCGCTGGCATCTGGTCCGACGCGCTGATCCTTTTCAATCCGCATGAAGGACCGGTTGCCTTCACCCTGCCGGCATCGCCGTCTGGCTCATGGGCCTGTGTGCTGACGACAGCGGCAATGGAAGATGTGGACAGGGGCGCGGACGAGCCCGGTGTCTTTCAGATGCCGGGCCGCAGCCTTGCCCTGTTTCGACCGGAATGATTGCGAAGAGACCAACGGCGTGAACCGGAAACGGCGTTCTCGTGCCTCGCGCCGCTTACTCCGCCGCCTTTGCAGGAGCAGTCTGTAATACCCGGCGGTCGGGAATGAGTTGGGCGTAGAGCGCTGCATATTGTTCGGCGCTTCGCTCCCAGGAGAAGTTCGCCTTCATGCCCTGGTTCTGCAACCGCGCCCATTTCTTCGGCTCACGATAGGCGGCAAAGGCGCGATGGATCGAGAAGCGCAGGTTTTCGGCCGTTGCCGGGTGGAACTGGAAGCCGGTTGCCACCCGCGCCGAAATAGCCGCGTCATTGGCATC